>Ga0075425_100007844_pt1 | contig 11287 bp, 11 predicted proteins | sample SoiMethybrSBSTD4_FD_75300 | JGI IMG/M metagenome (GOLD analysis project Ga0075425, IMG submission 75300) | Bulk soil microbial communities from a Populus tree surrounding site in Tennessee, USA - Soil MetaG P. TD hybrid SBSTD4 | ecosystem: Environmental > Terrestrial > Soil > Tree plantation...
ATTCAAGTCCTCGCAGCCTCCCCCGCCAGTTTCGCCTCCAGCCGCCGTGCCAGACGGGACAAAGGATAGCTCATCGCGAAGTACAGCGCCGCGCACAGCAGCCCGGGGAACAGCCAGCCGCGCACGTCCACCGCCGCGATCGTCATCCGCTTGGTGAGCTCCACCACGGTGATGACCGACACGAGCGAGCTGTCCTTCAGGAGCGCGATGAAGTCGTTCGTCACGCCGGGGAGCGAGACGCGCAGCGCCTGCGGCACGATGATCCGCCGGAGCGCGAGCCCGGTGCCCATGCCGAGCGAGACCGCCGCCTCCATCTGCCCGCGCGGGACCGCCTCGATGCCGGCGCGGTACACCTCCGCCTCGTAGGCGGCGTAGTTCAGCCCGAGCCCGATGATCGCCGCGGGCAGCGCGTCCATGCGCACGAACGCAGCCAGCCCGTAGTAGATGAGGTAGAGCTGCAGGAGCACCGGCGTGCCGCGGAAGACCTCCACGTACGCCGAGGCGACCGCGCCGACCGCACGCGGCGCGTAGAGGCGCGCGAGCGCGAGCATCATGCCGAGCGGCACCGCCAGGGCCATCGCGCCCACCGAGACGATGAGCGTCATCGCCGCGCCCTGCAGGAAGAGCAGGAGGTGCCGCCAGCCGAACACCGCGTGCTCGGCCGGCTTGGCGATGCGGATCGTGTCGGCGTCGGTCCAGGCGGCCAGCACGTCCTCGCGCGCGTCGTCGATCTTCCAGCGGGCGAAGATCGCGCGCAGCTCGCCCGAGCTGGCCATCCCCGCCAGCGCCGCGTCGATCGCGTCGTGCAGGTCTTGCTCGCCCAGCCGCACCGCCGCGGCGTAGTACCCGACGCCCACGTCGCCCACCGCACGCAGCGCCGGCCGGGTGAGCCCGTAGCGGTCGGCGATGATGTCGTCGAGCAGCACCGCGTCGGTACGCCCGCCCTCGAGGTCCATGTACGGCTCGGACACGCCCTCGTAGGGAATCGCCTCGGCGCCGGCCGCCCGCAGCATCTCCCACGCCTGCGAGTTCGCCAGCGTGCCGACGCGCAGGCCCTTCAGCGAATCGAGCCCGGCGACGCGCGCCTCGTTGCGTCGCACCAGCAGCCGCTCGGCGAACACGTAGTACGGCCGGGTGAAGATGACGCGGTCGGAGCGCGCCGGCGTGACCTCGAGCCCGTTGAGGATCACGTCGAACGAGCCGCGCTCGAGCGACGGCACCAGGTTCGACCAGTCGTTCTGCACGAACTCGGCGCGCACGCCGAGCGCGCGGGCGATGCCGGCGGCGATCTCCACCTCGAACCCGACGAGCTGGCCGGGGTGCGCGGGGTCGTCGAACACGTACGGCTCGCCGCCCTGGATGTCGCCGCCCCAGCGGAGCACACCGGCCGCGCGCACGCGCGCGAGCCCGGACGCGGGGGCGCCGGCGCCGCCGCAGCCGGCGGCGGCGGCGAGCGCGGCGAGCGCGCCGAGCGCGCCGAGCGCGCCCCGGACGATCGGAGCCAGGCGCGTGCTCAACGCGAGAGCACGACCTGCCAGCCGACGAACTTCGGCGGACCGAGCATGAACGCGGAGGTCGTGCGGGCCTGCGCGTGCGACTTGCGGAACGCCTCCGATTCGGTCCAGGCGAGGAACGCCGCCTCGGACTCCCAGACCGTGTGCGAGGCGTAGAGCTGCCCGCCCTCGGCGTCCAGCGGGCCCTTCAGGAGGTGGAACTGCTGGAACCCGGGCACCTCGGCGAGGTACGACTCGCGCTTCTGCCACGCGTCCTCGAAGTCGGCGCCGCGGGCCGGATCGACGCGGAAGTTGTTCATCGCGATGTACATGTCGCTTCCATCTCACGAGCGGCGGGTGGCGGCAATCCGGACCCTCGGCGGCCGCCCACCGCAGGGAGACGCGCGCCACGCACCGTCACTTGCAGTGCTCCACGTCGGAGCTGAAGCGCTCGCCGGTCCAGACGCCGCCGGCGTCGATGCTGTCGCCGTAGCCCCAGCGGCCGACCACGCCGGCGCCGTCCGGGCGCGGCAGGAAGTAGCCCGCACCCATCGCGCCGCTGTCCTTCTCGTGCCAGCGGAAGACGATCGCCTGTCCCTCGACCCGGCCGGCGAGCTCGCCGTCGCCGTGCACGTAACTGCCCATCACCGTGCCGTCGGTGTTCTCGAGCAGCAGCATCGCGCCGAAGCTCGTGTCGTAGCAGCCCGTGAACAGGCCGGCGCGTGGCGGACGGGCGCGCGCCTCCTCCAGCGTGACGGGCGCGGCGGTGCTCGCCCCCGGCGGAACGGCGGGCGTGCGCGCGCCGCACGCCGCCGCGCCGAGAACGACGAACGCCGCCGCCAGCGCGCGCGTCAGCTCTTGATCTCGCCGAGCTGGGTGTGAATCCCGCATTCGGTCTTGAGCTGCCCGCGCCAGCGGCCGTCGCGCTCTCCCTCGCCGACCTCGACCGGCGTCGTGCACGGGACGCAGCCCACGCTCGCGTACCCCTGGTCGAGCAGCACGTGATACGGCACCTGGTTCTCGAAGATGTACTTCCACACCTCGCGCCTCCCCCAGGCCACGAGCGGGTGGCACTTCACCACGGTGCGGCCGCCTTCCAGCGCCACCGCCTGCAGGATGGGCGCCTGCGCACGCGTGGGCCCCTGGTCGCGGCGCAAGCCGGAGAGCCAGCAGTCGAGCCCCGCCACCGCGCGCCGCATCGGCTCCACCTTGCGCACGAAGCAGCACTGGTCGGGGTTCTGGCGGGTGAGGTCCGCACCGTAGCGCGCGTCGATCTCCGCGTCGGCGAGGGCCGGCTCGTAGCTTTTGATGCGAATGCCGTAGTGCTTCTCCAGCCGGTCGCGGAGCTCGAGCGTCTCGGGAAAGAGCCGGCGGGTGTCGAGCGTGAACGCGTTCGGGTCGCGGCCCATCCGGTGGATCATGTCGATGAGCACCGAGCCGCTGGCGCCGAACGCGGTCGAGAGCCCCACCGCGCCGAAGCGGTCGAACACCCAGGCGAGAATCTCCTGTGGGGTCTTCGACTCGAGCTCCGCGCTCGCCGCTCTCAGCTCGGAAGGTTCCATCGGTCGGGGGTCCTCCAGGAGCATAGGGCCGCCGTGCGCGCCCAGCAAGGCGAGGCGCGCGCCCATACCAATTGGATGCAGCAACGACTAGATTGGTCGCATGAATCTGTTCGACGAGCGGCTGAGCGCCCACCTGGCGACCATCCCGCCCCCGGCCGACGCGGTGCGCGCCGAGATGGAGGCTCTCGGCGCGGAGAAGCGCTTCCCCATCATCGGGCCGCAGGTGGGAGCGCTCTGTTACCAGCTGGCGGTCGCGTGTGGAGCGCGGCACGTGTTCGAGATGGGCTCGGGGTTCGGGTACAGCGCCTGGTGGTTCGCGCGGGCGGTCGGGCCGTCCGGGCGGGTGCACTGCACCGACGGCAGCGCGGCGAACCGCGATCAGGCGCAGGCGTTCCTGGAGGAGGCGGGGCTCTGGTCGCGCGTGCGCTACGAGGTCGGCGACGCGACGACCACGCTCGCGCGGCAGCGCGGCCCGTTCGACGTCGTGTTCATCGACGTCGACAAGGAGGGCTACCCGGCGGCGTTCGAGGTGGCGGTGAACCGGCTGCGCCCGGGCGGGCTCCTCATCACGGACAACACGCTCTGGAGCGGGCGCGTGATCGACGGGCTCGGCGACGGAAGCGCGGCGACCGCCGGGGTGGTGGAGTACATGCGGCGGGCCCGCGCCCACCCGTCGCTGGCGACGACCCTGATTCCCTTGCGTGACGGCGTGGCGGTGAGCGTTCGGCTTCCGGCCGAGATCCTGGAGGAGAGCCCATGGCGCACGATGCAGAGCGAGTGAAGGCAATCGTCGGCGGCATCGCCGACCAGGTCCGCGCCGGGCAGACCCTGGCGGCGGCCGGGCGCGTGGAGAAGGTCGAGGTCGCGGGCGACGCGGTGTCGATCGTGCTCGTCTGCGCGGACTACACGCGCGAGCAGCGGTTCGCCGTGGAGGACGCGATCATCGAGGCGCTGGCGGCCGCCGGCGTGGACGAGGACGACGTGACGGTCCGGATCATGACCGGCGGGGCGGGTGCGGGGGCGACGGCGGCGGGCGCGGCGGGCGCGGTCGGAGGTGCGAGCGCCGGCGCGCCGGGCGGCGCGAAGAGCGGCGAGAAGAAGAAGCTCCCGCTCTACAGCGGGCCGCCGGCGCCCGAGCTGATCCGCGGGGTGAAAGCGACCATCGCGGTCGCGTCGGGCAAGGGCGGCGTGGGCAAGAGCACGGTGGCGGTGAATCTCGCGCTCGCGCTGCACATGCGCGGGGCACGCGTCGGCATCATGGACATCGACATCTACGGGCCGTCGCTCGGGCTGCTGATGGGCGTGCGCGACCGGCCGGTCGCCGGCGAGGACGGGAAGATCTGGCCGCTCGAAAAGCACGGCGTGAGCTTGATGTCGCTGGCGTTCTTCTCCGAGCCGGGTGAGCCCGTCATCTGGCGCGGGCCGATGGTGGGCAAGCTCATCAAGCAGTTCATCGACGACGTGAACTGGGGCGAGCTGGACTATCTGATCGTCGACCTGCCGCCCGGGACGGGGGACGCGCAGCTCGCGCTGGTGCAGGACACGAAGGTGTCCGGCGCGGTGATCGTGACCACGCCGAGCGAGCTGGCGCTCATCGACGCCCGCAAGGGGCACGAGATGTTCAACCAGGTGAAGGTGCCGGTGCTCGGGATCGTCGAGAACATGAGCTACTACATTTGCCCGAAGTGCGAGAAGCGCCACGACATCTTCGACCACGGTGGCGGAAAGCGCGCCGCCGACACCGCCGGCGTACCGTTCCTCGGCGAGCTGCCGCTCGACCCGACCGTGCGCGCGGCCGGCGACGGGGGCGAGCCGGCGGCGCTGCGCGGCCCCGGCGACACGCACGCGCAGCCGTTCTTCGCGCTGGCGGATCGGCTCCTGGCGCTGGGCGCCGGCGCGCACGCGCCCGCCGAACGGCCCAGCTGAGGCCCGGCTCACTTGATGAGGGGGATCCGAGGTGTTACTCATGAGGGATGAGCGAGAGCCTTCACGAGCACGCGCATTCGCACGAGCACGAGCCCCAGCCCGAGCGCGGCGCGCCGCGCGTGACCCTGACCGAGCGGGCGGCCTTTCACGTCAAGCGAATCGCCAAGATGGAGGGCACCGAGGGACAGCCGCTGCGCGTCGGGGTGCTCCCGGGCGGCTGCTCGGGGTTCAGCTACGACCTGTTCTTCGACGAGGAGACGCGCGAGGGCGATCAGATCTTCGAGTTCCACGGCGTGCAGGTGCGCGTGGACCCGAAGAGCCTCGACATCCTCCAGGGGACGGAGATCGACTTCGTCGAGGGGATGCAGGGCGCGGGGTTCCAGTTCAAGAACCCGCAGGCCAAGAGCGGCTGCGGGTGCGGCAAGTCGTTCAACGCCTGAACCAGGCCTCGCCGGGCGCGGCATCGCGCGCGCCGGCGATCTTCACGTCCGAGAACGTCAGCGCCGTGGGGAGCGCCGTGGAGACGGTGATCTCCGCGAGCGTTCCCTCGAAGCGCACGACGCAGGCGGCGTGGGGAGCGCAGGCGTCGTGGAGCGCGGCGAGCCCGGCGCCGTCGAGGCGGAGGCGCGGCAGCCAGCCCTGGACGATCGGCGCGGCACGCCGGGCGTGGTCGAAGGGGACGACCGCGCAAGCGTCGGCGCGCGCGCACAGGACGGGGACGAAGAAGGCTTCCCAGGCGTAGCGGCGTCCGGCCCAGGCGCGGCGGAGGTCGTCGTACGCGGCGTCGCGGTCGTCCTCGCCGAGGCGGAGCGCGGCCTCGAGGTCGGCCACCAGGGCGTACTGATCGCGCGGATCGAGCACGGGCGCGCCCGCGCCCGCTCCGGCGCCCGTGCCCGGCACCGCGCCGCCAACCGCCCCGGGGGCCGCCCCCGCTGCGGGGAACGCACCCGTCCCCGGCGCCGTGGCCGCCGTCGCGCGCGTGCAGCCGGCCCCGATCAGCGCCAGCGCGACGAATGCCCCCACGGCCGACGCCCCTGCCATGGCGGCCCAGAACCACCACGCTCCCGTGCGTCCCTCGCTCATGGCTCCACCTCCAGGGCCGACCACAGCTCGGCCGAAAGGGCATCGTCGGCGAACCGGTTCGTCGCCTCCGCCTCCGCCAGCGCCTCCGCCGCGCCGGCGCGGTCGCCCGCCGCCAGCTTCACCAGGCCGTCCACCAGCGCGTAGCGGGCGTCGGGCGTGCCGAGCGCGCGCGCGCGCCCGATCGCGTCGCCCGCTTCCTCCAGCCGCCCGGCGCGCAGCCGCGCCAGCGCCAGCACCGCCCACGCCTGGTGGCTGGGGCGATCGCGCACGGCCGCCTCCGCCAGCGCCAGCGCGCCGGCCGGGTCGTCCCCGCGGCGCGCCAGGAAGAGCGCCACCGCCCGCGGATCCTCCTTCGCGAGCGACAGGCCGTCGGCCTCGCGCTCCTCTGCCTCGGGCGTCCGCCCCTCGGCGCGGAGGAGCTCCCCGAGCGCGAAGAGCGCTTCCGCCGTGGGCAGCCGGCGCACGGCCCCGTCCAGCCGCGCGATCGCCTCGCCGCGCCGCCCGAGCGCGCCGAGCGCCCGCGCCTCCAGCAGCAGCGCCGGCACGTACTCCGGCACCAGCGCCTCGGCGCGTGCCGCCGCCGCGAGCGCCTTGTCGGGCTCGCCGCCGTGCCACATCACGTTGCCCAGGTCGACGTAACACCACGCGCTCGACTCCGGGTCGGCCGGGCTTCCGGCGTCGAGCGCGAGCTCCAGCATCTCCACCGCGCCCGCCGTGTCGCCGCTGAGCCAGCGCGCCCAGGCGCCGCGGTCGTACCCGCGCAGATCCGGCCGCAGGTCGAGCGCTGCCTGATAGGCGCCCACCGCGGCGTCGAACTCTCCGAGCTCGAGCAACGCGTCGCCCAGCACCAGCTCCGCGGTGGAGTCGGACGGCGCCGCCGCCAGCACCCGGCGCGCGACGTCGGCGCTCTCGCGGAACCGGTGCGACTCCTGGAGGATCATCGCCTCGAGCAGCATCGCCATCGTGTCGGCCGGGGCGCGTGCCCGCGCCGCGCTCACCGCGCCGGCCGCGAGCCGCATGAGCGGCTTCGACGCCGTCTCGCGGCTCCGCCGCATGAGCGCGGTCGCGAGCTCGAGATACGGCCGCTCCTCCGCCGGATGCGCGCGAACCGCCGCCTGCGCCGCCGCCACCAGCCGGTCGGTGGGCGCGTCGCCGCCGGCGTAGGCGAGCGCGGGCTCCGCGTCGGCCGCCGCCGCAGCGGGGCTCCCCGTGCCGGCCGGAGGCGACGCCGCCTCGCCGGCCGGCACGGGAGAGCAGCCGCCGGCGCTGCCCGCCAGGACGGCGAGCGCGCCGAGGACGCGCAGGGCCCGGCTCTTCGGGCCCGGAGCGCGGGCCGTGCGCGCCTCGCTCATGGGTTCCCCGAGGCCGGGGACGCGAGGTAGGGGAACGTCGCCGCGAACGGGAGATCGTTCGCCGCCACGCCGTCGCCGAGCGCCCCGCCGTTGTTGCACACGACGGTCAGCGCGGTGTCGGTCACGTCGTCGGCGAGCGCCCGCCCGTTGGGGAACGCGCTGTCGGCGAACGTCTGGCCGGCATCGATGTCGATGCGCAGCAGATCCGCCGGCACGGTGCCGCTCGGCGAGAGGAGGCCGACGATGTCCACGCGTCCGCCCATCGGCGTGGGCGCACAGCCGGCTCCGAGCACGGCGTTGAGCAGACCCGGCAGCTCCGGCATCAGGAGGTACGCGCCGAAGTTCGTGACGTCGTCCGCCGGGCTCGTGCGGTTGAACTTGTCCTTGTCCTGGAGCGGGATGAGGACCTCGTTCACCAGCGGCCAGCCCAGCCGCGACACCTGCAGCCACGGGCCTGAATAGTCCGGCCCGCGCCCGCGCCGCAGGATCGTCGTGTGGCGGCGACTGGCGGTCGCGTACACGCCGACGACCGAGGTCGGCCCGGTGGCGCCCGCCGCCGGCCGCATGCCGCCGGCAGCGACGTCGGTGATCGGCACCTCCAGCACCAGCGACATCACGTTCACCCCGTCGGTCGTGGGCGCGCCGGCCACGCCGAGCAGGTCGAACACGTGCAGATCGACGAAGAACGGCTCGTCGCGCGGACCGGCGAACGCCTTCACGCCGCCCGCCTGGAACACCGCCCCCGCCGCCACCGTGTCGTAGGTCCCGCCCGGGAACGTACGGCTGCCGACGTTCCACGGCGCGACCGGGATGTCGGTGCCGACGACCGTCTCCGCCCCGGTGGCGTCGTTCACCTTGATGAGGTCATACACCTGCCGTACGTTGAGCGTCGTATCGGTCAGCGACGTCACCGGACCGGTGTTGTAGAGAAACGTGGCTCCGTTCGCGACGGTCGTACGGAACCGCCAGCGGTACGTCACGTCCGACACGGCGTCACCGTCGTTGTCCACGTGGATCTCGTAGCGGACCGAGTCGCTGAACTTGTAGAAGTTCGGTCCCGACGACGGCAGCAGCAGCGGCACGTAGTTCGCGACCATCACCAGCTTCGTCGCGTCGCCGGGGCTGATGAAGGCGTACACGTCGGTGTTGTCGGCGAACGGATCCTCGGCGATCAGCGGCGCCTCGCGGTGGCTGGACGCTTCGGCCACCAGGGGCATGCACGCGAGGGCCGCGGGCAGCGCCGCAGCCAGCATTCTCTTCGTGAGTTTCATGATTCGCTCCTCGCTCCTTGTTGGTTCATTCGGCGCGGAAGATCGCGCCGCCTTCCGAATCCACGACCGCGAACACGCCGGCCCCGCGCGCCGTCCGCAGGCCGGCGGGATCGATCAGCGCCGAGGCGTCCACCGTCGCCGTCGCACCGCTGGCGACGTCCACCGTCAGAAGCTCGCCCGCGCCGGCCGCATCGCGCCCCGCGATCACGACCGTCCGGCCGCCGGCCGCCAGGGACACACCGCCCGGATCGCCGAGCCGCAGCCCGCTCGCCACCTCGGCGAGCGCTCCGTCCATGGTGATGGAGAACAGTGCCCCCTCGCCGTTCGCGCCGACGGCCAGGTGATCGAGCACCCAGGCGGTCTCGTCGGAGTCCACGTGGAGACCCGTCGGCGACGCGAGGGGCGCGCCGCCGTACAGCACGGCGGCCTTGCCTCCGGCAGCGGGCGCGGTGAAGACCGACGGCACGCCGTCGGCGTCCCATCCCGTGACGAAGAGGGTCGCGCAATCCGGCCCCATCGCCAGGCCGGCCGGCGTCTCGATCCCCGTCACGCCCGCGACGGCGATCGTGTCGCTCGCCAGCACGACCGCGAGCACGTCGCCGCCGTCCGCGCCCGACGCGACGGCCGACTCCATGTCGGCCACGTACAGCGTGTCGCCCTCGCAGGAGAGAACCAGCCCGGTCGGATGGCCGAGCGGCGCCCCCTGGACGCGGACGCTCGGCTTTCCGCCCGCCGCCGGCACCGAGAAGATGGCCGGCTGCGGATCTGGATCCTCGGTGTAGGCGGCGAAGTAGAACGTCGCCCCGTCCGGACTCGCCACGGCGTCGGTCGGTGAATGGAACCCGCTCGAGGCCACCGCCGTCACCTTGGAGGGCCCCGTCGTCGGCAGCCCTCCGTCCGACCCCGGCCCGGAGTCGGCGCCGGCATCACTCCCGTTCGCTGCGTCGTTCCCCGGCGCGCCGCACTTGCAGCCGGGGGAGGCGCCTGCAAGCGCGACCATCGCGCACAGCGCAGGCCAGGTCAGTCTTCGTGTCATCGTGTCCTCCTCCTCGTCGGTGGGTTGTACGGAGGCTGCCGTCGGGCGGATTCGTGAGGCGCGGCCCGCGCGGAAAAACTCCCCAGCGGCGCCAGGCGTTCACACCCGGGCCAGCCGCGCGGCGAGGCCAAGGGCGTGCTTTCTGGCTGCTTCCGGCGGCGCGCGACGCGGCACGTCGCCTGCACCAGTCCCCCCAGTCGCATCAGGTCTGGTCCTCGCGCGCCAGGGGGCTCGAATGAAAACGCGCCGCGCCTCGCCGTCGCCCCGTGTCCCTCTGATAGCCACAGGCTATCTGTTGACAGTGTTGATAGTTCCAGGCTGTCAGTGCTCCGAGGGGCCCACCTGCGACCCCGCCGACTGCGACGAGGGACAGGAGTGCGATCCCCAGAGCGATCGGTGCGCGCCGATCTCCTGCATCCCGGGCATCACGCGCTGCGCGCTCGAGGTGGCGGGCGGGCTGGAGCGCTGCAGCGGGACTGGCGACTCCTGGTACCCCGTGGGCGCGTGCGCCGCCGGCCAGACCTGCGTGCAGGGCGACGTCGGCGCGGCGTGCGATCCACCGCTCTGCGCCCCGGGCGCGTCGACCTGTGGCGCCGACGGAAGGGTCAGCATCTGTGCCGTCGGCGTCTTCGAGGATCCGATCGCCTGCCCGGCGGGCGAGGTGTGCGACCCGGCACAAGGCTCGGGGTGCATCCCCACGACCTGCACGCCGAGCGCCATGTACTGCAACCTCGACGACAACGAGGTGCGCGCGTGCAACACGCTCGGCACCGCCTCGACTCTGATCGAGGCGTGTGGCAACGGCGACATGTGCGACGCGGGCCGCTGCCTCGGGCTATGCGACCTCGCCGAGACCGAGCACAGCTTCGTCGGCTGCATGTACTTCGGCGTCGACCTCGACAACTACGGCAGCGACGACGCCGGGCAGTACGACATCGTCGTCGCCAATCCGCAAGAGTCCGTCGTCGCGAACGTGAGCATCGAGATCCGCAACTGGCCGAGCGGCGGCTGGACGACCGCTGCGAGCGGCTCGGTCGCGCCCGGCACCACCCAGCTCTGGCCACTGCCGGACCGGCACGTGGAGGGGACCGCACTGGCTCCCGGACTGGCGTACCGCGTGACCTCGGACGTGCCGATCGTGGCGTATCAGATCAACTCGGACGATCTGTCGATCGGCGCGGCGTCGAGTGGGGCGAGCATCCTCTTCCCGCGGCCGGCGCTGGGACGGCGGTACTACGCGCTCGGGCTGCCGACCGCGATGCCGGCGTACGGGTACGGCATCGCGCACGCCGGCTTCGTCGTCGTGGGAGCGCACGACGGGACGGACCTCACCGTCACGGTGTCCACGAGCACGCTCCCCGCGCCGGGAATCCCGGCGATGGTGGCAGGCGACAGCTACGTCACGACCATCAACGAGGGCGACGTGTTCCAGATCGAGGCCGCCGCGCTCGGCGACGACGTGACGGGGAGCGAGATCGAGTCCGACCTGCCGGTGTCTGTGTTCGCCACCCACGAGGCCGGCGTGGTCGCCGGCGGGCTGGGAATGGGCGGCTGGGACCACTAC
>Ga0075425_100007845_pt1 | contig 11285 bp, 8 predicted proteins | sample SoiMethybrSBSTD4_FD_75300 | JGI IMG/M metagenome (GOLD analysis project Ga0075425, IMG submission 75300) | Bulk soil microbial communities from a Populus tree surrounding site in Tennessee, USA - Soil MetaG P. TD hybrid SBSTD4 | ecosystem: Environmental > Terrestrial > Soil > Tree plantation...
CCCGAACTCCCTGCACAGGTCCGCCATTTGCTCGCCGGCTAGCCGGCGAGCAACGAACTGCAGCCTTTCATCCATGACCGAACACTCCTTCCAGGGCATCCACTTCCTCCTCTAAAAAAAAGGAGGAAGTGTAACCCATGTGTTCGGTACGTTTTGTCACCTATGTGTCAGGCCGCTCAGATTCATGAAGATAGCAGCTTCTCGCACCTGGGGTTGTTCCCCACACGATTGTGCCCTATTTTGTGCCCGCCTAGCTTCTCCAGCCGTGAACGCGGCATCTTCGGAGGGGCGAGCATATCGCGTAGACATCGCAACGGAGCCGTGTTCAGCAATCCGTGCCATCGTCCATGCATCGCAGCCAGACTCGCCTAGGCGGGTTAGAAATGTGTGCCGCAACGAGTACAGAACGAAAGGGCGTACTTTGCTCGCTCTGGGTGCCTTTGCATGTTGCTTTTTGATGCTGGAGCCTCCAAGTGCGCTTCGCGTCTGTGCAGGCCACACCCAGCCCTCTAGCGGCTTTCCTTCGCTTTCACAGCGAGTTTCTAGGGCTTCCCTAACTCGCGGCGTCATCGGCAAGACGCCCCGAGCCGCGGCTGTCTTTCCGTGAGTGACCAGAAACGTTCCATATCGGCCGTTTGTCCAGGTCAGAGATTCCCAGCGGAGCCGAAAGCACTCTTCCGGGCGAAGCCCCGTATCAACGAGTACTTCAGCAATGGACCCAAGTGGTTCGAGAGCCGCTGCCAAGGACTTTGCTTGCTCTTGCGGGGTGACAACGTGCTCCCGACGTCGTTCGCCTGGAAGCATTCTGACATTAGGAGCAGATCTAGTAGCGCCCCACTCTAACGCTAGCCGAAGAGTTCGTCGTAACACCTGGAGAGAACTGTTGACCGTGCTGACCGAAAGGGCTTCTGTTCGCCAGAACGCTTGTTGGGCTCCGTACCTCGAGTCTATCGAGGCATGATTCTATATGCGTCCGGAAGAGCAGGGCCTTGGATCAGCGCAGCGCATAATATGTGGTCGAGCTTGTTTGGAGATCCGCTCGTTTGATTAGACATGGTTGTTCAACATAAGCGATTACGGATGCTTGGTCTGTGCAAATCAATGGTTGTAAATTTGTCTCAGCTTGGCCTGACGTGCCCTTATCACTAGTCCTGCCGGGAGCGAACGGGAAGCAGTCATTCCCTTTGTTCTTCTTGCTCAGCGGTCAGAATCTTTCGGCTTTGGGTCCTCCCATGGTCATAGGCACCTCCATTGTGTATCAGAGATGTGTATATGCACCGTAATACTGACGCCCTTATTAATGGGACATAACACTCGAAACCGCCTGACAGCTCTGACAGGTGCCGCGGCAGTTCGTTACGCATTTAAATGCGCCAAGCGCAGCACTGTGAAAATCGGCGGCCCATTGGTCATAGCGCGCAAATGCTGCTGTCATGCCTCGACCGCCGGCGAAGAGGATGGCTAAGGAAATGGACTCGAATTATAGACAGCTTGCCCATTGCGAACAGCTTTTCTCCCGCCGCTATCTGTTCTTCATTCCTCTAAAAAACATACTGGCCTACGGCTCAACGCAATCTTGCTGAAGCGCGAGGTGATGAATATATGAAAGTTGAAACTGGAACAGGAAAATACGAGAAATTGCTCGAGAAGTGCAAAAGCCTGGCCCCAATCCCAACCGCGGTCGCACACCCGTGTGAACCATCTGCCCTGGCTGGGGCGGTTGAAGCCTCTGAACTCGGCCTGATTGTTCCTATTTTAGTGGGCCCATCAGACAAAATCATGGCGACCGCAAACGCTTCTGGTATCGATCTCAAGAGGTTCCAAATTGTTGACGCTGCTCACAGCCACGCCTCCGCGGCAAAAGCTGTCGAACTGATTCGCGAAGGGACGGCGCAGGTCCTGATGAAGGGCAGTTTGCACACCGATGAACTGATGTCGGCGATTGTTGCTCGCGACGGCGGCCTGCGTACTGCTCGGCGCATCAGTCATGCCTTTATCATGGATGTTCCTACTTACCACAAGGTGCTGATTGTAACCGACGGCGCGATCAATATCGCCCCCTCGCTCGAAGATAAAGTCGACATCTGTCAAAACGCCATCGATCTTGCCATCGCACTTGGTCGCGAAAGGCCGAAGGTGGCCATCCTTGCGGCCGTCGAGACCGTAACGTCTAAAATGCCGGCCACTATTGACGCCGCAGCACTCTGCAAAATGGCCGAGCGCGGACAGATCACAGGCGGTGTCCTTGACGGGCCGCTCGCATTCGACAATGCAATCAGTAAGCAGGCAGCGGCCACAAAAGGAATTCGGTCTGATGTCGCAGGCGACCCAGACATTCTATTGGCCCCGGACCTCGAGGCCGGTAACATGTTGGCCAAACAGTTAAGTTTCTTGGCAAAGGCCGACAGTGCGGGCATGGTGCTGGGTGCGCGGGTTCCGGTGATTCTCACTAGTCGGGCCGATAGCGTTCGCTCGCGAATTGCCAGTTGTGCCGTTGCTATGCTGGTGGCACATGCCCACCAGGCAATAAAGTGAGAGGAAATCAGTGACAGGAACTAAACAGCCTCCGCGGCCGACTCTCCGGACGTGCAGAAAAAACACATGGCCGTTTGCAGCGCAAACTGCAGGGAAGTCCGGGAACGAAGGACCCATTGTTTCACTTATCGGCTGCTGGTTAGGGGCAACCGTGAGAAATAAGTGCTTTGTGCTCGGAAGACGGCACCAGCTCATCGTTGGCTTGGCCATTACTCTGACACTTGCTTGTTCAACTGTGCCACTGCCAGCAGATGCTGCCGTCCAGAACGTAACGCCTGCTAAACCATCAACTCGGGTGGTTCCCATCAAGTTCTGGAATCGCGTGATTGCGCTTCAGCGGGCGACCCTTGCCGGAGGCGATCCGGAGGACCGCGCCGCTCGTGCTTCTGAAAGGTTGGCTGGACTTCCACTGAACGCCTCCCCCGACGACGTCGTGACACGGCCGTTCAAGATCGACGACCAAGAAGGGGTTGGATTTGTATTCAGGGATCGCCTTCTGTTTTTTCTCGGAACAAATGATCTGGACAGGGAATCGGGCGAAAAACTAGAGCAAGCTTCCGAGTCTGCACTCCGCAACGTTAGGGAAGCACTGGACGCGCGCGCGGCGGAACGATCATGGCCCGTAGTTCGCGCAGGCCTGCTTTACACGCTTGTAGGTTTCGTCGTGCTCGTCATCCTCTGCATAGCTGTCTGGAAGGCCCAGACATTCGTGACCACGTTTCTGCTGCGGAGGGGGGAAGTTGCTTCGTGGAGATTGTTCGGAATCGATTTACTGCCACATATAGTTGCCACGATGGGCGGACTACTGCGTACACTTGCCCACGTTTTTACCGTTTTCCTGATCTATTTGTGGGTCACGCTTTCGTTTCGCCGTTTTCCTTACACTGCACCCTGGGGAGAGCAAGCTGGCGGCTACGTGCTGAACTCGATTCGCGAACTGGGAAACACTGTCATACGTGGTCTGCCCGGCTTATTGGTAGTTATCGTCATATTCCTACTGACCCGCTGGATTGTACGCATGGCGAACGCCGTGTTCGATCAGGTGGCGACAGGAAAAATCGCTGTTTCTTGGATGGATGCCGACGTGGCCCGAGCTACTCATCGTATCTTTTCGGCGATTGTGTGGATCTTCGCGATAATTATTGCCTACCCTTACATTCCGGGATCGCGAACGGAGGCGTTTAAAGGCCTCAGCATTTTCATCGGGCTGGTAATTTCCCTCGGCTCTACGGGAATCATCAATCAGATTATGAGCGGATTGTTTGCGGTCTACGCCAGAGCACTGAAGACAGGAGAATGGGTGAGGATCGATGGGACTGAAGGTGAAGTTCTGGATGTCGGGCTGCTTGCCGTTAAGATTCGCACGATCGAAGGGCAAGAAGTAACAATTCCAAACTCCATGCTGGTGAGCACCCCCGCTACGAATTTCACAAGACTTGGAGATGCTGACGGGATGACGGTGAGTTCCAAGGTGACGATCGGATATGGCGCCCCTTGGCGGCAAGTACACGCGCTACTGGAACTGGCGGCGAGTCGCACACCAAACATCCGCAAGACGCCTAAACCACGCGTGGTGCAGAAACAGCTTTCTGATTTCTACGTGGAGTACACGCTTGTCGCGCGATTGGATGATGAGAAACTCCGTGTCGAAACGGTGTCCAATCTCCACTCAGCAATTCAGGATGCCTTTAATGAGTTTGGCGTGCAGATCATGTCCCCGCACTACATGATTCAGCCCAACGGCAGTGTCATTGTGCCGCTCGAGAGATGGGATGCCGCACCGTCACCGCCCCTTCCCCGCAAGCCTCGCAAAGCGGACGACCCGGGCAACTCTGATGAGTGAAGCACACAGTCTGTACCGACGAAAGCCGTCGAAAAATTCAGTAGGATTGAGACCGTATCGCCGCTCACTTATAGGCTATTTACCCGCGATGCCCTTATTCACCAGTACTTTAACTTCAACCCGACGGTTCTCCGCTCGCCCCGCCTTTGTCTCGTTTGACGCCGCAGTTCCGTATTCACCCATCGCACCGGGCGCTACTATATGCCGTACGGGCACACCGCCCTGCTGCATCAAAAAAGTGACCACCGTTTTGGCACGTTGCTCGCTCAATTTCGTGTTCATCGCAGCGCTGCCGGTCGAGTCGGCATAGCCTGTCACCTCGACGATGTAGCCAGTGAGGCCCGTGGCGGTTTGCGCTAGCTTTTTGAGTTCGTCCTGGTCCTGGGCCGAAATCTTAGTGCTACCCACATCGAAGTTCGCGGTTGCTTGGGCCTTCACGTCATAGTCGGCCAAGGCGGTAAAACGATTCGAGTTCTCCTCGATGTCCCTTATGTTCTGTTCAATTTGCTGTTTGTTGGCCGCGATATTCTGTTGGTTGGTGGCAATATTCTGTTGATTCGCCCCGATATTTTGTTGGTTTGCTGTTATGTTCTTCTGGTTGGCTTCGATATCCCGCATATTTGCGGCCACTTGCTCGGCGGTGGGGTGCAAACCCGCCTGAACCATCGCGGCGGTTTCCAGATCATCACCGTCGACGGTAATCGTTTTGGCTACAATCCGGCCTTCGCCATTGGACATTCCTTCGATCTTGACCTTGAGCCCCGGTATCAGCACGGTGTCAGCCAGCGGCTCTTTCTCTAATCCAAAAAGTCCCTTGTCATCCTTCGTTTTTGTGTCGCCTGTCAGCTCCACAGTCGTCCTTCCACTGGGATTGCTCACGAGTAACGTTTCGCCAGTGCGGGAAATGATCATTCCCCGGACTTCGGTCTCGTCCGCGCCATGTGCCAATGGCGATGCAAGAAAACACACCGCCACCAAGTTCACTAGAATTCTTATCGGGTTTTTCTCCATAGAATCTCCTCACCCTGAAGCTTCTTCGGAAGTCTATGCGGAAGTCTTCTGTCTCAGACATTTCGACTTTGCATGTTCGCTTTTTTTTAGCAAGAAATCCGATGACAGCTACACTGTCAGTTCTGACAGTGAACCGATCTGCAAGGAATTACATTCGTGGGCGGAAAAGTTCTTAATGCTTCTCTTGTCCCGTAAAGCGGGTTTGTCAGATCTTCACATTGTCATTTTTGCTCGGAGAGAGATGGCGCTACGAGCTGCGATCCTCCCAGTCGACCCACTCTACGGTATGGCTCGTGAGGTAGGCGCTCACCGCTTCATCGAGGGTCGCGAAGAAGGTTTGCTCGCCAAAGCGGGTGAAGACCCCGAAGCGCTTCAGCTTGTCTTTGACAGGATCCTTCATCTCGGCGAAACATAACTCGATGCGGGCGGCATGTAAAGTGTCGTCGAGCTCGCAGACAGCATCGGCTGCGGTGACGTCGACGCTGGTGACCGGCTCTGCCGCGACTATGACCCAGCGCACGGGCGACGGTGAGCTCGCAGCGGCATCCAGGACGCGATCACGGAACAGCTCGGCGTTGGCGAAGAAGAGCGGTGCATCCCAACGGAAAAGTACGAGGCCTGGAATCAACCGTGCTTCTGGATACCGGGTGACGTCGTGGTAGCCCTTTACCCGGTCGACGCGGCCGAGAACGGCCGAATGAGGGCGCCAGCCGTCCCAGAGAAACTCAATCACGGCAATCACGATCGCAAGTGCAATGCCAGGAATTGCACCGAGCACTGCCACGCCCGCGAAGCAGGTCATCGAGAGCCAGAACTCCCAGCGCTGGATACGATAGATGCGGCGCAGGTCGGACACTTCGACGAGGCCGATGGCCGAGGCAATGACGACGGCCGCCAGGGCGGCGTGCGGAAGATGCTGGAGAAGCTCGGGAGCGAGTACAAGTAACAATGCGATGGCCAGGGCACCCACGACCCCCGTTAGCTGAGTCTTTGCACCCGCCGCCTCCGCCACCGGTGTGCGTGATGAGCTGCTGCTGATCGGGAAGCCCTGGAAAAAGGCTGCTGCGATGTTGGCTAGGCCGAGCCCGATTACCTCTTGATTCGGGTCAACTGGTGTACGCAGGCGTGCCGCGTAGGTTCGAGAGAGCACGCTCGTGTCCGCGAATGAAACTAGGGCTACCGAGAGACCACCGACGAGGATCGGTACCAGGTCGTTGTAGTGAATAAGGGGTAGACGTGGCGCGGGCAATCCCTGCGGTAGAGAACCGAGCACCGACACCCCAGCACGCGTTGCGAGGTCGAAAGCTGCGACCGCAACGGTGGCGGCGACCACGGCGATCAGAATGCCCGGGAAGCGCGGCCAGCGCTTCACTAACAGTATGAAAGCAAGTGTGCTGACACCGATCGCGAGCGTCACGCCGTTGGTGCTCCCGGAAAGAACCTTGGCGACGATTCCCCACGCCTGGCGCAGCGGTCCTGTCGTAGTAACAGAGAAGCCGAAGAGCTTCGGGACTTGGCTCAGCAGTACCGTCAGTGCAATGCCGTTCATGTAGCCGTAGCGAATCGGCTTGGAGAGCAGCTCAGTGATGAAGCCGAGACGCGTAAGGCCGGCGGCGACGCACACGACGCCAGAGACCAAAGCCATCATTCCGGCCAGCGCGACTGCACGCTGCGGCCCACCTGCCGAAAGCGGCAGCACGACTGTGAGAATCACGGCCGCGAGCGCCGAGTCCGGGCCCAGAACGAGAATGCGGCTCGGTCCGAACACGGCGTACGCGAGCAGCGGCACGATGGTCGCGTACAGTCCGTTAATACCCGGTACCCCGGAGGCCTCGGCATACGCGATGCCGACCGGCACGAGCATCGTCGTCATGACGACGCCGGCCACAAGGTCGTGACGCAGCCAGGAGGACTCATACCGTCGGAGAGTGTCTAATCCGGGAAGCCAGCGGATCCAGCTGCGTTGATTCGCTTGAGCTGCATAGCGAATGATTCGGCCAGGCTCGGTGGTGTCAGATGAGAGCGACTCACTCATGGCTGCTCGCAAACAATCGCTGAGGAAGTTGGCGACATGAGCTCTTAAAATAAAATATCAATGAGGGAGCCTGTAGCCGATGATCACCAAAATTTGGAGGATCATTAGATCCAAGAGTCCCTGGGTATTCACAAGGCAGGCTAGCCCCGCCCGCTTGCTGGAGAACTGTTAAAACGAACAGGTCGAAGGCTTGCTCGCAGCACATATTCTTCTGCTCGCTTGACCTCGCACATGTGCCGCACTTTTCCTACGCCGGGAGTTGGTGGCTATACCGAACCGGAACGGGATGCTGAAAAACACCCGAAATTCATAGACCAAGTGGCGCAGCGAAACATGCGTCAGCGTGTAACTTGCTTGGGTCTATCAAATGGCAAGGCGAGAGCAGGGAGGGATCCCGTGAATAGATCGTGCATTTGGAAGGTCTATCGTTAGTGTTGTCGCTTGTCGCTGTCTTCCTATTGTGGGATCACGGCGTAGGTGGAGTTCTTGATTGGGTACATGCTTCGTGAACTGAAGCAAATAATTTATCTGAGCCGATTACATTCAGGACACCAGAATCGGAGAGGAAGCCTCTGAGGTCAGGCGACAGGCCAGTGAATCCGAGGGTTACCTGCTCCCTTTTCATCCGGTCTGCCAGCTCCATGAGCATTCTCGCCGCCACATAGTCAACCTCGCCGATAGAATCAAATCGCAGGATGAACCATCGGGGTTGGGAGGAGCGGCCTTAACGAGTGAGAGCACCTCGTGCATGAAGAATTCTGCATTGGCGCAGGACAGCGGAGCTTGGAAACTGCAGATCGTTAAGCTTGGCAGAGTAACATCGACTCTTATATGTGTCGGTATGATGTCTTTTTTCCATGCACCCTGAGCCAGCTCCAGAGTAGCCGACTTAGGGCTTTTCCTGCTGAGTCAGGCTTTTCAACTCAACTGGCTTAACAAAGCATTCGATCACATTGAGGTTGAACACTTTTGGTTTTAAAGGAAGATTGTCGAGAAAGAGATACACCGAAGCTATTGCTTCAACGGCAAACGGACGGTCCGCTGACTCTGAGTCGCGCTACAGTGGTGAGGTCTATCCTCCCGCTGCGCTGACCCAAACGTTGTCTGCTGATGCGATATCGGCGTTCGCGATCTCCGTAGAGATGCGAATCCGCTGGAACCCTTCTTTCTTTCGGGGTTTTACCTGTAATACGAGGAAATACTGGTTGTTGAAAACCTTCTGCAGGCGCTCCAGGTAGGGTTTGAAGGAGACCGCGTTTTGTGTGCCAAGGGCGAAATATTCCCCGCCGGTTTCGTCCGTGACTTTGGCTACACCCGATTGGCCGAGCTGCGCTTCCCAAGCGTTGCGGCCAAGACGCCCAATGCCAGTCGCGTATATGGAGTGAACAATTACACCGTATCTCTGGCTGACCCTGCTTGCCGTGTCGGCGTCCGTAGGTATCGTAGGCATCGTGGTCATAGTGGGCATGGGTGCCATCGTGGGCATGCTCGTTGCCGCGGAAGGCCCTAACATACCAGGCGTGCTAGCAGAAAATGGGGTGGATCCGGTTGTGTCGCCGCGGAGCCGGTCGATTCCATCCGACACCATTAAGACCTGGCGTCGGACCTTCTGCTGAGGCCAGCTTTTGACCAGGCTGACTAGCGATAGATACGGGCTATCCATCGTAGAAGAGTTTCCGCGGGGAAGGCGTATAGCCTTGGCCGCCGCGGCGTGATCAACTGTGAGATTTTGAGCGATCTGAATGGTCGCATTCGACATATACGCTAAGCCAACCGCGGTTTACGAGGGTTGAGCATTGATAAATTCCCGCAGATCATTGAGGTTGTTACCAAGCGGGGCTGTCTCGCAGGTATCGTCAATCAAGATAAAAAGTTGCATTGCGGCGTTGTCGCCTTGGGCCGGGATTAGCTGCTCGATTTTGGCCGCGTCCTTGCCAACTTTCACTTGCAGTTTTTGCGGAGTCAAAACAGGAACTTCACCGCTATCTTCAAATGTCTGATCCGTGATAACTAAGTGGACCTGCGCTGCGATTGGTGTAGACTTCGACTCCGAACGGACAATCCGCTCAGTCAGAGCCAGCACACAGCATGCACCGAACAATACAACTGCATAGTATCTCTTCATAGATTCTTCTCCCTTCGTCGGGAGCCGACGATATCGAAGCCGGTCCATGCCGGTACACTGCTAAATCTTCCAGCAGAGTGTCTGACCGAAAGGACTAACGCCTAGGTCGTCGGTTGCAAGCTCCCTCGCAGCCGAGAATGACGACGCCATGACAAACCTCTCTCATTCGGCTAACTGGTTAAGTCGCACCTCTCAGCCGCAGGAGAGGACACCAGCGAGGATATTTAACTACTTCAGAGCTGCCAGATAAGCAGCGAGATCCTTCACATCTGCCGGCGCCAGGTTTTTTACGCTCGCGTGCTTCGACGAAGCGGAGAGAGCCTTGGTGATTTCTTCGGCACTCTTGCCCTTGATCGAGGGCGACTTCACCGCCGGCTTGCCGGCAGCGTCCGCGCCATGGCAACCGGCGCACTTTGCCTTGAAAGTCTTTTCGCCCTTGGCAGAATCTTGAGCGCGCGAAACGGAAGCGGCCAGCCATAACATTGTCACGATTGCTACTCCTAACAAAACTTTCTTCATCATTTCCTCCTTGTTTGGTCTTCCCTACTACAAATCCTGAAGGAGCCGAGGCTCCCATTCCCGCATAAAGAACGGGCAGGGCAAATAAGGCCAGAAATGCTACGATCTTCCCGGCTAGCGTCTGCGTGATTTGCGGGCGAAAGACGAATACGGCGATCAGAGCGGCGGTCAGTCCGATCAGCACAAGTAGCGAAAGAGTTGGCATTGTCATCTCACAGGTCTAACTGCGACAGGAATCGTGTGGTCCTCTCGCCTCGAGGCCTTCTCTGCCAAGCCGCGAATGTAGGCCACCATGTCCCTGATTTCGTCCGCCTTCCTGCTCTTGCCATAGCCGGGCCTCTTCCCTTTGCCCTTTCGATGATCCAGGCGAGATCGTCGTCGCTCGCCTTAGCTACCTCCGGGTCCACGAGGCTACGCACTTTGGCACTCTTTATCGGCAGGCGTATCACCTTTCCCGTCAGCGCCGTGACATGTCGAGCATTTCGCTCTGTAAGTTGCAGCGATCTTGTCGTCCGCCCCGGTCCTGGCGAAGAGCGGCAACAATGAGTTGTGAGACAAATTGCTTTCGACATCGACTGAGTTCATCGTGCAAGTTCCTCTTAAATTGGAAGCAACGATTGCTTCAGAACGCATACCTAAGAGACAGGGTGACCAGGTTTGCGTGAAAGTTACGTGGAACGAAAATGTCTTGAGGCGATTGGGCTGTCTCATCTTCGTGATAGTCGTGATAACCCCAATAGGCCTTTCCGGTCCATCCTTTTGTAAACCTATATTCGAAGCCCGCGACAGGCTGAGCCCAAAATGAATTGAGCGGCCCGGACGGTGCGGTAGGACTGAGAATCAAAACTGAGCCGTTCGTGCCGGTAAGGTTCGCGCCCAGGTGCAGCGTAAGGCGCTTCCAAGGCGACCAGTTCGCGGCGAAGTAGCCATAATGCGACAGATTGGTATAAGTCGAGGTCTGCTGCGAGAGCGACGAGCCGGGGCATTGACTTATTCCGGGAGGCGGAACACTGGTGACGTAACAGATCAGAATTTGGGAGAAGACATCATTGTAGTCGTAACCGAGCTCCAACCCGAGAGATTCTCTCGGTTGCATGGATGCCGAGAAACCATAGAAACGATTGTGCTGAAGGTTGTTAATCTCCGGTACGTTGTTGCGAGCTTCCCAGATGGTGATGGATCCGCTCACATTCAGCCAGGGGGCTGGCTTGTAGGTC
>Ga0075425_100007846_pt1 | contig 11285 bp, 8 predicted proteins | sample SoiMethybrSBSTD4_FD_75300 | JGI IMG/M metagenome (GOLD analysis project Ga0075425, IMG submission 75300) | Bulk soil microbial communities from a Populus tree surrounding site in Tennessee, USA - Soil MetaG P. TD hybrid SBSTD4 | ecosystem: Environmental > Terrestrial > Soil > Tree plantation...
GGATTGAACGTCTTGAAGAACGGCACGCTCAACCTGGTGTTGTAGGTCGTGAAATAATTCAGCGACAATCCAAAGCCGAATGCCACTATGAACTGAAAAAAAAGCTTCTGTCTCCCGGTCAAACCGAGATTGTGACGACGCTTTACTTTCAAATAGTCATCGGCAAAACCGATCGCGCCGTAAAGAAGCGTCGCTACTACGGCGATCCAAACATATGCGACCGACAGGTCGGACCACAGCAACGTAGAGACCGCAACAGCCAACAGAATCAACACGCCGCCCATCGTCGGCGTTCCTCGTTTTGACTCGTGAGACCGAGGACCCTCCTCACGAATCTGCTGCCCGATCTGAAACTGCCGAAGCAGCCTGATCATTCGCGGTCCAAAGATCAGACTGATTGCCAGCGCCGTGATCGCCGCCCAGGCCGCGCGAAAAGTCACCTGTGAAAAGACCCGCAGAAACGACAGGCTGTCGATGCTCTGAAGTAATCTCAGGTAGTAGAACATTCCGCCTCTGGGACCCTGTTGCTACAGCCTCCTCGGTAAATCGTGACCGCCCTTCTTAGCATCTGCCCGTTGCGGCATCACCCGTCTCCGTTTGGCTCGAGTTCACCAACCGCTCGAATTTCTGCTTCAAACGCTCAACCACAATTTCCGTCTTCACCCCGCGCGACGCCTTAACCAGAATGAGATCACCTTCGCGTACTTCGTCGGCCACGATATCCGCGGCTTCACTGGAAGACTCGACAAACAGCGCCGCGTCGTCGCTCATGCCGGCTTCTCGAGCTCCAGCAACCAGTTGCTCTGCGAGACCGCGAACGCCAATCAATCGATCGATTCCAAGCCGAGCGATCTGGCGGCCCACTTCGCGATGCAGCTCGGGTCCGGTAATTCCAAGCTCGAGCATCTCACCGGCGACAACGACCTTGCGCTTGCAGGTTTTGCTCGTGCTTATCATCGATGCCATCTCGTACAACGCTTGCGGATTGGAGTTGTATGAATCATCGATGAGAGTGAACCCTTCGCGGAACACGACTACTTCGCCGCGCATTTTTGGAGTCGGTGTCTGGGCCAATGCGGTAATTATTTCGTGAAGCGGTGTTTGATACAGATCGGCGACGGTCGCAGCGGCCAGGGCATTATAGATGTTATGTCTTCCCGGGAGTGGCAGGCGCGCCTCGATTTGACCGTGGGGCGTCGAGAGCAAGAAGCTGCTTCCGCTCACGCCTTCGGTGTTTATCTCGGTTGCCATCACATCTGCCTTGCGTTCAATCCCAAAGGTGAGGCTTGCAATATCGTCGCGCCTCTCGCTCATCCTCGCAACCCGATGATCATCGGCGTTCAATACCGCGGTCCCTCCGGGGGTTATCCCGGTAACCATCTCGGCTTTCGCTTCTGCAATCTCGTCGATCGAGTTGAAAAACTCCAAATGCGCCGGAGCTACAATCGTGACCACACCGACATCCGGAGGAGCGATCTGAGTCAATCGCTCAATTTCTCCTTTGTGATTCATGCCCATCTCGAGGACCGCGTAATCAAAATCGGATGCGTGTTTGCCGTCAGATTCCATCTTGAGCACAGACAGCGGTAGACCGTAGTAGTTGTTCAGATTCCCTGTGGTCTTGATCACACGCCCGATCCGAGCCAGCATTGCCGCGATCATTTCCTTGGTGGTCGTCTTCCCCAGACTTCCGGTGATCGCGACAACATTGCCGTCCCATCGCTTTACGACCGTGTACGCCAGATACTGAAGAGCTGAAAGCGTATCGTCCACCAGTATCAACGCAGCCTTGTGAGGATCGATCTGGCGACCGGCGTCGGTGTCCAGAAAGTTGCGCGATACAACCGCGGCAAGCGCGCGGCTTGCGATGGCGTCTCCGACAAATCGATGGCCGTCGTAGTTCTCGCCCTGGATTGCAAAGAAGAGCTCCCCGGCCCGCACCGTCCGAGAATCGATCGAATAACCAATCGGTTCGCGCTCGGCAAGCTCGCTCGCTCCGCGGGCAGCGCGAACGCTTGATCCAAGAATCTCTGCAATTTCACCCAGATTCATTTCGAAGTTTTACCTTTGTGCTAAACGAACTTTGTCCAGCTAGTTCTTCGATGTCCTGCTCGCCAATGCCTCTCGCGCCACCTCGTGATCGTCGAAATGCAGTTTCTGATCCCCGATGATTTGATAAGTCTCGTGCCCTTTGCCGGCGATCAAAACAACATCGCCTTCTCGAGCTTCGGCTATCGCGCGGTAGATTGCCTCTCTTCTGTCGGTGATCCTCAGATAAGACTGAGAGCTTTTCTTCAAGCCCGGCTCGATGTCGTCGATAATGGCTTCGGGTTCTTCGGTGCGCGGGTTGTCGGACGTAACGATCGCCAGGTCACTCATCGACGCCGCAAGCTCACCCATTGGAGCCCTCTTTGTGCGATCGCGATCACCGCCACAACCGAACACCGTGATGACCCGACCGCCGCGGGCGACTTCGCGCGCAGTCAGCAACACATTTCTCAGCGCATCGTCGGTATGAGCATAGTCGACGATTACGCAAAAGGGGGGCACGACAGAACCGGTTGTTATGACCTGCTCAAACCGACCTGAAACCGTCGAGCATTCGGCGATTCCGCCGGCGATTGTCGCCAAATCGGCTCCCAGAGCCTGTCCTGCGGCGATCGCGGCTAAAATGTTGTAAACGTGAAATCGTCCGACCAGCGCCGATTTGATCTCAACGGCGCCAGCCGGTGTGTTTGCAACAAACGATAAGCCATTCACGTTAAGGCGAAAGTCATCAGTAGTCACATCGCCGCCTGATAAGCCGTACGTGATCCGCCGGCCTCCCAACGAATCAATAAGTCTTTGACCATAAGGGTCGTCGATATTTATGACCGAAGCATCCGGAACAGATCCCAGGCTGCCGTCAAACAATTTCGACTTTGCCTGGAAGTAACTCTCCATCGTCTTGTGATAATCCAGATGATCGCGCGTCAGGTTCGTAAAGACCGCAACCGCGAATTTCAGCGCGTCCGCTCGATGCAAATCGATGGCGTGCGACGATACTTCCATCACCGCCGAGCGGCATCCGACGTCTACTGCACGTCGAAGCATTCGCTGAATGTCAGATGCTTCCGGCGTAGTGTTGAGCGCAACGGCCGCCTCGTTGCCAACTCGATGAGTAATCGTTCCAAACATCGCCGAGATGCCGTACTTCGCTCGAATGATCGAATCGATCAAGTGCGCCGTGGTCGTCTTGCCGTTCGTGCCGGTGATCCCAACCAGCTTTAAATGCTGCGACGGTTTCCCGTGAACAGCGGCCGCGGCTCGAGCAAGAGCCGAACGAGCATCCCGTACCTGAATCCACGCCGGCGAGATTGTCTCCTGCATCGGCGACTCGGAGATGATCGCGATTGCTCCACGATCAATTGCCTGAGGAATAAATCGATGCGCGTCGCTCTTTTCCCCTCGAATTGCAACGAACACCGATCCGGCAACGCACTCTCGCGAGTCGTGCGTCACATCGCGAGCCTCGAGATCGAGCTGACCAGTCGCGCTCAGTGCACCTAACTCGTTTGCCAATTCAAGCAGCTTCAATTCCTCGCTCTCGCTGATTCATTGTCGATCGATGCGTCCCGTTTGCGTACAGATCCGCTGGTTTGCTAATAACGGATGCAAGCCGAAAACCTTCTCGTCACTCGAGGGCCGCTTTTTTTGCTCCCTCTCTCGAAAGCTTCACTCGGCAAATGGTCTCCTTTGTGACAAGGGTTCCGGGTGACGGGTTTTGGATTGACACAATGCCGTCCCCCGCCGCCTTGAGCTTAAGCCCCTGAGCTGCACACATCGTCACTGCTTCACGAATCCCGCGCCCCATTAGATCGGGCATAACAATATTGCCGTAACGCTTTGATGCAGGATCAGCGGTTCGTGGTTCAGAGGATGCGACATCCAGCGACGGACGCGGATCCGCAGGTTCTTCCGCTGGCGGGGCGGGTTTCTCGATTTCGAAGTCTCCGGTGTTGTAAACCTGCACATCCCCGGCGATTAGCGATTGCGGATCGTTGTCCGGCGGCACGCCCAGAACGTGCAACGCATCGGCTACAACGCGAGCAAAAACCTGAGCGGAAACTGCACCGCCAAGATGAGCTCCGACCGGTTCATCAAGTGAAACGACACAAACAATTTCCGGATTCTCAACCGGAGCAAAACCAGCAAAGGAAGCGACATATTTCGTTTGTGAGTAGCGCCCGGTAGATTCGTCGATCTTTTGAGCGGTGCCGGTCTTTCCAGCGGCGCTGTATCCGCCCATCTGCGCGGCCTTTCCGGTTCCGTGAACGACAACGCCTTCCAGCATGGCCTTCAGGGTCCTGGCCGTAGCTTCGCTCACAACCTGTCGACGTTCAGGCTGATGCTCTTCAAGCAGCTCGCCGGACGCCGATGTAATCTTAGTCACCAAATGCGGCTTCACCCACTCGCCGCCGTTGGCTATCGTGGCGTACGCCGCCGCAGCCTGGACCGCGGTCACACCAATCTCGTGACCCATCGGGATCGATCCGATCGTAGTCGGTCCCCACTCGCTCGCCGGCTGGAACAACCCTCGCGACTCGGCCGGCAACTCGATTCCTGTCCTCTTCCCGAAACCGAAACGCTCGATGTAGCTCGCAAGCCGATCGTTCCCGAGCATCATTCCGATCTTGATCGCCGCAACGTTCGACGACTTTGCAAGCGCCTGGGCAGCGGTAAGCATTCCGTATGGATGATCGTGTACTATGCGATCGGCGATTCGAATCTGCCCCCCGCCGCAATCGATCATCGTATTGGGACGAATCAGACGCTCTTCGATCGCCGCGGCGTAGGTCACGAGCTTGAAGATCGATCCCGGCTCGAAAGCGACCTCAACCGCGCGATTTCGTCGCTGGATCTCGGTCGAGCCTGTGACTTTGTTGGGATCGAATGTGGGATAGTTCGCAAGCGCCAGGATCTCGCCAGTCCCGGGCTTCATCACGACGATCTGTCCGCCGCGCGCGTGCGTTGAGCGGCAGGCCTCGGCGAGGGCCTTTTCGACGTGGTGTTGAATAACAAGGTCGATGGTTAGCGATACGCTCGCGCCGGGCATCGGATCTTCGACAGAGTGGTCGTACGATTTGTTGAGCGCATCGACATCGAGGAGCAATTTGCCGCCCTTGCCTCGGATCACCTTGTCATATGAAAGCTCGATGCCGCCCACTCCCTTTTCATCCATATCGACGAAACCGAGAAGGTGGGCCGCACTGCCACCGCTGACATAAAATCGTTTCATCTCTCCGACGAATCTGAGACCAGGCATCGAGAGCTTCTGAACTTGCGCGACCTCTTTATCGTCGAGCTTTCGTTTGACCGCCACCGCGGCGCGACCGGAAGTGAGCCGTTTGAATAGGTCGTCTCGATCGATGTCGAGCATATTCGACAGGGTGTCCGCCGCCTTCGCAGGGTCCGCGATGTCGCCCGGCGAGGCATAGAGCGATTTCACCTCAACCGACCGTGCGAGTTCGTCACCGTTTCGATCGTAGATAACGCCCCTCAGCGGACTGAGCGCGATCGCCGCCTGCTGTTGGTTGGTCGCCCTGGCGAGCAGCAGGTCGTGCTGTCTAACCTGAAGCCAGACGAGCTTCGCGCCAATCGCGACCATCCAAACAATGATTGCAGTTTGAACAATAGATAGACGGCGGTCAGAGGCTTTCGCGGTAGTCGACATTACTTTACCGTTACCCAACGTCGGCTTTGTGCTCGAACCCAAGGTGCGAGGTCGTGGCGCAAGAGTCCGAGCTTGTATTACCGGGTTCCATTAGGATCTGGAGACTAACGGAATCACCTTTTCGTTTTCCCGTTGACGGGTTGATTCTCGGACAACTTCTTATCGGGTCGTTCGAGCCCGAGTTTCTGTGCCCGACGCTCAATCTCTACCGGTGACGCCGCGCGTGCGTATTCAAGCTCGAGCTGGCGCAACCGTTCTTCTAGCTGGGCAGACTGCCGTCTCAATTCTTCGCTCTGATAGCCAACCGAGATTGCTTCAAAGTGTTGTCGCGCGCTGATTACAAAACCGCACGACAACAGTGCGCCGGCAATTCCGATTGCCGCCAGCCAGCCCATCACTCTCGAGCTCACCGGACGCGTCACCGAAACATTTGATATTTGCTTCTCAGGGAAAAATCTGTCCGTCATCAGTTCGCCTCAAACTTCGAGCTGTCCTGCACGTCTCACGCCCATCGCCAGTAAGAGCGATGCACGCGCAAGCTTGGTATTCAGTTTCGGGGGCTCGGATTGGTTTGCGCTACAACTTCTCGCAAACACGCAGAAGAGCGCTGCGTGACCGAGGATTGCGATCCATTTCTTCAGATGAGGGGCGCACCGGTTTGCGAGTCAAAATGACTATTCGTCTCGTTGCTCCGCAGCTTTCGCAAATGACTTCATCGACCCCGGCTTCCCTGCGACCTGGACCGGTCTGCCGTTTCGTGACTGCGCAAACGCAGCGACCCGACTCTCGCAAAAAGGTATGTTTCACAATTCGATCTTCAAGCGAATGAAACGAGATGATTGCCAGCCGTCCACCCGGTTGAAGCTTCGAGACAGCTGCGGGGATGAATCGTTCGAGCCCTTTCAGCTCATCGTTGACCGCTATCCGCAGCGCCTGAAACGTCTTTGTGGCTGGGTGTATCCGCCAGCGTCCACGTATCTGAAGCGCTCCCACCACGAGCTCCGCAAGCTGGCGTGTGGTGGCGATCGCTTCTCGGTCGCGGCGCTGTACTATCCTGCGCGCTATCTTGCGCGCACCTCGTTCTTCGCCGTATTCAAAGATCAGATCCGCAAGGTCGCTTTCAGAAAGTTCGTTAACCAGGTCAGCGGCCGTCTGCCCGCTGCTAGGGTCCATTCTCATATCCAGGGGCGCATCCGACAGGAAGCTGAATCCACGTTCACTTCGATCGAGTTGCAGTGATGAGACACCGAGATCGGCGAGAATCCCACGAATCCCGGAGACTCCTTCGTTCTCCAATAGCGAATCGATATTTTCAAAGTTCGAATGCAGCAACCTGAAGCGACCTTCAAAGATTGCAAGACGATCGCGCGCTAATTCGAGCGCGGCCGGATCGCGGTCAATTCCGATGACCCTCGTTTCAGTCGATCCGGCTAAAATCTCGCTGGAGTGCCCGCCGAGCCCGACGGTACAATCTACGAACAACCCCCCGTCAGCCGGGCGAAGCCAATCGATGACCTCGCGGAGCAGGACCGGCTCGTGAAGTGCATCAATTTCGGTGTCATCTGTCGGCACGGCCTTATCATCTATTAGCGTACCGTACGCTGCGTAGACACTCGCTTGAACATTGAGCGTCGCTGCAAAGATGCTTCCACAAGCACGAAACCTAGATACCTAACGCGGCAAGGCTTGCAGCGTCGTCATCGGTAAACGGCTGACTATCGATGCGCAACTTGAATCGATCGAGCTCCCAGACTTCTAAGTAGTGCAGATACCCGAGCACCGCGACGTTCCCAACAAGTTCGGCGTTTGAGCGGAGCAACGGATGAATCAATATTCTTCCCTGAGCATCTACTTCGGCGACCTGGCCGTAGTAGTTCGTCCGATCGAGGAACTTTCGAACCGCGGAGTAACTCGTGCCTTTGTTCTGCAGCTTCTCTTCGATCGAGACCCATTCTTCCATCGGGTAGAGTCGCGCGCATTCGCCGGTAATGCTCGTCACATAGAACTCGGAGCTGTAGTGCTCATCAAGATAGCGGCGATAGGCGGCGGGCAATTTGATCCGCCCTTTCTCGTCCATCCGTACTGTGTAATTCCCTCTGAGCATCCAACCGGCCTGCCTCCCGCCTCATCCCAATTCGCTCCACTCCGCTCCACTTCATTCCACCGCGCGGGTATGGTACGTCAGATGGTAGGGAGTGTCAAGATTGAAATTATTTAGCAATAAGAGGTTGCGGGCGCTCGGCCGGTCGCGCTCAGAGGAGTTGAACGAGGGCGATTAGTTCCGCCAGCCGAAGCGCTCTGTGGTATAGTGCCGAGCTTCGACCGCGTTCGACTTTTTGCCGATGGCGAGAGCGACACTCATTACAATCATCTACGGTCTGGCGGCGGCCGGAGCGAACCTGTTGGGCGGTCTGTTTGTATCCTCACGAAAGCTCGGCCAGAGCACTCTCCGCTACTTGATCGCACTGGGCGCCGGGTTCATGCTCGCGGCGGTCTTTCTGAAAATCGTCCCCGAAACCATCGAGCAGTGGCCCGGCCTGCCACTGGTGCCGATGATGTGGCTGCTTGGCGGGTATTTACTGATCCAATTTGTAGAGCACACCGTGGCGCCTCACTTTCATTTTGGCGAGGAGACCCACGAAGAGGCGATGCTCGAACATAACGCGGCTACGGCCGGGGTCAGCGCGTTGATGGTTCACACGTTTTTTGATGGGGTTTCGATCGCAGTCGCATCGCTGGTGAGCTCCGAGCTTGGAGTTCTTATCTTCATAGCGATACTGCTCCACAAAGTTCCCGAGGGTTTTACGGTTGCCTCGATGATGCTCGCGGCCGGCAAGAGCTACCGAAGCGCGCGGATTTCGGCACTGTTGGTTGGACTTGCTACGCTGGTTGGAGTCGCGCTGGTGCTCTTGTTTGAGAATACGGCAATCTACTCGCGGCCGTTGTCGGCGCACGTGCTTCCGCTATCTGCCGGGGTTACGCTCTACGTCGCCGCTTCGGACCTGATACCTGAAGTAAACACGCGTGAGGGCGGAGTTAAGACCTCGTTGATGGTGTTCGCTGGAGTCGCGTTACTCTACCTGACAGAGCTTATTGTGGAAGCCGTGCATCTCCCCTAAGGAGAGGGGGCAGGGGTCGGGGTTCAGGCGTCGGGGTTCGGCGTCGGGGGCTCAGCGTTCAGAGTTTAGGTTTCTGGTTTAGGGTTCAAAGTTTCAAGTTGATGTCTGATGCCATTACACGGCGATTGTGCACAATGCAACAAAGGGGAAGAGGTGAACCGCGGAAAGCGGACTGCGAAACTCAAAAACCTGAAACCCTAAACCCCTAAAATCCTGCCCCCCGACCCCTGACCCCTGACCCTTTTTACTTCCTGCTCATCAGCATCTCGTTGGTCATCCGCGTGTTCTCTTCGATGTCCATAAACACATACATCCACTCCGCGTATGCATACAGAAACACTGCGATAAACACACCGTAGATAATCATCACAAACCCAAAGACCGCGCCACCCAGGAAGGCCATCGGGCCGGTCGCGTCCGTGGGGAAGGGGCTGGTCGTCGTTGTCCGAGTGCTTGAGGCCAGTCCTCCGATTATCGTAACCAATCCACCGATTATTAGAAGCGCTCCTGCAACAATCGCGAATATCTTGATCAATACTGCGATGAACCGAAGAACTTTGTACTTCTTTTTGACGGCGCCCATCGGGCCGGGTCCAGCAGACATGCCACCGGAGTAGGGAGCGGGTGACGGTGCCGATTGATACGCAGGTGCGATTGGAGGCGCCATCGAGGGATTTGGCGGTTGAGATGATGACATTGAAGGCGGCGTCACTGGCGGAGGCGGCTGCAGCGGTGGAGCGGTCAGCGTCGTTCCGCAGCTTCCGCAAAACTTTGCGGTCGATGGCAATTCCGCACTACAAACCGGGCATTTCATTGATTACTAACTCCTTTCTGATCATCTGAAGAATTGACGTGCGGAGACGCTCCGTCGTTCACACACCAAACCAGCTCTTCAAGGCTGACAACATTATTATTACTAGTGCTCGAAATCAAACCGATATTGATTTGACCGACCTCAATTAATGCTGGCCTGCCTTCTTTCAAAGTCATTTGACTTATTGCAGCTGCAATGAGCTTGTCGGTGTCGACTAACAGTACAAAAAAAAAGAAGAGCGAGCTTAAGAACTCGCTCTTCAATTTGCTGTCCCAGTTTAAGGTTTAGCGAACAGGGATCGCTATCCCTCGAAACTTAATACCGGCGTCATTCTGGACATGCGCAATTGTTGTTTGTGACGTCGGCATCTCCAAGAACCGCGGTAGTTGTTACACCAGGTCCTTTGACTGAGGCGTCTCCTCGCATCGTGCAGGGATTCACGAGGACGAAGATACTGCGATCGGGCTTCTTCGGAACTGGTCCGCTGTCGGTCAACTGGATCTTGCAGAACGAGATCGAAACCGTGCCCGTGCCCGAGATTGTCACTCCCTTGCTGCAGTCGTGATACTCGTACTTGCCGGTGGTGGAGCTGATCTTGATAAACCGTCCGGGAGTGCGGTCATCCTGAACGCAGAAATCGAACCCCGCGCACAGATTGCCAAGAACGGTGACGGTGTACGGGCAACCCGATTCACCCGGATTGGTGGTCATTACCACAACCGTCAGAGTTTGTCCGGCTGGGACCACAAAGGACATGTTCGTCGCGGTTGGCGGCACACCGGTACTCAAACCCGGATCGGCGAGGTAGTGGGTGCAGATGACGTTGGGATCGAAAGTTCCGAGATACGCATTGGACTGAAGGTTACAAGTCTGCGCCGAATCCTCTGATAGATTCACAGAAACGCACTGATCCTCTCCGCTCTCATTTGGGATGGAATAAGCGTCGAACGCACGAAGCCCCGTGGGATCGAAGATATTGCAGGTCTTGGGAGCGGCGCAGCTGCTGCCGATTCCGTTGCGGTTAAGGCGACCAAGGACATTGCCAGAAGCCTGAGTACCTGTGAATTCAGGATCTCCGCTACCAAGCGTTCCGTGGATGACTACCGGCTCGCAAGTAAACTCGGTACATTCAACATCAACGGAGAGGTTACCTGTTTCGCCATCGAAACCGCCTATCTGAATCTTATAGACAGTGTTCGGATCTGCGTTAAAAGTTACACTACTCTGCAGCCCGTCTCCGCAGGCGTCATCGTTACAGGCAACCGCAACGAACGAAGCGAAGTTGCAAGGCTGGGCGCTATCGACCGCCCATACCATAATTGCGGTGTCGAAGTCGCTGAGGCATGTTGAAGCTGTAACGGATCTGGTGTTTACACTAGAGGGCAGCGTGTACCAAACGCTGTTGGCCTGAAGCGTGCAGGTGCTTTGCGGCTCGCCGACTTCATCGGATGCGCCGGCAGTGCTTACCTCATCCTGAAACGGACACGCGAGTACTGTTTTCGCTGCTGAACAATTGTCATTGGCAGGAGCGGAGCCCTTTGGCAAACGCGGCTTTGTGGATCTTGCCTTCGCAGATGCCTTTACGTCGCTTCTGGATTGGTCTTGAACTCCGGCTCGGCCTATTCTGGGACTAAAGCTA
>Ga0075425_100007847_pt1 | contig 11284 bp, 11 predicted proteins | sample SoiMethybrSBSTD4_FD_75300 | JGI IMG/M metagenome (GOLD analysis project Ga0075425, IMG submission 75300) | Bulk soil microbial communities from a Populus tree surrounding site in Tennessee, USA - Soil MetaG P. TD hybrid SBSTD4 | ecosystem: Environmental > Terrestrial > Soil > Tree plantation...
CGCCGCAGCCGCCGGCGAGGTCGCACTCCTCTCGCGCGGGACCCGCGGCCTCGGCTTCGAGTTCCTCAAGCCCGCGCGCAGCGGCCGCACCGTCGTCGAGGCGGACGGGCTGGACGTGTCCGTGGCAAGTAACAGACTGTTACTAAGTCAGATCTCGTTCGCGCTCGAGCGTGCGGAGCACGTGGCTCTCGTCGGCCCGAACGGCTCCGGCAAGACGACGCTGCTGGAGAAGCTGGTGCGCGGGGACGGCGTCCGCATCGGACATGGCGTCCAGGTCGGCTACTTCTCGCAGCAGGAGATGGAGCTCGACACCCGCGGCTCGGTGCTCCAATGCGTCCAGTCGATGACAGGGCTCTCCCGTCCCGACGCGCAGAACCTCCTCGGCCGTTTTCTCTTCTCCGGCTGGGACGCGCACGAGAAGGCGGTCTCCGTGCTCTCGGGCGGCGAGCGGCGGCGCCTCGCACTCGCGGTGACGGTGGCCTCCGGCGCGAACTTCCTCGTCCTCGACGAACCCACGAATCACCTCGATCTCGAGAGCCGCGAGGCGCTCGAGGCGGCGCTCGACGCGTTCCCCGGCACGGTGCTGCTCGTCTCCCACGACCGTGCGCTGCTCGACGCGATCGCCGAGCGGACACTGGCGATCGAGGACGGCAAGCTGTGCGCGTACGACGGCGGCTGGGCCGAGCTCCTGCGTGTGCGCGAGGAGCGGGAGGCTCGCGCGACGCCCGAGCCCGCGGTCGAGCGTGCGAAGCCGCCCGCGAAGCGTGAGGCTCCGAAGGCGAAGGGGCGACGCCCCTCAGCGCTCGCGCTGATCGAGGCGGAGATCGCCGTCCGCGAAGCGGAGGTGGCGGAGCTCGAGAAGAAGCTCGCGGAAGACTGGACGGACGTCGACGTGCTCGCCGCCCACAAGCGCAGCCGCGACGCGCTCACCGCGCTGCTGGCGCGCTGGGAGCAGCTCTTCGAGCAGGCGCAGGCGTAGGGATTCCGGGATACGCTGACGCCGTGGGTCGGATCGGGGTTCTCATGCTCATCCTGACTGCTGCTGTCGTCACCGCGGCTGTCGCGCTCGCGGCGACCCCGTCGCCGAAGCAGCTGCGCGCCGCGATGTTCCGAGCGGCGTCGGCCCGGCACTCCGTCCACTACGTGAGCACGAGCTCGGCCGCCGGCCACTTCATCCGGATCGTCGCCGACGTCGGCCCCGCTCGAGGAGTCCAGCGAATCACGGTCAAGAGCGGCGGGCACTCGGGTCCCGCGACGGTGCGGATCGTTGGTGGGTCGGCGTACATACAAGGGAGCGCGTTCACGCTGCACAACTACTTCCCGTTCTCGCAGGCGCAGGCAAAGCGCTACGCCGGACAGTGGATCTCGATCCCGTCGACGAGCGGCGCGTATGAGGTCGTGGCGGCGGATGCCACTTTCGCGTCCTTCGTCGGCGATCTCCTGCCGAGCAAGAATCTCCGGGTCGTGCGGGCAACGATCGCCGGCAAGCGATCTGTGGGAGTCCGCGGCACCGTTCGCCAGGCCGGTCTCACTCTCACCGAGACCGTGTACGCGCCTGCCCGCGGAACGCCGTTGCCCTTCGAGGAGAAGGCTGTCGCAGCGCGTGTAGGGGGCGCCAGCGTGGCGCGGATGAGCCGCTGGAACGAGCCGGTGCACGTCGCGGCCCCGGCGAACGCCGTGCCGATCTCGACTGTGGTCGGGCACTAGGCCCAGAAGCGCTCGAACGCGGAGTCGAGCGGCACCGCCGTCACCTCCTGCAGGAGACCGTCCGCGATGCGGATCACCAGCGCTTGCTCGACGTCGAGGTCGATCCCGTTGCGGGTGCCCGTCGCGCGGTAGATCGCGACGGCCCACTCGTCGTCGGCGAGGACAGTGTGGAGATGGCTCTTGTAGGTGCCGTCGGTCTCGAGGCCGGTGCGGCGGAGGAACTCGACCACCTCGCGGCGGCCACGGTACTCGCCGCTCATCACGGTGTGGCCCGGCACCCGCCAGACGATGTCGCGCGCGAAGGCGGCGGAGACGGCCATCGCGTCCTTGCGGAAGGCGCCGAAGACGCGCCGCACGAGGGCCGCATTGGGATGCTCGCTGCTCACGCGTCCCCGGCGAGGGTCGCGACGACCGCCTCCGCGATCACCCTGAGCGGGCGGCCCGATGCCTGGCTCGCCTTGCGCAGCCGCGCGAACGCGTCCTGCTCGCTCAGCTGCTCCTTCTCCATCAGGAGCCCTTTTGCGCGCTCGATCACCTTTCGCGCGGCGAGCGCGTCGGACAGCGACTCCGCCTCCGCCCGCAGCGCCTGCAGCTCGTCGTGCCTGGCCCGCGCGGCGGCGATCGCCGGGAGGAGGTCCTGCTCGCGGAACGGCTTCACGAGGTAGCCGAAGACGCCGGCCTCGACCGCGCGCGAAACGAGCTCCTCCTGGCCGTAAGCGGTCAGCATCACGATCGGGATCGGCCGCTCCTCGAGGATTCGCCGCGCCGCCTCGATCCCGTCGAGCTTCGGCATCTTCACGTCGAGCACCGCGAGATCCGGCTGCTCCGAACGCGCCAGCTCGGTCGCTTCCTCGCCGTCCTTCGCCTCGGCGCACACCTCGAAGCCGGCACGTTCGAGCAGCGCGCGCAGGTCGAGCCGAATGATCGTCTCGTCTTCGGCGATCAGGATCCGCATGACCGCGGGACCTTACGCGGCGTCCTCCACGTACCAGAGTCGATGCGGGACGACTTCGAACGCGACGGCTTCGTGATCGTGCCGGGAGCGCTTCGGCCGAGGGAGTTGCGGCGGCTCGAAGCTGCCGTCGATCGCATCTGGGAGACCGAAGCCGGCTCAGCCGGGGCGTTCCACCGGCTCGCGTTCGCGGGGCTCGACGACGCGTTCCTCGAGCTCGTCGACCATCCCGGCTGCCTGTCGATCGTGTCAGACGTTCTGGGCTCGAACATCTACGTCTATCACTGCCACCTGGACGTCCATCCGCCGGAGCGGTGCGCCGAGCCGCGCTGGCGTTGGCACCAGGACGGCGGTCGCCAGAACGTCGAGCTCGAGTCTCCGCGGCCGCGGCTCTCTGTCAAGGTCGCGTATTTCCTCACCGACGTGCCGACCGCGGAGCACGGCGCGCTCAGGGTCGTCCCCGGCAGCCAGGTCCGGGACACGTTGTCTCGTGAGCGCGAGCCTTCAGGCGCGATGCCGGTGCTGGTCGAGGCCGGCAGCGCTGTGATCTTCGACCGGCGGCTCTGGCACGCCCGCGGGGACAACATCTCCGACCGGACGCGGAAGGTTCTCTTCTACGGCTACACCCATCGCTGGATCCGCCCGCGGGACGAGCTCACGCTCGACCCGGGCCGGCTCGCCGGCCTGACCCCGCTACGTCGCCGACTGCTCGGCTTCGCCGAGGATACGAGCGACTACTGGTTTCCGACCGATGCGGCGTTGCGAAGCCTGATGCCGCTGTAGCCGAGGCTCGACGCGACCACCTCGTCCCAGAGGCCGAGCAGGTCGTCGTCGGTGCCGAGCTCGATCTCCGCGGCCTCATGCCGCTCGACGAGGTCGCCGAGCTCGACGAGCTCGAGCGGCTCGACCGGGTCGGCCGAGATCCAGAAGCAGTCGGCGTTCTCGACGAACGTCGCCTCCGGCATGCGGTAGGCGACGACGCGCTGCGTCCGCATCCGCTCGAGCCAGACGGGCTCGACGACGTGGACCTGGCGCGTCCGGTCGCCGCCGAGGAAACGATCCACGTCCCGTTCGCTGCTGCCGGATTCGGCCCAGAAGGTCGCGCGCGGGCAGTCGCGCGGGAACCAGTAGAGCGGGAGCAGCCGCGTCGCGATCGCCCAGACCTTGCCGTAGCGGGGCTCAAAGCGGCGAATCGAGTCGTCCTCGCTGACGTGCCACAGCGCGTGCCGCCCTTCGCCTGTATACGGGGGCGGCGCCTCTCTCACCGCAGCGACCGCAGCAGCGCCGCCGGCTCGGGCCAGAAGAGGAGCTCGGCTGCTTCCTCGGGCGGCAGCCAGCAGTACTCGTCGTGCTCCCAGTCGAGCGTCGGCTCCCACTCCGCCGGTGCGTCGACGATGAATGTCTCGACCCGAACCCCCTCGTACTGAAACGGCCTGTCGAGGGGCTCGACGCCGGCCTCGAGGCCGGTCTCCTCCCGCAGCTCGCGCACCGCCGCTTCGGCGAACGTCTCGCCGTCCTCGACGCCGCCGGCGATCTGGTGCCAGTAGGCCTCGTTCGCCGGCGAGCGATGGACGACGAGGAAATCGGCGCCGCGCCGCACGACGATGAGCACTTCTTGCGTCCTCACGCTGGAAAGACCACCTCGGCGCGTGCCCCGGCGAAGACGAAGCTGCCCTGCAGCTCGTCGGCGACGAGAGCGCGGACGATCGAAAGCCCAGTGCCGCTCGGCGCACCGTCGGTGCCGGCTCCCTCGTCGGCGATGGCGAGGACGACGTCCTCGCTCCGGCGCGCGAGCTCGATCCGCACCGTGCCGACGCCGTGCTCGAGCGCGTTCTGGAGCAGCTCGGAGAAGACGAGGGCGAGCGCGGTCGCGCGGGTGCCCGCGAGGGAGACCGGCTCGAGCTGCGCCTGGACGTCGCGACCGGCACCGATCCCCTGCACGAGCATCGCGCGGAGCCGGTCGATCAGCTCCGCCAGCTCGACGTCCTCCTCGCGCTGCTCGGTCAGGGACTCGTGCACGGCGGCGATGGCGAGGATCCGGTTGACGGAGTGCTCGAGCGCCTCGCGGGGGTCGACTTCCTCCGCGCGCGCCTGCAGGCGCAGCAGTGAGGCAACGGTCTGGAGGTTGTTCTTGACGCGGTGGTGGATCTCCTGGGCGAGGACCCCGCGCATAACCGCGCGGCCGTGCTCGAGCGCGACGGCTGCGTGGTGGGCGATCGCCTCGAGCAGCGCCCGCTCCTCGTCGGTGAACGGCGTGTCCCGGTCGGCGACGAGCTGGCCGATCTCGCGCCGCTTCCAGCGCAGCGGCGTGCGGACGGCGTAGGCGCCGGCGCGGCCCTCCGGCCAGGCGATCTCGCCGTCCTCGAGCACGAGCGCCGCGCCCGTCGCATGCACCGCGCCCATCGTCGTCTTGACGATCGCCTCGAGCGACTCCTCGAGGTAGAGAGACTCGGAGACGGCCTCGGAGATGCGCGCGAGCGCCTCGAGCTCGGCGACCCGCCGCTGCGCGTCGGCGTAGAGCTGCGCGTGGACGATCGACTGGGCGACCTGGCTCGCGATCGCCTGCAGCAGCTCGATCTCGGCGCGGCGGAACTCGCGCGGCTCGCGGGTGCGGACGTTGAGCGCACCGGCCAGCTGCTCGCGCGCCAGGATCGGGACGGCGAGGATCGACTCGTACTCCGACTCCGGCAGGTTCGGGAACTCTTTCCAGCGCGGGTCGAGATCGGCGTTGGCGGCGATCGCGACGGGACGGCGCTCGTCCGCCGCGGTGCCGGTGATCCCTTCCCCCGGCCGCAGGCGAGGGCGGCGCGTCATCTCGTCGAGCGGCGTACCGTGCGTTGCGCGCAGGACGAGCTCGCCGGCGGCATCGTCGTAGAGGTAGACGAAGCACGCATCGGCCTCGAGCGCGGCGGCGACCTCGTTGGCGACGAGATGCAGCACCTCCTCGAGGTCGAGCGTGGAGTTGACCGCGGCGATCGTCTCCGTCAGCAGTCGCAGGTGGCGGTCGGTCGTCTCCACGCGCCTAATCGTAGGAGCGTCGCCTAATGCGGCACGTAGAAGAGCCCGGCGATACCGAGGCCGAACAGAGCGAGGGCGAGCAGCGAGTCCGGCCCGAGCCTGAAGTGCGTGTGCATAGGGCGGCTGATCACGCCGAAGCCGTAGACCGCAGTCAGCGCGACGCCGAGCGCTGCGAGCCACGCGTTGAGCGGCCCGGCCGACGGGAGGACGGGCGTCCCGGCGACGAGGTCGGCCACGAGGAAGAGACAGACCTGGAACGCGTTGCCGCCGAAGATGTCGCCCATCGCGAGCGCGTGGTCGCCGAGCCTCACCGCCGCGATCCCCGACGAGATCTCCGGCAGCGCAGTGGCCCCGGCCAGCACCGTCGCGCCGAAGATTACGCCGTTGACACCGAGCCGGTCGGCGAGGATGTTGCCGCTCTCCTCGAGCGCGACGCCTGCGGCAAGGGTTACGAGGCACGCCAGTCCGAAGATCGTCGCCACCCAGGCGGTCGACGAGCCTGCATAGGGATGCGGCTGCTCCGGGTGCCGCTTCTCCGACCGCCTCCGGCCCGGCCGGCTGCCCGGCATCGAGACGCTCCAGCGCGGATCCTTGGCTGCCCGGTTGATCCCGTAGACGCCGACGACCCAGATGACGACGATCCCGAGCGAGGCAGGGCTCAGCCGCCCGAAGATCGCCGTCGACGGCTTGAGCAGAGCTCCCATCTCCACGCCGGCCACCACGAGGATGACCAGAAGCCCCTCGAGCACCGGCGTCAGCCTTCCCACCAGATAGGTGAGCGGACGCGATGGCCCGACAGCGAAGTCGCAGACGACCAGCACCATCGTCTGCATCGCGATGCCGCCGATCAGGTTCCCGGCGGCGAGCGCCAGGTTGCCCGAGGCCGCGGCCGAGATCGTGATCGCGAGCTCCGGCAGCGATCCGGCGAGCGCGAGCAGGATCAGGCCGCCGAGCGCATCGCCCAGCCCCAGTCGCGCGTCGAGCGCGTCCGTCGTCTTCGAGAGCAAGATGCCGGCAGCCCAGGTCGCGGCCGAGGCGGCGAGAAAGATCAGGACGAGGAGAGGCGAGCCGAGCCCGGCCACACCGAAACGATGCGGGCGGCGGCGGACGGAGCAGTTCCGCCCGCCGCAGCCCTACTTCAGGGTCGAGCGGCTCAGTCCTCGCGATGCCGGTCCGTCGCGAGCGTCGCGAGCTCACCCTCGCCGACGAGCTCCGACGGAATCACGACGAAACGAATGGGCGTGAGCGCACGGAGCGTCGCCGTACGGACTCCGCCCTCGAGCACAGCTCGCTCGCCGACCATCGTCCCCGGCCCCATCTCGGCGACCTGCTCGCCGTCGACCTCGACCCCGAGGATGCCGTCGAGGAGGAGGTAGAGCGTGTCTCCCTCCGTGCCCTGTGTGACGAGCACCTCGCCCTCGCCGAGCTTCTTCTTGGCGAGCTTCTCGTCACCCGAGAGAAGCGACCGCGAAAGCTCGCGCTCGAGCGCGGTCTCCGCCTCGGCGATGACGGCCGGCGACTCCTCGTCGCCCCAGGGCGTGTTGTCGCCGTGCGACTCGCGGTACCACGTCTTGAAGTCGACGGTGCCGCTCTTCTGGACGAGGTTGCCGTCGTGGTCGTAGATCCAGTGACGCGGGAACGGGCTCGCGCCGACGAGCTCGTGCTCGATGCGGCCGTCCGCGTGCAGCGTGAGCGCGAGCGTCGTCCACGCCGTGGCCGACTGGATCCGGAACAACGGTCCGCCCTTGACGCGCCGCGGTGCCGGGAAACCCGCGCGTCCGCCGACGGTCTGCACGAACCGGACGCTGTCTGCGGAGATCTCCGGATCGGTCCGGAGAACCTCGAAGGGCACCCCCGGCACGACGATCGCCTTGGGCCCGAGGCGGAACGTCGTCGCGCCGACCAGGCCGCCTCCCTGGTAGCCGAGACCGACGATCGCGCCGTCCTCGACCTCGATCCACGCCTTCAGCTCGTTCGCCTCGCGGAAGCGGTCGGCGTCCCGGAGGCGCCCCAGATCGCCGTGCTCGAGCCGATCCGGCGGCGGCTCGTCGTAGTGGCCGACCCCGAGCTCGAACGGCAGCTTGGGCATCCCCTCGATCGCGTCGGACGGAATCCACGAGATCGCGGTGACTGATCCTTCGATGCGCATGGTGCCCTCCCCAGTTGATCGTCACCGATCTAACAGGGGAGGGCGACCAGATTCAAGCGGTGATGCCGACTACTACAGAACCGCGAGGTACTTCTTCATCTCCCAGTCGGTCAGCTGGACGCGGTACTCGTCCCACTCCTTGCGCTTCAGCTCGACGTAGCGATCGAAGATGTGCTTGCCGAGCGCCTTGCGCATGAGCTCCGACTGCGAGAACTCGTCGATCGCCTCGCCGAGCGTCTCGGGCAGCGAGACGATGCCGCGCTCGCGCCGCTGCTCGGCCGTGAGGTGGTACAGGTTCGTCTCCATCGGGTCGGGCAGCTCGTAGCCCTGCTCGATCCCCTCGAGCCCCGCATGCAGGAGCGCTGCGAACGTGAGGTACGGATTGCACGCCGGATCTGGGCAACGGATCTCCGCCCGCGTCGCCTGCTCGGAGCCCGGCTTGTAGAGCGGGATCCGGATCAGCGCGGAGCGGTTGCGCTGCGACCACGCGACGTAGACCGGCGCCTCGAAGCCCGGCACGAGCCGCTTGTACGAGTTGACCCACTGGGCGAAGACCGCCGACAGCTCGCGCGCGTGCCGGAGCTGGCCGGCGATGAACGCTTTCGCCGTGTCGGACAGGTGCCACTTGTCGTCCTCGTCGAAGAACGTGTTGTGCCCGTCGGTGAAGAGCGACATGTGCGTGTGCATGCCCGACCCGTTCTCGCCGAAGAGCGGCTTCGGCATGAAGGTTGCGTGGTAACCGTGCTGCTTCGCGACCTCCTTGACGACGAGGCGGTACGTGAGCATGTAGTCGGCCATGTCGAGGGCGCCCGCATAGCGGATGTCGATTTCGTGCTGCGAGGGTCCGACCTCGTGGTGGTGGTACTCGACCGGGATCCCCATCTGCTCGAGCGCGCGGATCGTGTCGCGGCGGACGCCAGTCGCGGCGTCGAGCGTCGTCTGCGCGAAGTAGCCGCCCTCGTCGAGCGTCTCCGTTCCCTTTTCGTCCTTGAACAGGAAGTACTCGGCCTCCGGGCCGACGTTGAACGTGTCGAACCCCATCGCCTCCATCCGCTCGAGCGCGCGGCGGAGGGCGAAGCGCGGGTCGCCTGCGTACGGCTCGCCGTCCGGCGTGACGACGTCGCAGATCATCCGCCCTGTCTGGCCGTCGGGCAGCACCCGGAACGTCTCCGGGTCGGGGATCGCGACCATGTCCGACTCCTCGATCGCGTTGAAGCCGGTGATCGACGAGCCGTCGAAGCCCATCCCGTCGTCGAGCGCGCCCTCGAGCTCGTTGCGCGTGATCGCAAAGCTCTTCAGATGCCCCTCGAGATCGGTGAACCAGAGGAGCACGTCCTCGATGCCGCGGGACTCGATCTCCGCGAGCACTTCCTTGCGCGTTCCCGGGTCGGATGTCGCCCGGTTCCTGCTTTCCACGTAGGCCATTCTCCCTCCTAGATACGCGAAAGGCCCCGGCCAGCACCGATGTCGTCGAACGACGTGTGCTCGCCGAGGCTCCGTCGCCTCGCAAATGTCGTCCAGGATTTTACACGTCCTCCGGACGGAACGGAAGCTACCCTCGGGGCGTCCTGGCTCGCACGCTCCTTGCCCTCTCTGCCCTCGCCGCCGCGATTGCCTTCGCGTCGGCGCCGCACGCGGCGCCCGCGCCCGACCCGAAGTACGTCGCTCCGGCCCGCTCCGGCGCGCTCTTCCTCGTCAGCGGTCACGGGTACGGGCACGGCGTCGGGATGGGGCAGTGGGGTGCCCAGGGCTATGCCCAGCAGGGCTACACGTACGACCAGATCCTCGCCGCGTACTACCCGGGGACGGAACTCGGCGAGACGAGCGCGAGCTCGATCCGCGTCCTGCTCGCGAACGGGAAGAAGCAGCTGACCATCTCGTCGAAGAAGCAGATCACGGTCGAGGACGGCGACGGCGTCGAGCACACGCTCCCGGCAGGCAATACGACGATCACGCCCGCGCTCAAGCTCGCGGTCGACGGTGGGTCGGCGCAGGCGCTCGATCCCCCGCTCACGTTCTCGCCCGCGTCAGGGTCGACGCTCACGCTCGGTCGCCGCTACCGGGGCCGGATCGTCGTGGACGTGCCGAGCAAGAAGCTCCGCGCGATCAACGTCCTGGGGCTGCAGCAATACCTCTACGGGGTCGTCCCGGCGGAGATGCCGTCCGCCTGGCTCCCGGCCGCGCTTCAGGCGCAAGCCGTCGCCGCGCGCTCCTTTGCCCTCGCGAGCCGAAAGGCCCGCGCGCCGTTCGACGTCTACGCCGGCGGGGTCAGCCAGGCCTATCTCGGCGTCTCTGCCGAGACGTCGGCCGGGAAGCGGGCCGTGAACGAGTCGGCGGGCGAGGTACTCCTCTACAACGGCGAAGTGGCCGACACGCTCTTCTCCTCCAGCACCGGCGGACGGACGGAGTCTGCGGCCGACGCGTTCGGCACCTCGGGCAAGCCGTATCTCGTCTCGGTCCCCGATCCCTACGACACGATCTCCCCGTACCACGATTGGGGACCGGTGCCGGTCACCGGGAAAACGCTCGGGAGCGCGGTGGGCGTGGTCGGTCGCGTCGTCGACGCGACCGTGAAGCGCAACTCGTCGCGCCGCGTGAGGACGGTCAAGGTCACGTCGCTCTCGCAAGGCTCGCAGCTCGCGGCCACCGCGGGCGGATCCGCGATCAGGTCGGCGCTCGGCCTCCGCTCGACCTGGTTCAGCGTGGGCGTCCTCTCGCTGCGGCCGCCCTCCCCGAATCCTGCCGTCGCACCCGGCACGAGGGTCACGTTGACCGGCCTTGTCCGGGGCGTCCGTGGCGTTGTGGTGCAGAGCTCCCCGGCCGGAGCGCGGTGGAAGCAGTTCCGCACGATCGCCACGACCGGCGCGTTCCATTTCTCGGTCAAGCCGAAGGTGACGACCAAATATCGGCTGGCGACCACAAATGACGCAGCCGCGCCAGTGCGGATCCGCGTCCAGGCGCTACCGTGAGGTAGTGAACAAGCTGCGGATCGCGCTGGTCGGCGCGGTGGGGGCTGCGCTGATCGCGACCTCCTCTGCTGCAGCCTTCACGCCGGGGAACGCGTACTACGCGAAGCAGTGGTACCTCAGCCGCGACAACGCGTTCGACGCCTGGGACGAGCCCCCGACGCTCGACCCCGTGAAGGTCGCGATCATCGACTCCGGCGTCGACTGCTCGCTGCCCGATCTCAAGGATCAGATCGCCAAGACGAAGAGCTTCGTCGGTGGTAACGCATGCGATGACCACCAGGGGCACGGCACGATCGTCGCCGGCGAGATCGCAGGGGCCTTGAACACGGCGGGTGTCGTAGGTATCGCGTACAAGTCCCAGTTGTTCGTGGCGAAGGTGGTCGCCGACGACGGGACGATCCCGGTCAAGGCCGAGGCGGCCGGCATCCGCTGGGCCGTCAACCACGGGGCGCGGGTCGTCAACCTCAGCTTCGGCGCCGTCCGCGACCC
>Ga0075425_100007848_pt1 | contig 11283 bp, 8 predicted proteins | sample SoiMethybrSBSTD4_FD_75300 | JGI IMG/M metagenome (GOLD analysis project Ga0075425, IMG submission 75300) | Bulk soil microbial communities from a Populus tree surrounding site in Tennessee, USA - Soil MetaG P. TD hybrid SBSTD4 | ecosystem: Environmental > Terrestrial > Soil > Tree plantation...
GCGCGCGAGGCGAAGTATCTCGACACCGACAAGGGGCGCGTCGCGCTCATCTCGCTCGCGTCGACCTTCCCGGATCCGAGCCGCGCCGGCGTCTCGTGGGGCGACACGCGCGCGCGTCCCGGCCTCAACCCGCTGCGCTTCACCACGACCTACGTCGTCACGCGCCAGCAGTTCGACAACCTGCGCGGCGCGGCGGCGGCCGCCGGTCTGGGCGGCGGGCGCGGCGCGCGCGCGAACGGCGATCGGCCCGTGAACGAGATGACGATCTTCGATCGGCACTTCGTCGTCGGCGACAAGCAGGAGATCCGCACCGAGCCGCTGAAGGAGGATCTCGACGGAATCGCGGCCGTCGTGCGCAACGCGAGCAAGCAGGCGGACTACACGATCGTCAACTCGCACACGCACGAAGGCGGCGCCGATCGCTACCAGCCGCCGCAGTTCTTCGTCACCTTCGCCCGCGCGATGATCGACGCGGGCGCCGACGTCGTCACCGCGAGCGGTCCGCACGTGCTGCGCGGGATCGAGATCTACAAGGGCAAGCCGATCCTCTACGGCCTCGGCAACTTCATCTTCGAGAACGAGACGCTGCTGCGCCAGCCGCCGGAGAACTACGAGCCGCTGGGGATGACGCTGGAGTCGGGCGCGGGCGTCGGGGAGTTCAACGATCGCCGGTCGAACAACGACACGGTGGGCTTCCCGGCCGACGAGCGGATCTGGCAATCGGTGATCGCGGTGCCGCGGTTCGCCGGCAGGCAGCTCGCCGATCTCAAGCTCTATCCGATCACGCTGGGCTACAAGAAGCCGCGCGCCCAGCGCGGCTGGCCGATGCTCGCGACGCCCGACCTCGCCAGGAAGATCATCGACGACGTGGTGACGTTCTCGGCGCCCTACGGCACGGCGATCGATTTCAAGGGCGGCGTGGGGGTCGTGCGGATCGGCAACACGCGATCGGATCAGTGACGGCCGACACTACCGGCGGTTTCTGCGCGGATCGGATTCAGTCGGCCAACGCGCGCGCCAGGCTCTGCAGGTATTCCCCGCGCGTCACCTCGATCGCGCCGAGCGAGGCGAGGTGCGGCGTGTGCCACTGCACGTCGAGCAGCGTCATGCCGGTGTCGCGCATCAGGCCGACGAGCCCCATCAGCGCCACCTTCGACGCGTCCCGCTGCGCGTAGAACATCGACTCGCCGGCGAACAGGCCGGCGACGCGGACGCCGTACAGGCCGCCGGCGAGCCGGCCGTCGCGATCGAACACCTCCACGCTGTGCGCCCACCCGAGGCGATGGAGCGCCGTGTACGCGTCGATGAACGCCGGCGTGATCCAGCCGCTGTCGCGCGACGGATCGGCGCACGCGCGGATCACCTGCTCGAAGCAGGTGTCGACGCGTACGTGGTAGCGCTTCGCGCTCTGCCGCAGCGACCTGGTGACGCGCAGCCCGTCGAGCGGCAGGATGCCGCGCGGATCCGGCGACCACCACGCGATCGCCCCGCCGAGCTCCTCGAGCACCATCGGAAACAGCCCGCACCGATAGGCCGCGACGAGCGTCGCCGGCTCGAGGTCGCCGCCGGCGGCGATGACGTCCTGCGCCGGCCACTGCGAGGGCGGCGGAAATCCCCAGCGGCTCGGGCCGACCGGCGCCGGCCGTGTGTTCCAGTCGGTCACGACCGCAGGATACCGGAGTCCGTCGCGCGAACCTCCTGCGTCGGGATGGGCGAACCCGGCCCGGTGCCTGACACCTGCCTGGCCCCGCAAGCGCTCAAGCATCGAAACGGCCTGCAACAGCGCCGCGGTTCGCGGCCCGCACGGGCCGGGGTAAGATTCCGTCCCACAGGGGGTCAGATGCCGAACGACATCACCGCGCCCGCCGATGAACGCCGCGTCGCTGCGTGGATCGGCAAGGCGCTCCGCGTCGAGGGGCGCATCGTCAGCCAGGAGCACCTCACGATCGACGGGCAGGTGGAAGGGACCATTGAAGTCGGCGATCACAGCCTGATGATCGGGCCGGGCGCCGAGGTGAAGGCCGACCTCACGGCGAAGACGATCACGGTGAGCGGCGTGGTGACCGGCAATCTCACCGCGCTCGAGCGCGTCGTGCTGCAGCCGACGGCGTCGGTCGACGGCGACATCGTCACGCCGCGGCTCACGATGGCCGACGGCGCCGTGGTGAAAGGGAAAGTCGACGCGCGCGGCGGCCGCTGAGATAGTCGCGCCGCCACGGCGGCAAACGCGTAAAATCCGTCGCGTGAGGTTCGAGATGAGTGCACGACCACTGTCGCTGTTCGCCGCCGCGGCGGCGTTCACGATCGCCACGGCAGGCGCCGGCCGCGTCGCCGCGCAGGCGCCGGCGGCGTCCGCGCGGGCGGGCGCTCCGCCGGCGAAGAGCGCGTCGACGAGCGGCATCCGCCGCATGCCCGACGGCCATCCCGACCTGCAGGGCACCTACGATCTCGCGACGCTGACGCCGCTCGAGCGCGTGGCCGGCGCGCCGCTCGTGCTCACCGACGAGCAGGCGGCGAAGCTGGAAGCGCAGGTCGCGACGCAGAAGGATCAGCTCGCCGCGCCGGTCGACGGCAACCGCAAGGCGCCGCCGACGGGCGGCGACGGATCGCCGGGGCCGTACGGCAACGTCGGCGGCTACAACAATTTCTGGCTCGATCCCGGATCGCATTACACCGCGATCGACGGGCGCAAGCGCGCGTCGCTCCTGATCGATCCGCCGGACGGCCGCGTGCCGCCGCTCACCGCGGACGCGCAGAAGCGCCGCACCACGGACGCCTACAGCCGGCGGCCGACGTCCGACGAGGGCGCGCGCGAAGAGGATCCCGGCTTCGAGGGGGCCGACGCGTACAACGATCCCGAGATCCGGCCGCTCGCCGAGCGCTGCCTCGTGGGCTTCAGCTCCACGTCGGGGCCGCCGATTCTGCCGACCTACTTCTACAACAACCTGCATCAGATCGTGCAGACGCCCGACCACGTGCTGATCCTCACCGAGATGGTGCACGACGTGCGGCTGGTGCGCATGAACGCGCAGCACGCGCCGCCCACGGTCCGCAAGTGGCTCGGCGATTCGATCGGCCGCTGGGACGGCGACACGCTGGTCGTCGAGACGACGAACTTCACCGACAAGACGCGGTTCCGCGGCGCGACGCCGAATCTGAAGGTGACCGAGCGCTTCACGCGCATCGACGCGAGGACGCTGAGGTACCAGTTCACCGTCGAGGATCCGCAGACGTGGACGCGTCCCTGGACCGCCGAGTACGCGTGGCCGGCGACGAGCGATCTCCTCTACGAGTACGCGTGCCACGAGGGCAACTACGCGCTCGGCAACATCCTGCGCGGCGCGCGGCTGAAGGAAAAGGAAGAAGCGGAGAAGAAGTCGCGGCAGTAGCCCGGCACCGGTCTCGAGACTGATGCGATGCACCGTCGGCGGCCTGCTGGTCGCCGCACTTGCGTTGTCCGCCTGCGCGCGAGCGCCGAAGACGACGCCTCCGCCGAGCGCTCCGGGCGCGTCGCCGCCTGCCTCGCCGCGCCGTTCGCCTCCTTCCACAATCTCCGCGCTCCTCCCGCTGCCGGCCAGCGTCGAAGCCGGCGACGGCGACGGCTTCACGATTGGCGCAGGAATCGTCGTCGCCGCGGCGTCGTCCGATCCCGCCGTGCAGCGCGCCGCCCAGCAGGTCTCCGAGTGGATTCGCCGATCGACGGGCATCGCGGCCGAGGTGACGAGCGCGGCGCCGGATGCGCAGACCGCGACGATCGAGCTCGCGGTCGACCCGCAGCGCGCGACCGGCGCCGAAGGCTACGAGCTGACGGTTGCGCCTCGCCGCGTGACGCTCGCCTCCGCGACGCCCGCGGGCCTTTTCTACGCGACGCAGACGCTCCGGCAGCTGCTGCCGTACTGGTCCGAGTACGAGGCGGTCGCCTATCGGCAGCCGCGGCCGGCCGCGCTGCCCTCGGTGCGCATCAAAGACAGCCCGCGCTTCGAGTGGCGCGGCGCGATGCTCGACGTGGCGCGCCACTTCTTCTCGGTCGACGAGGTGAAGCGCTTCATCGATCTCGAAGCGCTGCACAAGATGAACCGCCTGCACCTCCATCTCGCCGACGATCAGGGGTGGCGCATCGAGATCCGCGCGTGGCCGGATCTGACGCGCAAGGGCGGGCTCACGGAAGTGGGCGCGACGCCCGGCGGGTTCTACACGCAGGCGCAGTTCGCGGAGATCGTGTCATACGCGGCGGATCGGTTCGTCACGATCGTCCCCGAAATCGACATGCCCGGGCACACCAACGCGGCGCTTGCGTCGTATCCCGAGCTGAACTGCAACGGCCAGGCGCCGCCGCCGTTCACCGGCATCGACGTCGGCTTCAGCGCGCTCTGCGTCGACAAGGAGATCACGTACCGCTTCCTCGACGACGTCGTCGGCGAGATCGCAGGGCTCGCGCGCGGACCGTACTTCCACGCCGGCGGCGACGAAGTGCGGAGGCTCACGGCCGATCAGTACCGCGCCTTCGTCGAGCGCGTACAGACGATCGTGCAGGCACATGGCAAGGCGATGATTGGCTGGGACGAGATCGCGGCGGCGGCGCTCGCGCCGACGTCGATCGTGCAGCACTGGCGGCCCAACGCGCCGGTTGCCGCGCTCGCGCGCGCCCCGCGCCTGATCCTGTCACCGGGCAACCGCGCCTACCTCGACATGAAATACGACGGCGAGACGCAGCTCGGCCTCGAGTGGGCCGGCCGCATCCCGGTGAGAGCGTCGTACGACTGGGATCCCGCGACGCTGGTGTCCGGCGCGCGCGCGATTCTCGGCGTCGAGGCGCCGTTGTGGTCCGAGACGGTGGCCAACATGCGCGACGTCGAGTTTCTCGCGATGCCGCGGCTGGCCGCGCTTGCCGAGGTCGGCTGGTCGCCGCAGGCGGTGCGCACCTGGGACGAGTTCAGCGCGCGGCTCGGCGCGCAGGCGCCGCGCTGGACGGCGCTCGGGATCAACTTCTACCGCGCGCCCGAGATCCGGTGGAAGTAGCGGCGCGCAGTGCGGCTACGCGATGATGTCGTGGATCACGGTGCCCGAGACGTCGGTCAGCCGGAAGTCGCGGCCGCTGTAGCGGTACGTGAGCTTCGTGTGATCGATGCCGAGCAGGTGCAGGATCGTCGCGTGGAGATCGTGCACGTGCACCGGCCTGTCGATCGCCTTGAAGCCGAAGTCGTCGGTGGCGCCGTACACCATCCCGCCCTTGACGCCGCCGCCCGCGAGCCACATCGTGAAGCCGAACGGGTTGTGATCGCGGCCGTTCTGCACCTGGCCCGCGCCGCCGCCCACTTCCATCACCGGCGTCCGCCCGAACTCCGATCCGCAGACGACGAGCGTGTCCTTGAAGAGGCCGCGTGATTTCAGATCCTTGATCACCGCGGCGAACGGCTGGTCCGAGTCCTTGGCGTTCTTGCGGTGCGCCTGGATGTCGGCGTGGGCGTCCCACGGGTCGCCCTTCGCGTAGTACACCTGCACCATGCGGACGCCGCGCTCGGCGAGCCGCACGGCCATGAGGCAGCCGCGCGCGGTGCTGCCGGGGCCGTACAGCTTCAGCGTCGCGGCGCTCTCCTTCCGGATGTCGAAGACCTCGGGCGCCTCGGTCTGCATGCGATACGCGGTCTCCATCGACTGGATCGCCGCTTCGAACTTCGGGTCCTTGACCGTTTCGCGCGCCATCTGCATCCGGTCGAGCGATTCCAGCAGGTCGAGCTCGCGCCGCTGCTCGGTGAGCGTGAACTTCTCGTTGTGGATGTACGAAATCAGCGTCTTCGGATCGAAGTCCTTCCCGACGAGCGCGTCGTCGGTCTGCTTCTCGCTCTTGTCGATCTTGTCCGCGATGAACGTCCCCTGGTGCACCGCGGGTAAAAACGCGCTGTTCCACAGCGGCGGCCCCACCGTGGTCGGCACGTCAGGGCAGAGGACGACGTAGCCGGGCAGATTCTTGTTGTCGGTGCCGAGCCCGTAGGTGAGCCACGAGCCGAGCGACGGCCGGCCCACCTGCGTGTGGCCGGTGTTCATCATCAGCATCGAGGGCTCGTGGTTCGGGATATCGGTGTACATCGAGCGGATGAAGCAGATGTCGTCCACGCATTCGCCGACGTGCGGGAAGAGCTCGCTCACCTCGATGCCCGCCTTGCCGTACTTCTTGAAGGCGAACGGCGACTTCATCAGCGCGCCGGTCTTGCGCTCGGTCGCGATCGAGCCGCCCGGCAGCGGCTGCCCGTGGTACTTCTCGAGCATCGGCTTCGGATCGAAGCTGTCGACCTGCGACAGGCCGCCGTTCATGAACAGGAAGATGACGCGCTTGGCGCGCGCGGGATGATCGAGGCGGCGCGGATCGATCGTCCCGTCCTGCGCGAACGGTCCCGCGGCGCGCGCGATCGACTCGCCGACGAGGCTCGCGAACGCGAGCATGCCGAACCCGTTGCCGATGCGGCAGAGCGCGTCGCGGCGCGAAATCGGATTCCGGGATTTGTGAAGGCCCATATCAATCGATGAAGAGGAATTCGTTCGAGCTGAGAAGGATCTTGATGTACCGGCCCCACGGCGTCGGCGGCAGCAGCTTCGGATCGTCCTTCTTCGAGCTGCCGGGCAGGACGCCCGCCATCATGCCGACCTCGTCCTTGTCGGGTTTCTGCGCGGCGCCGCGCTCGCCGTCTGCGGCCGGCGCCGGCTTGCCCTCGTCGCCTGCCGCCTGTTTCGTGTCCTTGGCGCGCTTGCGCTCCTCGTACGCTTTCAACGGCTCGGTCGCCAGGAACGAGAGGCCGGCCTTCACCTCGACGTCGGTGGCGGCGCGGCCGAAGACCAGGCGATACGCCTTCTGAATCCGCGCGGCGTTGTCGGGCTCGTGGACGACCCTGCGCGCGAGCAGTTCGCCCTGCTGCTGCATGAAGTCGCTGTTCATCAGGAACAGCCGCTGCAGCGGCACGCTCGTCGTGAAGCGCTTCTCCGCCGACAGGTTCGGGCTCGGGAAGTCGAACAGCTGCAGGTAGTCGTCGAGCCTGTAGCGGCTCACCTTGCCGTACACGGTGCGGCGCGGGAACGAGGGCGTGAGCGGCGACGAAGGGCCGCCGGCCTTCAGGTCGAGCGCGCCCGAGACGAACAGGAGCGAATCGCGAACCTGTTCGGCCGTCATGCGCCGCCGCTCGACGCGCCAGTAGAGCCGGTCCGCGGCGTCCTTCTCGAAGCTCTTCGCCTCGTAGTCGGCGCTCAGCTGATAGACGGCGCTGAGCATGATGTCGCGGTGCAGCTGCTTGATCGACATCTTGCGCTCGACGAAGGTCTGAGCCAGATAGTCGAGCAGTTCCGGGTTGGACGGCCGCTCGCCCGCGAACCCGAAGTTGCTCGGCGTGTCGACCAGGCCGGTGCCGAAATGCCCCTTCCAGATCCGGTTGACGATGACGCGCATCGCGATCGGCTGGCGCAGGATCGCCTCGGCCAGTTCCATGCGGCCGCTGCCCGTCTCGAACGGCGCGGGCGCGCCCTCGGACAACACCGACAGGAAGTGGCGCGGCGTTTCGTCGCCGAGATTGTACGGGCTGCCGCGCCTGCTCACCTTCAGGTTCACCGGCTTGTCGACGTCGCCCACGCCGTGCACGAACGCGTACTTCGGCGGCTGCGCCTTCCGCAGCGCCTCGAGGTCCGCGCGCAGCGCGTCGATGTAGCGCCGGCGATCCGCGCCCAGCTGGCGCTCGAGCCCCCAGCCGCGGAACGAAAGCAGCCCCGGCTTGATGCGGTCGAACATCTGCGCCGGATCGAAGCCGTCCTGCAGGTCGCGCTGGAAGACGTCGGTCCACAGATTGTTCTTCTCGACCGGCAGGCTCTTCAGCTCGAGGCCGCAGTTCGGGCAGAAGTCGTCGTTGGTGACGAAGTCGCTCGGCAGCTTGCCGGGCTCCTTCTTCTTCGTGCCCGGGAGCGACTTGGCGATGATGATCTCGTTCTCGTCCTTGATCTCGCGCTTCTCGAACATCACGTCGACAAGCAGCGCCTGGAACTCGTCGGCGAGCGTCTTCGCCTCTTTCGCGCTGCCACCGGCCTTCACCATCTCCTGCCATTTGGTGAGATACGGGTAGAACTTCGGAGGCTTCGCGAGGAACTTCAGCCAGCGGTCGAACAGCTCGAAGTCGAGCTTCTCCGCGTCGACCGCGCGCGCGATCTCCTCCTTCGGCTCGCCGGTCACCTTCCATGCCGCGACCATGTACTTCGATGCCTGGAGCGCGAGCGTCTCGCCGAGCTGCGTCGATTCGGTGCGCAGGAAATCGTCGACGAGCTTCTCCTTCTTCTCGATCTTCTTGTCCTGATCGTCGTACTCGGCGACGACGCTCTTCGGCGCGAGCGGATATTCCTTGTAGGTCGTGTTCAGGAAGACGCCCGCGAGCGAGTAGTAGTCGGTCGTCGGAATCGGATCGTATTTGTGATCGTGGCAGCGCGCGCACCCGACGGTGAGCCCCAGGAAGCCGCGCGACACGACGTCGACGCGATCGTGCCGCTCGTCGGCGCGCGTGATCTCCACCGCGCCGTTGTCGTAGTACCACGGGCCGAGGCCGAGGAAGCCGAGCGCGGGCAGCGTGCGCGCGCGCGACGAGGGATCGCCGATCAGATCGCCGGCCAGCTGCGCGCGGACGAACTGGTCGTACGGCATGTCGTCGTTGAACGCCTTGATGACCCAGTCGCGATACAGATACGCGTTGGGATACGGGTTCAGCCCCCGCCCTTTCGGATCGAGCGACCGGTAGTCGTCTTCGCCGTACCGCGCGACGTCGAGCCACAGCCGGCCCCACGTCTCGCCGTACTGCGGCGACTCCAGCAGCCGGTCGACCACTTTCGCGAACGCGTCCGGCGAATCGTCTTTTTCGAACGCCTCGATCTCCTCCATCGTCGGCGGCAGGCCGATCAGATCCAGCGTCGCGCGGCGGATGAGCGTCCGCTTGTCGGCCGGCCGGACCGGCGTGAGGCCGGCGCGCTCGAGACGCGCGAGAACGAAGCGATCGATGTCGGTCTTGGGCCACGACTCGTGCGACACGGCGGGCGGCGGCGGTTTGCGGAGCGCCTGAAACGACCAGAAAGCGCGCTGCTCCGGCCTGATCACGTAGGTGGACGCGGCGTCGGCCGATGCCGCCGGCGCAGACGCCGCCGCGGCCGCCGAGAGCGCGGACGCCGTATTCCACGCCGCGCCTGCTTTCACCCAGTCCACGAGCGCGGCGACTTCGTCCGGCTTCAGCACGCCGCCCTTCGGCATCTTCAGCGCGCCGGTCTGCCGGACGGCGGCGATCAGGAGGCTCTTGTCGGGATCGCCCGGCACGATGGCGGGGCCGGAGCGCCCGCCCCTCAACAGCGCCTCGCGCGAGTCGAGTCGCAGGCCGCCCATGCGCTGGTCGGTGTGGCACTCGTAGCAGTTCGCCGCGAGGAGCGGCCGCACCTTGGCCTCGAAGAAATCGGCGGAAGCCGCCGGCACAGCGGCCTGGCGCGCTTCGCCGACGACGCCCGCCAGGAGCGGCAGCGCGGCCGCGAACATCCAGCGTATGCGCATGAAGCGTTATTATGCACGGACGAGATGCTCCGAATTGTCATGGCCCTGCTGTTGGGGTCGATCGCCCTGCAGCCGGCAAAAGCCCCGAAACCAGGCGTAAAAACCCCGGGCGTCAAGATCCCAATCGAGCGGCTGAAGCCCGACGCCGTGTTCCCCTACGCCGGCTCGCCCGACTGGATTGCGGTGGATGAAGCGGTGTGGGTCTCGAATCGCCCCAAGGACTCGGTGGCGCGGCTCGATCCGAAGACCAACACCGTCGCCGCGACGATCGCCGTCGGCAAGGGCCCGTGCTCCGGACTTGCCGTGGCGTTCGGCAGCCTGTGGGTGCCGAACTGTGCAGACGCCACGATCGCGCGGGTCGATCTCGCCAGCAACGCGGTGAAGCCGGCGATTCACTCGACGATCGCGAGCAGCGAGGGGGCGATCGTGGCCGGCGCCGGCAGCATCTGGATCATGACCGACGCGAAGGGCACGCTCGCGCGCTTCGATCCGGCCACCGACGCGCTCGTCGCCGAAGTCTACGTCGCGCCCGGCTCGTACGGCCTCGCGTTCGGCGAGGACGCCGTGTGGGTGACGAGCACGGATAGAAATACCGTCACGCGCATCGACCCGCACACGAACCTGGCGGTGGAGACGATTCCGGTGGGAAAGGCGCCGCGCTTCATCGCCGCCGGCGCGGGCGCCGTGTGGACGCTGAACCAGGGCGACGGCAGCGTCTCGCGCATCGATCCGAAGACGAACAAGGTGGCGGCGACGATCGAGGTGGGCGTCCCCGGCGGCGGCGGCGACATCGCGGTCGGCGAGGGATCGGTGTGGGTGACGGCGTTCGAGTATCCTCTCTCGCGCATCGATCCGTCGACCAATGCCGTCGTCCAGCAGTTCTACGGGAAGGGCGGCGACGCCGTGCGCGTCGGGCTGGGATCGATCTGGCTCTCGAACCTCGAGGCGGGCAACGTCTGGAGAATCGATCCGAAGCGAGTCGAGGCGACACTGCCGGAGTAGGTGATGCCATTATTTGATTTCCACTGCACGCAATGCGGCCACGAGTTCGAAGCGCTCGTGCGGGCGCAGGATCCGCCGGCGACGTGCCCGTCGTGTCGGAGCACCGCCGTCGAGAAGCTGCTGTCCGGCTTCGCGCTGCACACCGAGGATCGTCATCGCGCGGCGGTCGCGGATTCGCGCAAGCGGCAGGTCGCGAAGAACAAGGACAAGCTCGTCGCCGAGGAAGAGTATCGGAAAGAGCACGAAGGCCACTGACGAGAGGTCGGGAGGTCGCATCACATGACCATCTACTCGCGGAGATCCTGGCTGCGGGCGAGCGTCGTCGGACCGGTGGGCCTGGCGGCGTGGCAGGGCGCGGCGCACGCGGCGGAGAGAATGGAGCGAGGCGCCGCTCCGGCCGATCCGAAATTCACAGACGTCAGGGCGCTCGTGTTCGACGTCTTCGGCACGGTCGTCGACTGGCGGACGGCGGTCGCGCGCGAGGTGCGGCAGCTGGCGGCGCGCAAGGGTCTGACGATCGACGGCGAGAAGTTCGCCGACGCGTGGCGCGCCGGCTACGGGCCGAGCATGAACCGCGTGCGGCGCGGCGAGCTGCCGTGGACGAGGCTCGACGATCTGCACCGGATGACGCTCGACGCGCTGATCCCCGACTTCGGCCTCACGTCTCTCGCGCCGGCCGAGCGGGAGGATCTGAACCGCGCGTGGCACCGCCTCGACCCGTGGCC
>Ga0075425_100007850_pt1 | contig 11283 bp, 10 predicted proteins | sample SoiMethybrSBSTD4_FD_75300 | JGI IMG/M metagenome (GOLD analysis project Ga0075425, IMG submission 75300) | Bulk soil microbial communities from a Populus tree surrounding site in Tennessee, USA - Soil MetaG P. TD hybrid SBSTD4 | ecosystem: Environmental > Terrestrial > Soil > Tree plantation...
CGCATTCAGGTCTACTGCCGCAAAGACACGCTGCCGGAGCGCGAGTGGGAGCTGTACAAGAACCTCGACGCGGGCGACTGGATCTCGGCGGAAGGCGTCGTCTTTCGCACGAAGACGAATGAGCTGTCCGTCAAAGCGGAGCACATTCACTTCCTGGTGAAGGCGCTGCGTCCGCTGCCGTCGAAGTGGCATGGGCTCACCGACGTCGAACAGCGCTACCGGCAGCGCTACCTCGATCTCATCGTCAACGACGACGTGAAGGCGGTGTTCGAGACGCGCGCGAAGATCGTGCGCCACATCCGCAATTACTTCGACTCGCACGGCTTCATCGAAGTGGAGACGCCGATGATGCAGCCGATCGCGTCGGGAGCGGCGGCGCGGCCGTTCAAGACGCATCACAACGCGCTCGACATCGATCTCTTCATGCGCATCGCGCCGGAGCTGTATCTGAAACGGCTGATCGTCGGCGGGCTGTCGAAGGTGTACGAGGTCAATCGCAACTTCCGCAACGAAGGGATCGGCTACCGCTGGAATCCCGAGTTCACGATGCTCGAGTTCTATTGGGCGTATGCGGACTATCGCGATCTGATCGAGCTGACGGAGGATTTGTTGTCGTCACTGGCGACGACGGTCACGTATCGCGGCAATGAGATCTCGTTCGCCCGTCCGTTCGCGCGCTTCACGATGAAGGAAGCGATCGCGCATTTCTCGAACGGCACGATCGACGTCGACGATCTCGACGATCGCGCGAAGCTCGTCGCACTGGTGCGCAAACACTCGCAGGAAGAAGACGCCGAGAAGATGAACGACGGAAAGCTCATCGCGGCGCTCTTCGAAGCGGTCGCGGAAGAGCATCTGATCCAGCCGACGTTCATCACCGACTTTCCGACGGAAGTGTCGCCGCTGTCGAAGCAGCGGAAGGACGATCCGCGATTCGTGGAGCGATTCGAGCTGTTCATCGGCGGGATGGAGATCGCGAATGCGTTCTCGGAGCTCAACGATCCCGACGAACAGGACCGGCGATTCCGCCAGCAGCTCGGCGAGCGCGAGCAGGGCGATGACGAGGCGATGCAGAGCGACGACGACTACGTGCGCGCGCTCGAGTACGGGATGCCGCCGACGGCCGGAGAAGGCGTCGGCATCGATCGATTGGCGATGATCCTGACGGACTCGCCGACGATTCGCGACGTGATCTTGTTTCCGCTGATGCGGCCGCGGAGCTGAGTTGGTTGCACAACTCGTCGCCGACGCTTTGGTCGCGATCGAGTCGTTTTTGCGCGAGAACTGGGGGTTCGTTGCCGTTCTCGTCGTTGCTCTAATCCCGTGGAGGATAGGCGCCTCGCCTGTCCGGGCGGGCAGCGCATCTCTCCGGACAGGCGGGGGCGCCTATCCTCCACGGGACTGGGTCGCGGTTGCGGTCGTGACTTCAGTTGCGCTGGTCTGGGTTGGCGGCGCGGCGTTTGTTCATGGTGTTCCGCTGCCGCAGGTCGCGGATGACTTTTCGTACTTGCTCGGCGCGGACATGTACTCGCACGGACATCTCTCCTATCCGGCGCATCCGCTTTGGCAGCACTTCGAGACGATGCATGTGCTGCCGACGCCGCGATACGCGTCGCAGTATCAGCCGGCGCAAGGGCTCGCGCTGGCGTTGGGCATCGTGCTGTTCGGCATTCCGCTCGCGGGTGTGTGGATCACCGTCGCGCTCGCAGTGGCGGCGATCTGGTGGGCGCTGCGCGTTTGGACCACACCAACACTGGCATTTCTCGGCGCGCTCGCGGTGGCGACGCATCGCACGATGCTGATCTGGGGCGAGGTGTATCACGGCGGTGCGATCGCCGCGGCCGCCGGGGCAATCATGCTCGCGGCGGCGGGGAAGATGATCGAGCGCGCGACCCGCCGCGACTTCGCCATCATCGCCGTCGGCACGGTGATCCTGGCGTTCTCGCGTCCGTACGAAGGACTGATTTACTCGATTGCGATCGGCGTCATCCTGCTGATCGCTGTGAAGTGGCGCGATCTCCTGCGCACGTCGTCGATCGCCATCGTGATTCTCATCGCCGGCGCCGCGGGCATCCTCGCCTTCAACCACGCCATCACCGGCGACGCGTTTCTGATGCCGCACGCGCTGCACGATCAGCGCTACATTCCCGCGCCGAACTTCGTCTGGGAAAAGCCGAAGCCGTTCCCGCACTACGACAACCTCGAGGCGGAGACGATGTTTCGCATCGGCTACTGGGACTTCTACAAACACGAGCACGAGCCGGGCGGCATGCGCGCGGAGCTCGGAAAAAAACTCGCGGTGATCGGATGGGCGATCACCGGCGCGCCGGCGAACGACATCGCTCTCGCAGCGTGGCTCTTGATGTTCGTGCCGCTCGTCGCGCTGATTCCGCTGCTGCGCGAGGAGCGCAAAGCGCGACTGCTGTTGCTCGCGTTGTTGATCTTCGCGTTCGCGCCGTTCTCGATCAACTGGTGGATGCAACTTCACTATCTCGCGCCTGGCACGGCGCTGGCGGTGGTGCTCGTGGCGATGTTGCTGGCACGCTTGTGGACGATGAAGCGCGGCGCGTTTCTGACGTGCGTCATCGTCCTGCTCTTCGCGACCGGCTCGATCGCGAGCTGGGTGCGATTCGTGCGCACGGCCGACGCCGGATTCGAGCCGCAACGGCAACGCATCGCGCAGTCGATCCTCGCGCACGGCGGCAAGCATCTCGTGATCGTTGCGCCCGACGTCTTCGGCGCCATTCACAATGCCGGCGACATCGACGCCTCGCTGATCGTCTGGGCGCGCGATCGCGGCGACAATTCCGCGCTGATCCGCTATTTTCATGATCGGAGGATCTGGAGACTGACGCGAGTCGGCGGCGTCGTATCCATTCACGAATGATCGAGTCGCGCATCGCACGCCGCTATCTCTGGGCCGCGCGCAAGCAGCGGCATACAGGGTTTCTCTCGCTGATCTCGATGCTCGGGCTCGGAGTCGGCGTCGCCGTGCTGCTGATCTCACTGGCGCTCCTCTCCGGACTGCAAGGCCAAATCAAGGCCCGACTGATCGCGGCCAGTCCGCAGATCCTCATCGATCCGAAAGGGAGCAACACGATCGACAACGCCGATCCGATCATCGCGCGCGCGACGCAGGACGGCATGCGCAACATCGATCCGGTCGTCAGCGGCATTGCCTGGGGCGCGAACGAGCGCGAGAAGCGCGGACGTCCGATGAAGATCCGCTCCCGCAGCGCCGGCCAGCGCGGCGACACGATCACGCTCACGCGCGACTTCGCCGCGGCGATCAGCGTCGACGCCGGCGACACGATCACGGTCATCGCGCCGCGCACGCGGCTCACGCCGTTCGGTCCCGTGCCGGTGATGCGGCGGTATCGCGTCGTCTCCGTCAACGGCGCGCCGGTGTCCAACGACAGCCCCGACGGCTATCTCCCCCTCGGCGAAGCGGAGGATCTGTTCGGGACCAACGGCAAGCTCACTTCCATCGAGATGTTCGAGAACGCGGAAAACAGCGACGACGTGCAGCGCGATCTCGCCGCTGCGTTTCCGAACGTTCAGGTGAAGACGTGGAAGGAGATCAACCGGCCGCTCTTTCTCGCGCTGCGGTTGGAGAAGATCGTGATGTTCGCGACGATCTCGCTCATCATCTTCGTCGCGGCGCTGAATCTCATTTCGTCCCTGTCGATGCTGATCACGGAGAAGCGGCCGCAGGTCGGCGTGCTGCGCACCCTCGGCGCGACGGAGCGGATGATCCTGACACTCTTCATGGAGGTCGGCCTCTTCATCGGCATCAGCGGCACGATCTTCGGCAACATCCTCGGCATCGGCATTTCGTGGGCGATGAACCGGTACCACCTCGCGCCGCTGCCGCACGACATGTACTGGATGCCGTATCTGCCGTTTCACCTCGATGCGGCTGACGTGATCGGCGTGAACGTGATCGCGGTGTTGTTGTCGGTTCTGGCGACGTGGTATCCGGCCAGGATTGCGTCGCGGTTGGATCCGATCGCGGCGATTCGAGACGAGTAGCGCCTACTCCAACTCGCGCATCATCACCACCGCGGCCTCGCCATCGGGGTAATAGCGCGGACGCACGTACGCGGGGACGAAGTCCAGCGTTCGATAGAAGTCGATCGCGCCGGAGTTCGACTGGCGCACTTCGAGCGACATCGACTTGATGCGATTCAGCGCCGCGAATTTGAAGCAGTGATCCATGAGCATTCCGGCGACGCCTTGGCGGCGCTCTTCTTCGGCTACGGCGATCTTGTTCACGTGCATCTCGTCGAAGAACCACATGGCGAAGAGATAGCCGATGACGGTGTCGCCGCGGCGCGCGACGAGATTCAATCGCCCGCTCGCGCGCAACTCGCTCTCGAAAAACTCGCGCCGCCACGGCGATGGGAACGCGGCCACTTCGAGCTCGTGAATGGCGTCGATGTCGCGTTTCTTCGCGAGCGTGATGCGGATGTCACCCATTCTTCTGCTGCAGTTTCACCTCGGCCTCGGCGAGCCGAACGTAGATCGGCGTGATGTCGGCGTAGCGATCGGCGGCGCCGTCGCGCACGATCTCGATCGCGCGGCGCGCGCACTCGACGGCAACGTTGTGCGACTGAATGAAGCCGGCGACGCGCAGAGCGGAGTCGTCGACCGACTTCTGGAGATGCGGCGCGGCGATCTCGCGTCCGTTCTCGAAGACGGAGACGTAATACTCACCGCGGCCGGCGTCGTCGACGATCGTCCCGTTGCCTCGCGCAATCGCCTCATGCGTCGACATTGCGATCAGCGGACGATTCAGCGCCAGCGCGAGTCCCTGCATCGTGGCCAGTCCGATGCGAACGCCGGTGAACGATCCGGGGCCGCGCGTGACGGCGAAGAGCTCGATCGATTTGCGATCCACGTTGCACTCGGTGAGAACCCAGTCGATGGCTGGAAGCAACTTCTCGTTGCGCGAACCTGTTCCCTCGAGCGCGATGCTGCCGAGGAGGTTGGAGCCGCTGAGAAGGGCGACGGAGAGGAGAGGGAGCGAGGTGTCGGCGGCGAGGATGAGCATCAGGCGCCGGCGGAAACGGATGCGGCCATGCGGAGGTCGACGAGCTCGATGCCGATCTGCTGGGCCACTTCGCGCGAGCGCTCGTCGCGATAAAACTCCCCGAAGTAGATTTTCTTGACTCCGGCGTTGGCCATCAGCTTGAAGCAGTTCCAGCACGGCGAGGCGGTCGTGTACATCTCGCTGCCGTCGACGGAGACGCCGTTCTTTGCCGCTTGAAGGATCGCGTTCGCCTCGGCGTGGACGGTGGTGATGCAGTGGCCGTCCTCCATCACGCAGCCGACTTCTTCGCAGTGCGGCATGCCGCGCAGCGACCCGTTGTAGCCGGTGGAGAGGACGGTGCGGTCGCGAACGATGACGGCGCCGACGTGCTTGCGCGGGCAGGTCGAGCGGGTCGCGGCCTGAAGGGCGATGCCCATGAAATATTGATCCCAGTCAGCGCGCATGCAGATGCTCCTCGCCGGCGAAGTTTATCTCAGACTTGGTAATCGACTTAGTTATTTGCAACTAATTACGGCAATATCCCGCGAACGCGTCCGAATATGGTGTAACACCATAATATCAGCCCGGAAGTGCTTGCGAAATGAGCACTTGCGGTTATTCGGTAGATTCCGAAATTACCCGCTTTCGAGGCGATTTTTTGTTGACTCACGTCGCCTCAGTCATAAGAATACGCCTTCACGTACGTCCCAAAACTCGGTAGATCTCGAGGAGCGAGCATGGATCAGCGCTATTCAACAATCATCTTTGTCCCGCACGCGCGGGCCAAATTCCGGAAGTTGAAAGTGTCGCACCGCCTCCTCTTCTCGATCGTCTCACTGGTCACCTCTTCGCTGTGCCTGTCGACGTTCTTCTCGATTCAATACTTCACGAATCTTTCCCAGAATCACGAGCTCTCCAAACTGCAGCGCGAGAACCGCGAGCTGCAGACCGCAAACGAACAGTTCAGCAAATCCGTAGAGTCTCTTCGCACGCAGTTGCACACGGTCGAAGACCGCACGCGGAAGCTGGCGATCATCGCCGGCATCACCACGCTCGACGAGACGGCTCAAGGCGGCGTCGGCGGACTTCGCCAGAACGAAGACCTCGGCGGCAGCCCGTATCGCGACGACGTCGACAAGATGAGCTTCCGCTCGAAGCGGCTGCAGAGCGATCTCTCGGTCCTCGAACAGAAGTTCGTCGCGCAGTCGCAGCTTCTCTCGTGCACGCCGTCGATCGCGCCGGTGCGCGGCATTCTCACAGACGGCTTCGGCGGACGCAGCGATCCGTTCACCGGCGAGCCGGGAACGCACACCGCAGTCGACATCTCCTCCGCAGTCGGACAGGCCGTTCGCGCGCCGGCTGACGGCATCGTCGTGAAAGCGGAGTGGGCCAACGGATACGGCAACGTCGTCTACCTCTCGCACGGCTACGGCTACTCGACGCGTTACGGACATCTCTCCGGTTACGCCGTTCGCCCCGGACAGCGCGTGCATCGCGGCGACATCATCGGCTACGTCGGCTCGACGGGACGCTCCACCGGACCGCATCTTCACTATGAAGTGCGCGTGAACAACAATCCGGTGAATCCGCTCGAGTACATCCTGAACGCGTTCTAGCGTTTCTGCGGCGCCATGAAGAGGCCGCCGACTTTGCCGCCGGCGTCGAACGTCACGCTCACGGTGATGGTGTTCTTCTCCCACATCGTGGTGATGTCGATGACGCGGTAGCCGTTCCACGATCGCTGGCTGACGTCAGCCGCCGACTTGAATGCGCCGTAGCTCGCGGCGACGTTCGCGCGCAGCTCGGCGAGCCGCTGGCGCGTCAACTGATTGCGGAGCGTGGCGTTGAAGTCCTTCGATGCTTTGTCGAGATCGTTCGCGACGAACGCGTTGAGCAGATCGCGCGACGTCGCTTCGAGCACCGGATCGGCTTTGATCTGCGTGAAGTAAACGGAGGCGACGCCGTCGAATCCGTCGAAGGCCGTGCGGAACGAGACGAGCGATCGGTCGTAGCGCAGCATCATGTCGACGACGCGTTGTCCGTTGATGCGGCGCTCGCGCACGTCGTCGATCGATCGGAACTGTCCGGTCTCGGCGTTCAGCTCTTTCTTCATCTCCTCGAGGAGCGCGGGCGTGACCTTCGCGCGCAGCGTGTTGTTGAAGTCTTTGCTCGCCGCCTCGAAGCGGCCGGCGTTGAAGTTGTCGAGCAGCTCGCGCGCGATCTTCTCGACGTGAGTCACCGGCGGGGCGGGAAGAGCGAAAAAGAGTGCGAGAAAAATCGAGGCGATGTTCATCGTGTTCAGAAGAGTCTGCGGCCGACCATCCCCTGCTCGTCGGGCTCGTTCGTGAGAACCCAGCCGACGATGTCGCCGGGAACGAATCGGTCGCCCGCGGGATAGGCAGTCATGTCGAGTGCCGCCGAACCGCGATCGACGAGATTCGGCGCGCGCAACAATGCAAGACGCTTCTGCCACCGCTCAAAATTCTCGATGCGCAGATCGACCCAGCCGGTTCGCGCATAACGTTCGACGTGTGCATCATCGAGGTCGACGATCGTGCCGTCCGCCGGTTTCGGCGGGATGCTGATGCGCGGGCCGCGGCTCAAGACGCGCTTTCCGTCGCGCACGCGCAGGATCGGCAATCCGATCGTCACGATCTGCGACACCAGTCTCGGATCATTCGCCAGAACCTGCTCGACGCGCTGCCGCATCTCTTCCGGCGCGATGGCGCGAATGGCATGCAGCTCGTCGCTGCCCGCCGCTTCGCGAATCAGGTGGGCCTCGACGAGCAGCTTCGACAGCGTCGGCGGACCGAGCTCGCCGATCGCGATCGACGGCAGCACATCGTCGGGCGCCTGCTTCTGCAGCCGCTCCATCTCGTGAATGGCGGCGTCGCGCAGCACGCCGGCGCGATAGGACGGCTCGGTGATCGCGCCGTCGATCGCCGCGAGCACATCGCGGCCGGTCGATGACCCGAGGATCTCGAGGACGACCGTTCGCGCGACTTCTTCGGGAGTGACGTACTCCATCTGTCGCGGATACGTGATGGCTTGAAATTCTCCGATGGAGAAAAAGCCGTTCTCGCCGGTGTCGGCGCCGACGATCTTCAGTCCGGCCTTGCCGCCGTCGAAGTCGCCATAAGAATCGCGCGCGTCGCGAAGTTGAAGCGTCGCGCCGATCTCCTCTTCGCGCGCGTTCACGAGGAACAGCGGACCTTCCTCGCGCGAGCGCGCCTGCTGCACGCGCAGGCTGCGGAAGCCGATCATCGCCCCCGGCTTCACTTCCTTCACGATGCACTCGCGTTTGCCGATCGGAGTGCGCGCGAGAAGAAACAGGAGCCCTGTCTGCGCGAAGCCGACCGCCGACTTCGACAGCAGCGTCGTCGACGGCTTCTCCTCCGAATGCGTGTAAGGGATGTTGATGCCCATTCCGCCGGTGCCGGTGGTGCCGACCTTCACGTACACGCGCACCGACGTGTCGTTGAGCGCGCGATGAAGGACGAGGATGTGACGCGCGATCTGAGGCAGCCCTTGCACGACGAGCAAGTCGCGAATGCCGTCGAGGAGCGGCTGCAATTCGGCGCGATCGATTGCGCCGCTGCGAGACTCGATCGCATCGAGCTGCGCCTTGACCTTGCGCGAGACCTCGAACTCGTCGAGATAGCTGATGGCGGTGGCGGTGTTGATGGAGTCGACGACGACGTCCGGCTCGTACTTTTCGATGAGCTGATAGAGAAACGCGTCGGTCGGATCGGCGTCGCGCGCGAAGATCGATGCGAAGAGATCGTCGTAGTGCTCGCGCGGCACTTGCCGGCGATTGATGCCCTGCAGCGACTGCGGCAGGAAGATGTCGCCGATCTCGACGTCGAACTGCACGTGCGGAAAATCTCTCCGCAGCGGCTCGACAACCGCATCCGACAACTCTTCGGCCGCGCGCGCGCCGAGGACGATGCGCGATGGCTTGAGGACGTTCGCGGCCTCGCGCGCGACTTGAATGCCGACCATTCCGCCGCCGCCGAGGATCATCAACGTGTTCGTCATTCGGAGGTTCTTCGCTAAGTGCTGAGTGGAAAGTGCTGAGTGCTGAGATACCCTTCGCGTCCGCGCAACTCAGCACTCAGCACTCAGTCCTCAGCACTTTTAGTCGACTCTCTCTTCTTCGCCCTTCGGCAGATCCCACCGCTCGGTGATCCGCTCGTGCGTGAGCCAGCGTTCGCAGTCGAGCGCGGCCTGGCATCCGCTGCCGGCGGCGGTGATGGCCTGCCGGTAGATGTGATCGACGGCGTCGCCGCAGGCGAAGACGCCTTGAATGTTCGTGACCGTCGAGTGCCGATGCGGAAGCGCGATGTAGCCGCGCTCGTCGAGCTGGATCTGTCCCTTGTACGGCGACGTGTTCGGCGTGTGTCCGATGGCGACGAAGAGTCCCTGCGTCGCGAAATCGGTGAGCTCTTTCGTGACGAGGTTGCGGATCTTGAGCCCCGTCACGCCGCCTTCTTTCGTCCCGATCACTTCTTCGACCGTCGAGTTGAAGATGAACTCGATCTTCGGATTCGAACGCGCGCGCTCCTGCATGATCTTCGACGCGCGCAGCTCTTCGCGGCGATGAATGATCGTGACTTTCGTCGCGAACTTCGTGAGGAAGTTCGCCTCCTCCATCGCGGAGTCGCCGCCGCCGACGACGACGATCTCTTTCCCTTTGAAGAAGAATCCGTCGCACGTCGCGCAGTAGGAGACGCCGAATCCCCACAGCGCTTTCTCCGACGGCAATCCGATCTGCATCGCCGACGCGCCGGCGGCGATGATTACCGCATACGTCTCGTAGATGCGCTGATCGGTCGTGATCTCGAAGGGATGGACCGTGAAGTTGACGCTCTGCACTTCTTCGAGCGAGCGGAAGACCGCGCCGAATCGCTCCGCTTGCAGCCGCATCAACTCCATCAGCTTCGGCCCCTGAATCCCTTCGGGAAAGCCGGGATAGTTCTCGACGTCGGTGGTGATCGTGAGCTGCCCGCCCGGCTGCAACCCCTCGAGAACGAGCGGCACGAGATTGGCGCGGGAAAGATAGAGCGCGGCAGTGCATCCTGCCGGACCCGATCCGATGACGATGACTTTGTAATCGGTGACGCGTTCCATGGCGGCGCGCATTCTACCGCGCGCCGCCGTCGCCGCTCCGTGTCAGCAGTCCCCGACGCCTGGATCGCTCGTGACCACGAACATCGAGCCGTTCCAGACGTACCAAATGTCGCTGCTGCCGCTGCCGTCGCAGGACCACGACTGCATGTGTTTGTACGTCGCGCCGGTCAGTGTGCCGAAGTTAGACACGTCGCACCAGCAACTGACGTAGTGCTCTCCCTGCCAGCACTTGTTCGCATCGTAGTAGTTGATGTCGATCTCCGTCCCGTCCGGACATGCCCTCACCGCCGGACCGCTGATCGTCACCACCGCGCTGAAGACAACTGCCGCCAACAAGATTCTGACCGCGTTACGCATCGCATTCTCTCCTTTCCTATTTCTAAACGGAGAGACTGCTAAGACTGTCTAGTGGCGGCCAGCAGACGCGGCCCTATCACCTTCTTCTGCCACTCGCGCATCGCCCCCGCTTCATCGAGATTGCCGCTCGTGGCAATGGCGACGAGCACATGCCGCGGCGCGAGCACGGCGGGATCGATCTTCAGCTCCTTCGCCGCCTGATCGCGCACGCTCTTCATGCGATTCACGCGCGCGTCGAGCTGTCGATCGCGAATCCACGTCTTCGGCTCATTGCGCTCCGGCAGATCCGCCTCGGCGATCTCCATCGCTGCCTTGACGATGCGCAGGAGCTCGCGGCCGAAGCGATCGAGGTGATAGCGCGACACGCTCTTGATCTTGGCGAGGTCGTCGCGCGTCTGCGGCTTCTCGCGCGCGACGTCGAGCATCGCGTCGTTGCCGATGATCTTGAAGGGCGGCTTGTCGGCGTCGCGCGCGAGCGCGTCGCGCCATGCGTGGAGGTCGCGAATGATCGCCAGCGAGCGTCGATCGAGATTGCCGAGGTTCTTCATGCGACGCCACGGCTCGGTGTCTTCGTTTTCCTTGAAGCGAATCTGCTCGAGCCGCGAGAACTCTTCGAGCGCCCACTCCCATCGATCGAGAGCCACGAGCTCGTCGCGCAGTTTGCCGGCAAGGGCGATGAGGTAGTGCGTGTCGAGCGCCGCGTATTCGAGCATGTCCGGCGGCAGCGGGCGCATCGACCAGTCGGCGCGCTGATGCACTTTGTT
>Ga0075425_100007851_pt1 | contig 11282 bp, 10 predicted proteins | sample SoiMethybrSBSTD4_FD_75300 | JGI IMG/M metagenome (GOLD analysis project Ga0075425, IMG submission 75300) | Bulk soil microbial communities from a Populus tree surrounding site in Tennessee, USA - Soil MetaG P. TD hybrid SBSTD4 | ecosystem: Environmental > Terrestrial > Soil > Tree plantation...
CACGTTGCGGTAGATCAGGGCCATGATCATGAACGGGAACGTGCCCACGTTGATCTCGGGCGTGCCGAATGTCGCGCTCTCCTTGGCGATGATCAGGTCGCACGCGAGCGCGATCCCGAGCGCGCCCGCGAGCACGTGCCCATTCGCGGCGCAGATCGTGGGCTTGCCGAGCGTGCCGATCAGCCGGAACAGCCTTGGGAATCGCTCCGTCCCGAAGTAGCGGTGCACGATCGGCACGTCGGCCGCGAAGCCGGCCAGGTTCGCGCCCGAGGAGAAGACGGTGTCATGCGAAGAGGTGAGTACGACACAGCGGACATCGTCGTCGTCACGGGCAGCCTCGAAGGCGGCGATCAGCTCCCCGAGCAGCTCGTTCGAGAGCGCGTTGCGCGTATCGGGTTGATCAAGCGTGATCGTCGCGACGCCTTCGGTGGAGCTGTACTGCAGAGTTTCGAAAGTGGGCATATAAGAAGTAGCCAGTCTTACTGTTTACTTCGGCGGGCCTGTCTTGTAGCTTTGCGCAAAGCGTCTGTCAAGCGCACCGAGCCCGGAGGTTCCCTCAGATGGCCACTGCCGCGACCGAGATCAAGCCCGACTGGAGCGCGCCGAGGAGGCACTTCTGCCTCACTGACGAGCACGAGGCCCTGCGCGAGTCGATCGAGAGCTTTGCCAGGAAGGAGCTTGCCCCCCATTCGGAGGAGTGGGAGCGGGACGGCTTTCCGGACTGGGTGTTCAAGCGCATGGGCGAGCTCGGCTTCCTCGGAATCTACTTCCCCGAGGAGTACGGCGGCCAGGGCGGCGACTATTTCATGTCGATCGTGCGGGGCGAGGCGATGGCGCAGGCGAACAACGGCGGGCTCGCGATGGGGATCGCCGTTCACACGGACATGGCGACGCCGCCGATCCTCAAGTTCGGGTCGGAGCACCTGAAGCAGACCTACCTCGTGCCGGCAATCCAGGGCGAGAAGATCTCGTCCCTGGGAATCTCCGAGCCCGGCGCGGGCTCCGACGTGGCGGGGATCCGCACGCGGGCTGTCCGCGACGGGGACGAGTACGTCATCAACGGGTCGAAGACGTTCATCACGAACGGCGCGCGCGCCGACTTCATCGTGCTCGTGACGAAGACCGACCCGGACGCCGGCTACGACGGCTTCTCGCTGTTCGTGGTCGACACCGACTCGCCCGGGTTCCACGTCTCTCGCAAGCTCGAGAAGCTCGGCATGCATTCGTCCGATACGGCGGAGCTCGCCTTTGAGGACCTGCGCGTCCCGGCCGAGAACCTGCTGGGTGAGGAGGGCAAGGGCTTCTACCACATCATGTGGGAGCTGCAGGGCGAGCGCCTGATCGGCGCCGCCGGCTGCGTTTCGGGAGCCCAGCGGGTGTTCGACGTGACGCTCGAATACGCGAAGGAGCGCAATGCGTTCGGGCGGCCGATCGGGCGCTTCCAGGCGATCCGGCACAAGTTCGCCGACATGGCGACCAAGATCGAGGCGGCGCGGCAGATGGTGTACACGACGGCGTGGCGAGTCCAGAACGGCGAGTACCCCGTGCGCGAGATCTCGATGGCGAAGTTGTTCGCGGCGCGCATCGCCTACGAGGTGTGCGACGAGGCCGTGCAGATCCACGGCGGCTACGGCTACATGAAGGAGTACGGCGTCGAGCGGGCCTGGCGCGACATGCGCCTGAACCGGATCGGGGCCGGCACGGACGAAATCATGCTGGAGGTCATCGGCCGCTCCTACGGGCTCTGATGGCCACGGCCCGCGAGGTCGCGCTCGGCGTTTACCGGCTCGGCAGCGACCGCGTCAACTACTACTTCGTGGAGGACGAGGGTCGCGTAACGGTCATCGACGGAGGCGTGTCGGGATATTGGGACCAGCTCGAGCCCGCGCTCGGCGGGATCGGACGCAGCCTCGCTGACGTCGATGCGATCGTGCTGACTCACGCCCACTCGGATCACACGGGCGTGGCCGGACAGCTGCATGATCGGGGCGTCCCCATCTATCTGCATCCGGCAGACCACGAGCTACTGAAGACGGGTAAGGAGTCCTGGAAGCGCGAGGGCAGCGGGCTGTCTGTGCTCCGTCATCCGCGGGCCTTCGGGTTCTTCGCGCACATGGTCCGCAACGGCGCGCTCAAGCCACCGCACATCGACGACCCCCGCTCGATCGGGGACGAGAGCGAGCTCGACGTGCCTGGCCGCCCGCGGGTGGTCCACACGCCCGGCCACACGCCTGGTCATTGCGCGCTGCACTTCGAGCGTCACGGCGCGCTCTTCGTAGGCGACCTGATCTGCACGTGGCACCCGCTGCTCGGCCGCCGGGGCCCGCAGATCATGCCCTCGGCCTTCAACATGTCGAGCGCGCAGGCGCTGGAGTCGCTGGGCCGGATCGAGCAGCTGTCGGCTGCAGCGGTGCTTCCCGGACACGGCGAGCCGTGGACCAGCGGCCCCGCCGAGGCGGTCGCCCAGGCCCGCGCCACCGGCACGTCTTAGGTGACCCACCAGGGTGACATGGCGGCCGCGACCGCAGAGACGTTCGATGGCACGAGCGCCTACCTCGACCTGCTCAAGCTCTGGCTGACCGGGCTCACGCTGCCGAGCGGCGCCTTCGCCGCGGCTCGCCAGCCGGACGGGACGAAGCTCATTCCCGTCACCCCCGAGACGATCGCGGACATCAAGCGCAGGCGGGCGCCGTGGCTCGCCGCCTCCTTCACGATGATGGGACTCGACCGGACGAACCACCTGCAGGCGTGCGTCGAGGACGTGCTCGCGCACGATATTCCCGGTGACATGATCGAAACCGGCGTGTGGCGGGGCGGGGCGACGATCCTGATGCGCGCGCTGCTCGCCATCCACGGCGTCACCGACCGGTCCGTGGTGGTGGCGGACTCCTTCCAGGGGGTTCCTCCTCCAGACGCGGAGGCCTTTCCGATCGATGCAAGCTCTCGCCTGCACACCTTCGATGCGCTGGCCGTGCCAATCGAGTTCGTGAAGGACAACTTTGCCCGCTTCGGCTTGCTGGACGATCAGGTCGAGTTCGTGCCCGGCCGCTTTCGCGACACGCTCCCGGCGCTCTCGGACCGTGTTTGGTCCGTGGTCCGGCTCGACGGGGATCTCTACGAATCGACGATCAACGCGCTGGACAGTCTCTATTCGCAGCTGTCGCCGGGCGGCTACCTGATCGTCGATGACTACGGCGCACTCGAACAGTGCCGCGAGGCTGTGCGCGATTACCGCAGCACGCACGCGATCGAAGAGGAGATCCGGGCCATCGACGGGACCGGTGTGTACTGGCAGAAGGAAGCTTGAAATGGAGATCGTCGAGCTTCCACCCGGGGACGAGCGGCTGCAGGCGGTGTATCCCGTGATGCGCGAGCTTCGGACCGAGCTCTCAGACGACGAGATGCACGAACGCTATGCGGCCGGGCACGTCCACGGCTACCGGGTCGTGGCGCTGTTCGACGGCCACCAGTGCCGGGCCGCCGCCGGCTACCGGCTCATCACGAACTTCGTGAGCGGTAAGCATCTGTACGTGGACGATCTCGTGACGGCCGAGCGCTGGCGTTCAAGTGGATACGGGCGGCTCCTCAACAAATACCTGGTCGAGCTCGCGCGCAGCGAGGGCTGCACGTCGGTACAGCTCGACTCCGGCACGCACCGGCGGAAGGCTCATCGCTTCTACTTTCGCGAGCGGTACACCATTACGAGCTTCCACTTCGTAAGGTTGATACGGCCATGAATGAACTCACGCCGCTCGAGCGCGTGCGGGCCTACTACCGCGACCTGAACACCGGCGACGTGGACAAGGTCGCGCGCCACTTCCATCCGGACGCGAACCACTTCTACACGCGGCTGGGGCCACATCGCACCGCGAAGGAGATCGGTCAGATCACCGAGCACGGCGTGAAGCACCTGGACGCAAGCTGGCATCTCGAGCACGGGATCGAGCAGGGAGACGAAGTGGTGATCGAATGGACGATGATGTGGCGCGATCCCCGCCGTGGCGACGAACGCCGCATCGACCGTGGCACGGAATGGTTCATCGTGCGGGACGGCCTGATCGCCGAGGTGCGCGCGTACCACCACTCCGACAGCAAGAACCGGCAGGGGAACTTGCTGGGGTTCGACCACGCCGGTCGCGGCCACACCACGCTCGAGCAGTGGGACGAGGTCCGTGCGCGCGACGGCGCGGGACCGGACGCGCCGGACCGAGTCCGCCCATGACGCCGATCCCCCCGTTCACCGACGAGCACGAGGCGCTGCGCGAGTCGCTGCGCTCGTTCGTCGCGCGCGAGATCCGGCCGCACGTGCCGGGATGGGAGGAGGCCCGCGAGTTTCCACGGGAGCTGTTCACGCGCATGGGCGAGCTCGGCTTCCTCGGCATCGGATACCCCGAGGATTACGGGGGCCAGGGCGGCGACAGCGTCCACAGCGCGGTGTTCGCCGAAGAGATGGCGCGCTGCGGGTCGGGCGGAGTCTCGGCGGGCATCGGGGGTCACGTCGCGATCGCGATGCCACCGATCTTCAAGTTCGGCACCGAGGAGCAGAAGCAACGCTGGATCGTGCCCGGAGTAAAGGGCGAGAAGATCGGGGCGCTTGCGATCACGGAGCCGGGCGGCGGCTCCGACGTCGCCGGACTCAAGACCTTTGCGCGGCGCGAGAACGGCGAGTACGTCGTGAACGGCTCGAAGACCTTCATCACGAACGGCGTGCGCGCCGACTTCCACGTGACCGCGGTCAAGACGACGCAGGAGGGGGGCCACCACGGCATCTCGTTTCTCGTGCTCGAGAAGGGGATGCCCGGATTCGAGGTGTCGCGCAAGCTCGAAAAGCTTGGCTGGCACGCCTCCGACACCGGCGAGCTGTCGTTCTCCGACGTGCGGGTGCCGGTCGAGAACCTGCTCGGCGAGGAGAACAAGGGCTTCTATCTGATCATGGCCAACTTCCAGTGGGAGCGGCTCTCGATGGCGCTCGGCGCGGTCGCCGGCATGCAGGCGAACTTCGAGCGCACGCTCGAATACGTAAAGGAGCGCAACGCGTTCGGGCGCCCGATCGGTCACTTCCAGGTCGTGCGGCACAAGATTGCCGAGATGGCGACCAAGATCGAGGCGTGCCGCGACCTCACCTACCACGCGCTGCGGCTCTTCGTCTCCGGGCAGGACGCCCTCCAGGAGGTGTCGTGCGCCAAGCTACTCGCGTGCCGCGCGGCGGTCGAGGTCGCCGACGACGCCGTGCAGCTCCACGGCGGCTACGGCTACATGCGCGAGTACGACGTCGAGCGCGCCCTGCGCGACGCGCGACTCGGCCCGATCGGCGGCGGCACCGACGAGATCATGAAGGAGATCATCGGGAAGCAGCTGGGGCTGTAAAAACCCAAAACCGGCAATGAAGGGATGAGTTTTGGCCGCGCCCGGGTCGGCGAGACCCGCCCCCGGAATAGAAGTTGCAGTTGACCGCGTATGACGCGGTCAAGTGCGAGTGGAATGTTGTGACACGACGAATGGCGCGACGTCTCGGCCGACACCGTCACGCATCCCGCACCACTTCCGCGCCGACTCCACCCCCCTGATCCCTCCCCCTCATTGCCGGTTTTGGGTTTCGCGGCTACCCCGGCCGCGCTAAGCGACCGCCGCGCCCGCCGCCACCTCCGGCCGTGCGCCGTTGTGCCGGACCGGCGACGGTCTGTCGATGTGGTAGCCCTGTGCATAGTCGATCCCGAACTCGGCCAGCAGCGCCAGCGTCTCCTCGTCCTCGACGCCCTCGGCGATCGTCTTGATGCCGAATCCTCGGGCAACGCCTACGATCGAGCGCACGATGCGGCGGTCGGCGCGGTTGCGGGGCAGCTCGCGGATGAAATCGATGTCGATCTTGATGTACTGGACCGGCAGGTGCTTCAGGTACGTGAAGCTGCCGTAGCCGGTGCCGAAGTCGTCGAGCGCGAGTGCGCAGCCGAGTCGCTCGAGGCGATCGGTGAAGGCCCGCGCGGCGCCCATGTCCTGGACCAGCGCCGTCTCGGTGATCTCGATCGTGAGCCGGTTCGGATCGAGGTCCATGTCGCGCATCACGGTCTCGATCAGCTTCGTGATCGAGGGATCGCCGATCGAGCGCGCTGAGAGGTTCATCGAGATCTCCCGGTCGCAGAGCAGCGGAATGCCCTGTCGGATCACCCACCGGTCGATCTCGCCAACCATGCCGAACTCCTCCGCCACGGGCAGGAACGAACCAGGCCCGATCACCTCGCCGTCGCCGCGGTCGCTCAGCATCCTCAACAGCAACTCCTCGCGCACGACGCGGCCGGAGCGCGTTTCCACGATCGGCTGGCTGTAGAGCACAAATCGGTCGTCGTTCAAGGCGGTCCGCACGCGGCGCAGCCAGTCGTACGCCTCGACGTTCGCGATCAGCTCCCGTTCCCGGCGCTTGCGCTCGGTGATGTCGCGCGTGATCACCGAAAGGCCGACCGGCTCACCGGAGCTGCCCATGATCGCGGACGCGCTCACCGACACATCGATCACATGCCCGTCCTTGTGGAGGCGCTGCGTCTCGTAGTTGTCGACCCGCTCCCCCGCGAGCACCTCTCGGATGATCTCCCTCTCCTCTCCGGTGTGGGAGTCCGGGATGATCAGGTCGCGGACCTTCGCGCCACAAGCCTCTTCGGCCGTAAAGCCGTACAGCCGCTCGGCGCCCGGGTTCCATGTCGTGACGGTCCCGTCGGGCGAGCCGGACATGATCGCGTCGTCCGACGACTCGACGATCTGGGCGAGCAGCTCCCGCTCGCGCGCCGCGGCCTGGACCTCGGTCACGAGTCCGCCCAGGCGCTTCTGGAGGAAGACGACCAGCGCGCCCGTCACGAACACCGTGCCGACCACCAGCAGCCACCACAGCTGATGGCTGCCGAACGGCACCAGCGCGTACGCGATCGCGGTCAGGACGGCGTTGAAGAGTGCGCGCCTGAGCGTCAAGAAGTAGAAGCCGTAGAGGCCGGTCCACAGATATAGGACGACGTAAGAGCTCGTCGCCTCCCCGCTGAAGTAGATGCAGCCGGTGACCAGCAGGATCCCGCACACGTTTGCGATCTGGAGGCCGCTCACCGAGAACCGCCCGGCGAATGCGAACAGGAAGATTGCGGTGATGTAGGCGCCCACAGCGATCAGCCCGATCCCCGTTTCGTCCAGGTGGGGCTTGTGCGGAAGCGCGAGTGACGTCGCGGCGAGCGTCGCGCCGGCAGCGAACAGCGCGCCGCCCGCCCGGGCGCCGAACGCGTGGTTCTGCCGGACGTCCAGTTGGTCCCGATTCGGGCGAGGTTCGCGCCTTGGCGCCATCTCCGCGAAACCTGTCAGCGGTTGGGAGGCGCCCCGGTGTGAAAGCCGCCCAGGGCAGCCTGCCAGTGAGCCGCGAGCGCTTCGACGCTCGTCGTCCAGCAATGCTCACCTGGCGATGCCGGGATCGGCTCGGCCGCCGGGATCGGCGGCCGGGTGCTCTCGTTCAGGGGCAGCCGGGCGGCCCGAGCCTTGCGCCCGCCGTCGATAGAGACATTCATCACTACATATATCGGCCCGCCCCGCGCGGCCTGAAATCCGGCTGGACGAAGCCCATCACCGCCCTCGACCATCGATCATCCGGCTAAATGCGCGTTTTCGTTCACCAGGAACGACCATTTTGCGAGCGCGGCTCTTTATCGTGTTTCGCGACGGACGGCGTGGGGCAAACTCCCGCCTTATGGCTCGGTGCGGCACGGTCCGCCCCCCGCGGACCGAGCGCCTGCTGGGTCGATTTTGAAGTCAGAGGGAAGAGCACCCGGGGGTCGCGTTATGCAAACAACCCGGCTTTCGCCACTTGACGCTTCCTTTCTCGCCGTCGAGAGCCCGACCGCGCACATGCACGTCGGCTGGGCCGCTTCGTTCAAGCCGCCCGAGGGCGCGAGGCCTTCGTTCGACGACCTGTTCGATCACATCGCCGGCCGGTTGTGGCGTGGTCGGCGGTTTCGCCAGCGATTGGGCCGAGTCCCGCTGGGGCTGAACGCCCCACTCTGGATCGACGACCAGCGCTTCGACCCCGCCAACCACATCCTGCGGGCGACATCCGGGACGCTCAGCGAGGTGGTCGACGACTCCATGTCCCGGCAGCTCGACCGCAGGAAGCCGCTCTGGCAGTTCTACATCGCGGACCAGCTCGACGACGGCCGGGTGGGCGTGGTCGGGAAGGCACACCACTGCATGGTCGACGGGATCGCGGCGGTCGAGCTGGCGGCGTTGTTGCTCGACCCGACGCCTGAGCCCGAGCCGTCGCCGCCGGACAGCTGGCGGCCGTCGCCGAACCCAGCCGCCCTCACCCGGCTGGCCGGCGGGGTACTCGACCAGGTCCGCGGAGACTTCGAGCTCCTGCGCCTGCCGGCGAAGATCGCACGCTCTCCGTTCCGGGCGGTGGGCGCCGCCGCCAAGGGGCTCGGCGCCGCCCGCGCCGCCGCCAGCATGTTGCGCCCCGCGCACCCGATCCCGGCGATCAACGCTCCCATCTCTCCGCTCCGGCACCTCGCCACCGCGCGGCGCCCGCTCGGGGACCTTCAGGCGATCAGGTCCGGCTTCGGGACCACGGTCAACGACGTGGTCCTGGCCGCGTCGGCCGGCGGCGTGCGGCGTCTCTTCGAGCGCCGCGCAGAGCCGCCCGTTTCCCTCAAGACGATGGTGCCGGTCAACGTCCGCCAGCCGGCCCAGGACGGCAGCGACGGCAACCGGATCTCGTTCATGTTCGTCGACCTGCCCTGCCAGGAGCCCGACCCGGTCCGGCGCCTGCAGACGATCCATGGCGACACGGCCGAGCGCAAGGGCGGCGGCGAATCGCGCTGGGTTGGCGACATACTCGGGGCGGTGGGCTACTTCCCGCAGCCGGTCCGCGACGCGTTCTCGCACGTGATCGCGAGTCCACTTGTCTTCAACCTGACGGTGTCGAACATCCCCGGCCCGAGCGAGCCGATGTACATGCTGGGCTGCGAGCTGGAGGAGGCGTATCCCGTCGTACCGATCGCGGACCGCCACGCACTGTCGATCGGCGTCACGACGATCCGGGATCAGGCCTGCTTCGGCGTCTACGCCGACAGGGAGATGCTGCCCGACGCGGACCTGATCGCCGCCGCGATCGACGAGTCCGTGGACGAGCTGCTCTCCCTCACTCCCTGATGAAGGAGGACTGAATGTCTGTGCTGCTCACGGGGGCAACTGGATTCGTCGGGATGGAGATCCTGGCGCGCTATCTCGAGCGTACGGACGCGCCGGTCTTCGTCGCGGTGCGCGGGCGCGACCAGGGCGAGGCCGAGACGCGCGCCGAGGAGACGCTCGCATGCTTCTTCGGCAGCCACCATGCGCATCACGACCGGGTGCGGCCGCTTCGCGCTGACATCGAGCAGCCCGGCCTCGGGCTGGGCGTCCGCGAGCGCGAAGCGCTGGCCGAGCAGATCACCCACATCGTCCATTGCGCCGCCTCCGTGTCGTTCTCGCTGCCGCTCGAGCAGTCGCGGCAGGTGAACGTCGATGGAACCCGCCACGTGTTGGAGCTCGCGGAGCTCTGCCAGCGCCGCGGCCGGCTCGACCGGTTCTCGTACATCTCGACCGCATACGTGGCGGGCCGGCACGGCGGGGAGTTCGGCGAGGAGGAGCTGGACATCGGCCAGAGCTTCCGGAATGCCTACGAGCAGTCCAAGTTCGAGGCAGAGCGGCTTGTGCGTGCCCACGCGCGCGGCCTGCCCGTGCAGATCTTCCGGCCGAGCATCGTGGTGGGCGAGCAATCCACGGGCTGGACCGCCTCGTTCAACGTGCTCTACACGCCGCTCAAGGCCTTCGTACGCGGCAAGCTGCCGGCGCTTCCGGCGCGGCGCTCGTCGCCCGTCGACGTCGTGCCCGTCGACTACGTGGCCGACGCCGTGTTCGAGCTGTCGCGTGAGCCGGTCGATCGCTTCCGCACCTTCAACCTCGTGGCCGGGCCGAATGCCACCACCGTGGGTCGGCTGATCGAGCTGTCGGCAGACCGCCTCGAACGGGCGGAGCCGACCGTGATCCCGCCGGCCATCTTCAAGTCCGTCATCTATCCCGTGCTTCGCCGGCACAGTGGGGTCGGACCCGGGCTCCAGCGCAGCAGCGTGTTCTTCCCCTACTTCTCGATGGACGTCGAGTATCACAACGAGCTCGCGCGAGATCGTCTCGAGCCGGCGGGCATCACCGCGCCGCCGATCGAGTCGTACTTCGATCGCCTGATCGACTTCGCGCAGGCCTCAGACTGGGGACGGCGTCCGGTGACGCGCGCTCAGGCGGCGGACCGGATGGCGCTTACCCCGGCCTGACGATCTGCCTGAAGTTCACTCCTAACGATCAGGCCGCCGGGCACCGTACCGGGCGCTTGGAGCCAGGCCGCAGGCAGCGGTCGGTGCGCTTCGGCGGGCGTCCCTCCCTGATCTCGAAGCGCGTGTACTTGCCCACGTCACCGCGCTTGGTGACGCGAATCTCGATCATCGCTCCGGGGCGCAGCAGGGCCTTGCGCAGGCGGTGGATGCGCACGATGCGCGCAGCCCGTGCGGCCCGCTGGACGTATGAGCGGAACGGACATCCACGGCCGCGACAGCGAACGCGGATGCGGGCACCGGCGGGGGCCCTCACCACCAGTTCCCGGACCGTCGTGCCGCGAGGTCCGATTGCGGCGAGCATGCTGACGACGGGGAAGGGACTGATCGGCTCGGGCGGGCGTTCGCGAACGGTGATGTTCGCGAGGGAAACGGTGCTCGCCCCATCCCGATCCGTCACGACCAGCCCGATCGGATAGGTGCCCGCCGCCGGGAACGACACCTCCGCGGTGGGCCCCGACGCGTCGCCGAACACGCTGTCGCCGTTCAGGTCCCACTGCAGGCCCACGATCGGGCCGTCGGGATCGGCCGAGATCGACGTCAGCGCGATGCTGTCGCCGGTGAAGGGCGCGACCGGCATGTAAGTGAAGGCCGCGACCGGAGGACGGTTCCGGACCGTCACCCTCAGGGTCTGGCTGCTCTGCTGGCCGAAGTCGTCGCTGGCGCACAGCGTGACCTTGTAGACACCCGCGGTCGGGTAGGACCACTGCGCGACCGGACCGCTCGCGTCGTTGCATATGCGGTCGCCGTCCAGGTCCCAGTTCTGCGATGTGACCCCGGTCGAGCTCGAGGTGAACGTGATGGTCTCGCCGGTCAGGGGAGAAACCGGCAAGAAGGTGAACTGCGCGACCGGATCCGCCCGGCTGGACGCCGGCGCCGCAAGCGCCAGCAGGAGCG
>Ga0075425_100007853_pt1 | contig 11282 bp, 10 predicted proteins | sample SoiMethybrSBSTD4_FD_75300 | JGI IMG/M metagenome (GOLD analysis project Ga0075425, IMG submission 75300) | Bulk soil microbial communities from a Populus tree surrounding site in Tennessee, USA - Soil MetaG P. TD hybrid SBSTD4 | ecosystem: Environmental > Terrestrial > Soil > Tree plantation...
CCGACGATATTTTGCGTAACAACGACTAGCCCGAGCCATGCTGCCAACCCGGCACGTCGGAATAGGAGAAAATGGGACACCCACATTGCCCAAAGTGTCATGACGCCGAGTAATCCGAGCTGGATGGCGACAGCAAAGGTCTGATTGTGGGGATTAGTTGATACCTCAACCCAAACGCCCGATTGATTAACCGCGGCCTTGCGGAACATCTCTGTGATGGATCCGGTACCGTGCCCGGCGAACGGCGCGCTCTCGATAAAGCGAAGGGATTGGGTCCAGTAAACGATCCTCTGACCAGCTGAGGAAGGCGCATTCTCATGTTCAAAGCTTTCGATCTGCGATAAAACACTGGTCGCGCGATCACGCAAATAGGGTGAGGTCGTCCACAGCGCCGCGGCAAGGGCCACTCCGGCCGCTGAAGCGCCGAAAAATCCTTTCCAGCCAAACCGCCGGACGCCCCAAATTAGAATTAGTACCGGAATGACCACTAGCGTTGTTCGGCTGGTGGCGATGAAAAAAATGTCTTGGAGGAACGCCAAGGCTAGAATGACCAGCGACGTCAATATTGTCCAGCGGCCCTCGCGTGCAGCGTCGACGGCAAGGTAGAGCAATCCAGCCGCACAAATTGTAAACTCGGCGCTTTGTATGATGTAACCTTTTACTGCAACGCCATGATCGAGTGAGGCTTTCGGTACGTCCGGCCAAATCACAACGATCCAGGATGAGATCAGCAGTGCCACGCAGGCAATCAGAAACCCAAGGAAGACGCGTGGCCCCTTATCGGAACGGTGGAACTGCACTATCAATAGTGGTATGACCAGCAGCTTGAAAAAGCCGCTGAGACCCTCCCAGCGCTCGAGGAGTGCAACATCCGCCCAGATCATTCCGAGCGCGCCAAGCAGAAAGAGCAGCGCGGGCAAGCCGCCGGCTGGCGTTATTAATTCGCGACGCACGTCCGACCATTCAAGTGTTGGAAAGAGCGTCAGCAGCCAAAGCACAAGCAGGATGCCAGTCGCTGACGTCGACCATGGTAGCGACATGGCGACGGCGACCATCACGCCGTCAGCAACGCGCGCGAGTTTTGCCCGACCGATTGGGTCTGTGATGGAAAGCCCCGCCATCCCTTACTCCGCTCTTATGGCAATCGCGGCCGCGGCTTGCATAGATGACAATCCGCGTTGCGTGACGGATCTCATCGTGGCGGATGATAGCAGAGAGGCTTTCGTATGCCTCGGTGCAAAATCTGGACGCGATCATGGCTTAGCGCGCCGGCGCGTGGCAGGCACACCAAGTTATAGCTGGCGACGATCGCAATCAACTGGCCCTCGGTGTCCTCTGAAAGCAGGCTTCAGTGGCAGTCGTGCGCGTCAAGAAATTCTCTAGGGCGCTGCGGTGTCGCGCGCAAAGCGATGCACCTCCGAGGCCACGTGCCGGCACGTTGAGCTGGCAATATACCCGTGGTATTTCATATTTTCAGAATGCCGTTTGGATTCCCTCACAATCTATTGCCAAATATGTGCTCAAAGTAATAATCTGGCTACATCGATCTCAGTTTAGACCAGTTCAACAGTCATCTGAGAAATTCGGGCTGTAGTGTCTAGTTCCTAATTCCCCAGAAATGCATGTCCCAGCTGATTTTAGCCGTCCACACCGGAATTCACGACGCTGCGGCCGCATTGCTCGTGGACTATGACGTCAAAACCGCGGTTCAGCTTGAGCGCCTCACGCGTTTTAAGGGCGATAGCCGCACCTATCCAGACCTATGTATCGAGGAGCTTCTCGATATGGTCGGCGCGACAAGGCGTGACGTCGATGCTCGCCCTAACCCGCTCGGATTTTCCGGCGCACAATTTCCACCACTTCCGCGGATATCGCTGGATACGTGAGCAATATCGCACCTGCATCCAAGGCAAAAAACACGTTTCATCCTGCGAGAAGCGCGGCGGGCCAACACCACGCGCGAGACGGACTTTTTCGACGTCGCTTAATTTCTATGCGACAGTGGTTTCCGCGACGATACGGTCGTTTACTTCTACAACCATCACATGGCGCATGCGCTGCCTACGCGGCTACAAGTTTGGGCTTTTATTATGCATATACGCCATTGTCACTTTGCAAGCTTCATTCGCGATGCTCGGCGATTTTATTCGATCGGGTTGCTCGACGAGGGGGTTGTGCACCTGTGCAGCAACCATCTTCAAGTGAAAAAATATCGACGTAAGGCGGCTAAGCCGGAGTCGCTCGCCTCCGTCATTGGCCCTCCCTCGGATTGGACTTACGCACGCTGACCGTCTGGCAGAGAGGACGAATGCACCGGAATCGGGAACGGCTATTTCAGCTCGGGTCAATCGCGATTGGTATTGCCGGGTTCTTAGTATTAGCTGAAATTTTATTGCGATTTTTGCCCGTTGCTTCAGGTTTAAGTAGCAGGGAGGTCACTGCGGAAAGCCCGGTCTTTCGTTTCAGCTCAGATCGCGATTTCGTCTTCTCCAAGGGGTGGAATTTGGACATGGTCAATCACGGTCACGTCAACAATGATGGTTGGGTGAACGATCAAGACTATCACAGTGATGACTCCTCACCGTTAGTTGCAGTTGTGGGCGACTCCTTTGTTGAGGCTGCGATGGTACCTTACGCTCAAACGTTCCACGGCCTTATAGCCAATTTTTTCCGAGACAAATTTCGAGTCTATAGCTTTGGTGCTTCCGGAGCGCCGTTGAGCCAATACTTGATATCGGCGCGCTATGCGGTGCAGCAATTCAAAGCCCGGGCTTTGGTGATAAACGTCGTCGGAAACGACTTCGACGAAAGCTATATCAATTACAAAGCTGCACCTGGATTCTGGTATTATGCACCTGACCCGACCGGTCGGCTTCAGCTTCGACTAGTTGAGTATCGCCCGGGCCCAATGAGATCAATTGTTCGCCACAGCGCACTAATGAGATATTTGGCAATTAACATTGGAGTTGCGTATCTGACCTCCCTAAATTGGATGGGATATTACATAGATTACACAGGCGAGAAGTTGCCGCCTCACTACGCTGGATTTACTTTGGCCGACCCTGAGCCAGCGCGCGTCGCTGCGTCAAAGCTAGCGGTCGACGCATTCCTGAGAGATCTACACGATATCGGTTTACCAGCGCGATGCGTTGCTTTTACAGTGGACGGGTTTCGCTATCCTGAGCTATCCAAAAAGGAAGCTGGCACATTTTTTGACATCTTGCGAAAATACTTTCGTGAACAAGCAGAAGCCCGAGCTTATGAGGTGATCGATCTCGATCCAGTATTCTTTTTGCGCTACCGAACGACGTCTGAGAGATTTGAGTATCCAAATGATGGCCACTGGAACGCAGCGGGACATGCCGTGGTCGCTGAAGCGTTGAAATCTTCAAGGACTCTGACTTCCTCTTGCAACGAGATCCAAGGTCGCTGAAATTCTCAACATTCGCTGCCAGCGCGGAAGGAGCTCGAATTGCGCCATAAACAATAAGATTTGCTGAGCACGAATCTGCTCAGAATTTGAGCGCCGCTAACGATGCCCCCCATTCAATTCAGCAGCGATTAGAGTCGAGGCTAGCGAACGGCAACCAATCTGAATCTGAATCCTGGGCAAACTTTCACAGCCATTATGTCGGGTTTAGAGCTTCGGAACACACACGACGTCGAATTGAGAATTGAATGCTGTCGTTCTCGACAACCGCATCGTCGATCCCCTTGTCTCGAAGTGAAGATAGGAAGTCAAGAAGCGGAGGATAATCTTGTAAGCGACCAAAGCAGCGAGCATCGTCAATTATCACAAAACTCCCGCTTGGCGCATCTCGCAAGATTGCTTCTACCTCTTTGACTACGGGTGTTTCATGCTGGCCCTTTCCTGTTTGGCCACCGGAGTAATGCCCATCCAGATAAAATAACGCCGGCCGATCTAAACCTGCTATTAGCTCTGTCATTAACTGTTCACTGTCGCCTTCTATTACGCGGACATTTGAAACACCATCGAATCTTGCGCGTGCCCAAGCGGCTAGTCTCGGCTCGACCTCAACGGTGACGACACTGTACCCTTTAGCGGCCAAGAAATGTGTCGTGTCCCCTAAGAAGGTCCCCGTTTCAACAACCACATTCAAATTCCATGAACGCAGTTTCGTCAAAAGCAGATGCCTTTTCGCTAGGGCCGACATGGTCTCGTTATTCGAACCAGAAAACCTGAGGCGAAAATCTTCAGCCCACGTTTTTAGATCAACAAGCCAGCGTAACAAGGCGGATCGGCGTAGGCGTGCGTTCCATTCGGTTGAAACCATGCGATTCACACGACCGTAAAACGCTTGTTAATGCTTAAAATATCTAGAGTGCGTTCTTAGTAAAGCCGTTTACTCCATCCGCATCAATAGATTGCCAGTTGGAGGAATCACCACATGCGCCGAAGGATGGGCGAACCCCCATTCAATGCGTGGTTCCAACTCGAAGAGGATTGACACTTGAAGTATAGCCGCGCTTCAACAAATGCCATCGAGAGGGATTTCTATACCTTACATTGCTCTGGTGAGATACCTGCGTGTGATAAAATTTATTGCACTGTCAAGCTGCTTCATACAATTTGTACAGCGTGCCCCTGCAGGAAGTCTATTGGTTGCGACGCACGGCCAAAAGCGCTTGTTGCATACTGCCTCGCAGTAATCCATGGCTGCGCCTGTGTGGGTATTTGAAGCAATGGGGCAGAATAGGAAAATCGATCGCCGGCTCTGTGACATGGTGACCTATACGATAATAACTCCAACGTTTAATCGGCGCGGCGTGATCGTTCGTTCGATCGAAAGTTCGTTAGCCTTTATACGTGTCGTGCGGAACGCAGAGTTAATAGTAATTGACGATGCATCGCGCGATGGAACAGTAGAACTGTTGTACGGTCGCTACGCTGACGAGATCGCACGCGGCGTGATGACGCTGCGGGTGCGATCTACTAATGGTGGTGTAACTGCCGCGCGCAATGACGGAATCACAGCGGCGCAAGGGGATTGGCTGATTTTTATCGATTCCGACGATCAGTTACTACCGGTGGCAGCCTTGGAGATTCCCGCATTCGTGCAACAGCGCCCGGATGCGCCAGTGCTATTTTTTCGTTGCGAAGATGAGCAGGGCAGGCTGATCGGGCCGCCGACTGCCTCGGAGTCGCTTGATCTCGCCACGCTACTGACGCGGGGAACGCCGGGAGAATGCATGCCGGTCGTGGCTCGCTCCTCGCTGATCGATCGTCCGTTCGACGAAAACCTACGTGGGCATGAACTGCTCGGGTATCTGCGGATAGTTGCAGCGCGAGGGCCCGCGATGGTATCGAATACGGTGGTTCGCCGCTATGGCACCGCAAGGATGGATCGCCTGTCACTTCGCGGCGCGCGGCTGCAACGCGCATCTGTGATGGCTCTCGGGTATACCGAGATGATGCGGGAATTCGGTCACCTACTGCCGCTCCGGCGGCGGCTTGCACTCGCCGCACGCATCGGTTTCTACAAGATTGCCTCTATACTGAAGTGAAATGTCAGCCACGCAGCTTCATCACTGACTCGTATAGGATATCCCGGTCGCCTGGTTCACTTGCTTATTTTGATGGCCCGCCAATTACAAGCCAACATGCGACAATTACTCAGGCTTGATCACCTAATCGTAGTGGGTCTCGCAGCCCTGGCTGTTGTAGTCAGTCCCTACGGCATCAGCATTCTTTCGGGCCGCGTGGAACTGAGTTTCCGTATCAGTCTCATTAGTTTGGTTATCGATGGTCTTCTCGTTTTGTTTATTGCTGCTTTGTTGACGCGAGGACGACTGCGACGCACTTTCTTTTGCTTCATCCTCGTGCTTTTCCCGCTGGCGCTCGTATGCGGACTTGAGGCGTTTGCTCAAGTCGTTCGATTTGCTGATATCGTGGCTCCATTGGCTGACATGTCGGTCCTTAAGAGCCGAGACCGCTTTCCGGGTTATTTCAGAAGCGACATTCGTTGGATCACTCAAGAACAAGACGGTGTTGTGCTTTATCGCCCATGGCGAGGAGAGGGCGTCACAATTAACGCGCTTGGTTTGCGCACGGTGCTTCCACGTCCGAAGCGGCCGGGGGAATGGAGGATCGCAATAACAGGTGCCTCCACGGCGTGGGGTCATGAAGTTCTCGATGCAGATACTATCCCGGTTCAGTTGGAAAACATTCTGCGACGTGGTGGTCACGACAATATAAGCGTCTACAACTTCGGAATCGGTGGGCGGAAGATTCAACACGAACTTGCGCTGCTGAAGAAGTTCCGCGACGTATATGCCATTGACCAGGTCATTTTTTATACAGGCGGCAATGATTTCGCCTCTTTTTACATGAGATTATCCAGTCCGGGTGAAGATACGCTCCAAATTGACACTTGGGAACTCGTCAAAACCGCACATCGCCTCCATGTTCGGCTATTCCCGAACTCTAAAGATATGCTTGATCGACTGGACGCTGGCATCCTTCCGAGACTGCGACAGGAAAATCCGCTGCGCGTTGGAATCCTTGCAGCTGACGATTACTGCCACCGAGTTGGCCTTCGCTGTGACTTCGTGCTCCAGCCGATGCTGGCCACTCGTCGCATTGCGTCTGGAAAAGAACTCGAAATGCAAAAGACGCTTTTGGGCCTGTATCCTAGAATGGATGTGGCAGCGATCCAAATGTACGCAGACGCGATAACCCTGAATCCAAGCCATGCCGTGCATGATTTCTCAGGCATCTTCGATCACACAACCGACCGCTTCTATGTCGATGCCTTCCATGTAAATGAGGCTGGCAACCATGCTATTGCCAGACACCTGGCCTCGACAATCTTGTTCGGATCAAACTGATCGCAGGAGGACGTTTCACCTCTGCGCGACCACACGGGGTGCAAAGGCCAATCCGGACTTTCCGGACATCGGAAATGCCTATGTGTCTGCTCTTGGTGATTCCTTCGTGCGGGGTGACGAAATTTCGTTCGGCGATGGCTGGGTCGAGCAGCTTGCCAGGAGCCAATTACGGCGTCTGTGGCTATGGTATCGCCCTATGTGCTGGCGCTCGCGCGCGTCCATGCCGCACGCATAGGGTCCGCCTCAGCGGACTACCTGGGTGATTTTACCTGTCCGATCTCCCTCCGGCGCCTGGCGCTGACGGCCGCGATAGGCAAGGCTTTTGTCCGCGAGGCGAAGCGCCGTCGTGAATTTGTTGGCTAAAATCGCGCGCCGTTGAGAATGCCGGTGCAGCTTCCTGATACCTTGCCACGCAAGATCCATTATTGCGGCGTCGCCCTCCACTAATCCTCTCGAGGCTCTGATTGATTCAGAGCGTTTTTCACTGCGGTGTAAAGGAATCTTCCCAGTGCTGCGTTGCCAACTTTCGACAGGTGCACAACATCGACATAGGCGTCCGGCAGATTCTCCAACAGCCGTGATGCATCCAAATAATGGTCGCCGGGCACCTTCCGAATCAGCTCATAGCCACGCGAAAAAATCTCGCGATCATGGGGGTAATATTTTGCGTTCTCTTGCAGGAAGGCCTCTGTACTCCCGGTCGGTGCGTCCTCGAGCGCTGCGATTGGCTGCAATATGAACAGGCATTTCACCTGATAGTGTGCGCACAACACCTCCGCAGATTCTCGCGCTCGCAGGTAATAGCTTACATCCTCATCCACAAGCGCAAAATCAACCTGATTCGGAACATATCTAGCGCTTGGGAAAATGCCTGTCGCGATCAGGATTATCTGGGCGAGCCGGCTCTGGTTCAGTGCACGGTCCAATAAGGACATGATTGGGGTTTCAACGCGTTTTCTGACGCCCACTGTCCAATGCGTGTCGTCGCCAGGCCGGCCGCCCTGACGAATGGAATAGAATTCGTTGAAACCGTCGAGAAATAGGGCGACATCTGGTTTCAGGTCCGTGACCTCATCCATAAAACGTGCCAACATATTCGATAGTCGGGCACCTGGTTCGGCGAGATTTATACTCACGATGTCTTCATGTGTTCCGAAAGCATAGTAATCCAGCGACGTGAGGTAGTTGACCGTTCCAACTCCTGCCATAGTCGAACCACCAAACATTACTACTTTGACCTTGCCGGAGCTGAACAATTTTCGCGCGCAGTTTTTGTCAAGCGTCTTGGATTTGAACCCGAACCGCGAATTCCAATGCAGCTTCGAATTATCCTGTCGGACGCATTCGCCGCCTTGCCGAGGTAGAAACATTGGCAGATCTGCCCAGGTTTCCTCGGCGGTGTTGAGCTTGTTTTGGATTTGCGATGTCAGCGACAACACCCTCACCTCAGGGCTCGGTGATGCAACCCGGAGTGCCAACTCTAGGCTGCCGATAAAGAGCACACTGGACAAGAGAACCGCCGTTATGGGGACTGACATCCGATAATGCGAACTTGGCTGCTCCTTGCCACGGTCGGTTGTTATTGTCTGTTTCATGTCGCAATGGTGGGGAGCCCGGGTTTACCGGGTTGAAGGTATATACAGAGTATTACGCGCTGTTCTTAACATAACCCGAGTCATGCGGCACTATTTCCCTCGAACGGTTTTGGGCCTCAAGGAGGCAAACGAGCGACCAGATTGGCGGCTATCGCGGATGCAATCGTGGCGTTGCCGTCGTTATTAAGGTGGAAGAAATCCCAGAAAAGACCTCGCGGATCGTTGACGAAAATTTGGGAGAGATCGACGAAGCGACAGGTTCCATCCCGCCCGTCGCCGGACTGTAGCTGGCGAAAAGCAGCCACTACTCGGTCGTGCTGACGCTGCATATAAGAGGCATACTCGGAATCGCCAAATTTGAGCTTCCTCTCAGCGTCGGACAAAGGCGATTTCTGAAGGATTGATGGCTGAAATATTGCGTAAAATTTGAAATTGAACGCCCTGCCGAGCTGGCACATTCGGTACAGATTGTTGCTGTACTCATCGATAATCGCGCTCTCCCATTCTGGAGTGCGATAACCAACCATCCCGCGCATCTCACTTAGGGGCAATCGGATCTCCTGCTCTCGCGGAGCAAAGATCAGTGCGATCACGCGACTTCTGAACAATTGGCCCGCTAGAGCGCTACGCAGATCAAGGACGCGGGCCAGTGCTTGCGTTCCAACCTGAACAGTAATGAAGTCGTATGGAAAGCCCGGACGTGGATCATACTGATACGGAGAATGCAAATCGTTGCTGCCACCATAAGAAATAACAAAATCGGGGGCGTAGTCGACGAGCAGATGCGTCAAAAGTGCAAGTTCCTGTCCGGAAACGGCCGCCACGATGCCAAAATTGTAGACCTTGGCTCCTGAGAAACCACGGTTCCGCAGTTCGGACTCGAGCTGACCAGGAATGGTTTTCTCAAGTGGCGCGCCATTGAACACGGTCGACCCGCCGATAACAAAGATGCGCAATTCGCCCTCAAGCTTCGATTTGACTAATGGGCGTTCGATCCGGAATCCAAGCGAGTTGAGCCGGTAATCATTGTCGGAGTCGTTTCCTCCACCTTGCTGGGGCACCATCCGTCCGCGGCTGTTTGGAGCGCCCGTAAACATGTAGTAGGGACGCTGGCCGTTTGAGACAATTGGTGCCGAAAATCTCCGCTCTGGCGCAGGAATCCAGACGCGTAAGTAGATCTCGCCGAGCGCGAAGCCGAAAACGCAACCTATCAATAGTCCGATGTTGATCTGCCTGCTGCCAACCAGGGCCAGAGAGGCATAGCCCAGCGCCGGCAACGTCAGAACCATCAGGTAAAAAATATAGATCGGATTAAGGTAGACCGGGCTAAACAGCGGCCAAAGCAGATACAGCCAGATGTTGACGAGCGCCGCATTGATCCAGAATGCAACCGGTCGGCTGGCAACAAATCCAATTGCGACCGCTACAGGTCTTGAGAAAATTCGCATAGTTTTTCGGCGGGGTTAAATGTTTGACTCGGCTTGAGTGTAAAGCAATTAGTCTGCCATCTAACTGGACTTGCACCAGTATTGGATCGACGCCCCTCGCAATCTTTATACCTTGAGGGCGTTCGTGACGCATGCCATGGCGGCATGCCAATTACTACAATAAAAGTCTCGTGTGTGAAAATGTGCTGGTTTTCGCCCAGGGTGGGGACTTGATCCGTGCGAAAGTTTGTAATCAGTTACATGATATGTAATAGGCTTCCTTCTACAAGGGTATCATGAAAATGGTTTCGCTTGGTCGCTTGAATGCCGTTAAATGCAAGGAGAGAAGAAATGGAATTTTTCCGTGAGTTTTGGCTGTACATGCGGACACGGAAGAAATTCTGGCTGCTTCCCATCGTCGTCTGTTTGGGGTTGTTCGGAGGTCTCGTCGTCCTTACAAAGGGAACTGCTATCGCTCCCTTCGTCTATACGCTGTTCTAAATCCCATTGTCTCATCTGAGTCGAGCAATATCGGATTTCTGGTATGAGGCGAAGGCGAATCTTTGATGCTCTTGGCATCATTTTGTCGTTAACCGCAATCGTGTTGGTGATCGAGATCTATGTTCGCGTCATCGCTGATGACGGAATGCAATTCGATCTTGAAATGTGGAAATATGCTCGCGATGTGAAACAGCTTTCTGCTGATCCTTTGCTTGCGCACGAGCATGCCCCGAACCGCGCCGCTGTACTAATGGGCGTTGATTTCCAAACAAACTCAAAAGGGCTTCGCGACCGGGAATTCTCGTATGATCGACAACCTAGTACACTACGCATTCTGATGTTGGGCGATTCGCTGACAGTTGGCTGGGGTGTTCCTGCGGAGCAGACGTTTTCTAAGCGAATTGAAAAACTATTTGCCGCTGATGGCGTTAATGTCGAGGTGATTAATGCTGGCGTCGGTAATTACAATACGATTCAAGAGGTCGAATACTTTGTCACCGAGGGATTTAAATATCGGCCCGACATCGTAGTTTTGAATTTCTTCGTTAACGACGCCGAGCCTATTCTGAAGCATGAGTCACCTTCAATTCTAGCGCGCGTATGCTACGCGTGTATTTTTATTCTCGGTCGAGTAGACACTCTTACCCGAAGATTCTTGAACAAGAAGGATTGGGCTGAGTATTATCTCCACCTATATGATGGTGGAAACGCAACGGGCTGGTTGAAAGCCAAGGAATCCATAGAGAAACTTGCAGGGTACTGTAAATCGCATGGGATTGCACTCGTAATCGCGAACCTTCCTGAACTCCATGATGTGCAGCATTATCGCTTTGATAAGATCAGCAACCTTGTGCGAGATGCCGCCAATCAATATCGCGTCGAGTACGTGGATATCCTGCCCTATTTGCAA
>Ga0075425_100007854_pt1 | contig 11282 bp, 7 predicted proteins | sample SoiMethybrSBSTD4_FD_75300 | JGI IMG/M metagenome (GOLD analysis project Ga0075425, IMG submission 75300) | Bulk soil microbial communities from a Populus tree surrounding site in Tennessee, USA - Soil MetaG P. TD hybrid SBSTD4 | ecosystem: Environmental > Terrestrial > Soil > Tree plantation...
GTTGGGATGGAAGTGGTAGTTTGCTGAGCACGCCGCTTGTGCGCGGCGGTAGCGAAGGAGCCGTTTTCCGAAATCATGGGCGGCGACGGCGTCTATTCTGCACCGCGCAAGGCGCAGCTTCGTGAACGACGCCTTCATGGCGGAGCGCCACCGAGTTTAATGAACGACTGATGAACGAGGTGTTTCTAACCCATTCAGAGCACAAGTGATTTTATGGCGGCTGGGATTGGCTCGCCTGGAATCCAGCAACACATGGGCGAACTGACGTTCTCAATCCTTGCGATCGCAGTGGCAATCCTCGTTTGGATCTACGCCCTGCGATTGTTGCGGCGCCTTTACAGGAGTTTTAGGGAACAAGAGAAAGGTCGTACTGACAGAGCAAGACACGGGTTATGAGCACTTATCGTATCCATGCGCTGGTGGCGATCGATGGCGCGTGGGTCACGCCCATCGAGCGGAACTTCTCGATATCCTCGCGATCCGGCCCCCGACCCGACCACGTCTCGCCAGTTTGGGGATCGCGGTTCTTGCAGGACGAGGTGCTCCGCATCACTTCAAGGCAGCGCCACAACCTCCCTTGCGAACGCGAAGGGTGAGCTGGCTGGTCTTCGAGCGCGAACCTCGGGCGTCTTCAACGATCGAGAACAAGCGCTATGCTGCGATCCTGTGGCTCGACGATCACCAATTGTTCTTGTGAGACGACAAAGCGGAAACCCCGCAATTTCGGCACTTGGTCGAGGAGGAGCGGCGCGAACTCATAGAGTTCGACGCTTAGCGGGATTTCGGCGCCCAACGCCAACCGGATGCGCAGCCGCACCTGCGGGACGTCGGGCGGGATGCTATCGAGCACAAGTGTCCTCTCGCGGTCCGTAAGAATAAGCTCGGCCACCTGTGGTCCCGGGCCTGGCGCGTAAGTCCCCTCGTCCAGGACATCCACGATCTCAAACGTTTCGGGATCGACGATGCAGATCGCGTCTTCTTCGACGACGTAGCGGTAATCGCGATAGTACGGGAAGATCGCGAGCACGGCAGCAGGCACCGCAAACAGCCTTACGCTGCGCGGGATCCGCGTGCCGATCCGCTTGGTGAACTGCACCCGGGTCACGCGCTCACGACTTGCGGGGAAGGCCTGCCGCAGGCGAACGTGTTGATCACGCGATAGTCTCGCCCGTTCTTGCCGTAACTGCTCGTGCCTCGCCATGATTGGCTGATTGGCTCCGGAGCGTAGCGCCGGGTTGGCGCGCTCGGCCGCCCGCCTTCGCTCCACCGCACGCTGTTCATCAACACGTCCGCGCTCGGCTGCCTCACGCTGGGCTGCGCGTTGCCTTTCAGCTGCTTGCCTGTGCTCGTTGGCACGCTGCTGTTCAGCCGCGCGAGTGCGCTCCTGTTCGGCAGCTCGACGTTGCTGCTCCGCACGCGCGCGTTCCTGCGCTCGCTGTTGCGTTCGAGCCCGCTCCTGCGCGGCCCTTGCCTGCTCCTGCGCTTGCCTCTGTTGTGCGGTTCTTGCGGCTTGTTCCTGCGCTTGCCGCCGCTGTTGTGCAGCGCGGTCTTGAGCCTGGCGTTGCTGGGCGGCTCGCGCTGCCTGCTCTTGTGCTCGACGTTGTTGTTGCGCGGCACGCTGCTGTTCTACTGCCCTACGGGCCTGTGCCTCATTTGCACGTGCCGCCGCTGCGGGAGGTGGCTGCGGCGCTCGGGCGGCGGGGCGCTGCGGTGGCGGCGCCGCTCGGGCTGGTGGAGGACTGGCTCGCTGCGGAGCAGGTCGAGGCCCGGCGGCAGGTCCGCTGCGTCCGCCGCCCTGTTTTCCGTGCTCCGGACCTTGAGCAGCAACAAGCGTCGCTCCTCCCAACAATGCAAGGGCCGCCAGTGAACAGATCTTCAGCATTTGACCCTCCACCTTAACGAGCTAGCCAGAGGCAACGCGGCCCTATGTTTCCGAGTTCCTCTCTTCGCAGGGTCTGTCGGCAGCGAAGCTCGAAAGGTGTCATCGCTCCCACCTCGATCTTCTTGATCAAGCTGAAAAACTCGGCATGCAGCGAAGGCAATTTATTCGCGTGAGCATCCGGCTGCGGAAGCGTAGGTGAGCAGAACCCCGTGATGAACCCGCCGACGCGCGCCATGTTGGCGACACCGCCCCTTGTCCATCTCGGTTATGGTCGCCTCGATTGGCTAGACCGCTCTCTCTGGCTACGCGCCGGGTCGCCAGTTCTGCAATGAATCGAATTCGGCATTGTGGACAAAATCCGCATTCGGTTGCTGCATCCAAGCGTCGAAGATCATGGACGTAGTTCCGTCTGGTTGACTTTGCGGGGCCGATCATTGCGTACGGAAAAGAGTTTCTGCAATTGGCGTAATTTCGTCGGTGGATCAACCGCTGGCCCGGAATACCGCTGGCCCGGAATCGAGGGATCAGCTGACCTAGATTGGAGGCCGCCGGAGGTGCCCAATAAGGGTAGCCCTTGACCCTTGCGATCGCCTGTGAGGACATTGGCGCCAGTAGAAGAAGCAGACCCATTGCTGTCTTGGCGGCGCCGCCCGATTTGCGGTGCAACAATCCCCTGGGCCGTCGCGCAGATGATTTGATCGGCTTACAAGAATTGCTGCGGACGCGCGCGCGATCGAGAGCTGCTGACATGACCACACCAACGGGCTGCCTGCACTAAAACAGCGGTTGTGGTCGACATTGGAAACAAGAGCGCGTTTGGCCTGTTGAACCGGGAACGCGGTCTACGGCGACTAATTTGGTGACTAATGCCGGGGAGCGAAAGAGAGCTTGAGCTTTGGTTCCGTGTCGAAAGGGAGGAGAACATGTCCCGCAAACGGCTCCTGTCATGTGCCGCGGCAGCACTTACGCTGACGCTCGCGAGCGCAACAACGGTGCAGGCCACTCGGCACCACCATCGTCATCACGGGGTGTCGCAATTCGCCCCCGGACACTTAGCCTCTCGGCCGGGCGGCGCTCGGTTCTTCGCCCCCGGGCACCGACAGACCGTGCCTGGCGGCGCAAGGAACTTCGCACCGGGTCACCGGATGCGATAGGGCTGCAACTGGCACGATGCTGCGCTGACAAACCAGAAGAAAGTCCGGCAGCATCAGTCAATCTAGTGAAAAGCCCGCCGCGTTAATCTCGAATGGTGAGTCAAATGGCAACAATCGTTGGCGCAAGGATCAGATCATTCTTGGTTCGGGGGTTGGCGGTCGTCACCGTCGTCCTCACCTATGCGCTGGGCAGCGTGGGTACCCAGGTTCTGAGTGTGGCTGGGATATCAGCTGTGGGAGTGACCGCAACGGCTACACCCGCAAATGCCTGGCGTCGCTTCCGTCATAGGCGTTTCTTCGTGCACCGGCGTTTCTTCTTCCGCCGGCGGCGCTTCCGTCGACGCTGGTGGTAGACGAGGCAACCGAAACCTCTGACTCTCGCAGTGCCAGGCCCTCCGGCACTGACACTGGTCTGGTTATGAGCGCATGGCGCAAGATGGTGGGTCGACCAGCTCGGTTGACGCCGCCCGGCCTCACAGTGGCCACCACAGGCGATGGAAAATAGACGCAAAGAACGCTTCAGCGAGGACGAAACCAACTTCGCTCGGGGTATTGATGGGGTCAGTCGCCAGCAAAGCGATTTCTGGGGACGAACCTTGGTGATTAGCTTGGTGCTTGCAGCTGTAATCGGGAGTTTTGTCGCCGCATATTTGCTGGGATAGGAGCTCCACCCATGAACACGCGTCGCTGGTGCTGCGGCACCAGCCTCGCAGATACATAGTGCAGGTCGGTGCCTGCGCTACCCGCATTGAGGTCGATGCCGTGCATCCATGAGTTGAAGATCTGGGTAGTGGCATAATGACGAGGTTCGTTTTCAGTTGCGCCGCTCAGCTCAAGCAGCGCGACAAATTTCGCGAATATCCACAACCTATTTGAAAGATCAGTTCCGGTTGTATTTGTTACCTGACAGGAAGCTGACGCCGTCGCAACCATTCAATTCGCAACGGCATGCAACACGAATTGATCTCGCAGCGCGAAATTCAACTGGCGCTTGGCGTCGCCAAATCGTGGGTGCCCAGTGGGTAGTGGCACTGCCTCAGAGATGTCACGGTTAGCTGTTTCCAGGGCTGCACCGTCTATCGATCAGGCTACCAGAGAAGTGGGCGCACCGATTGATCCCGAGATCGTCGGAATTGCCCACAGAGAAGGGAGCAGAGCAATGCTGCATCGTCGCACAGTTCTCAGCCTCATCGCATCTGCCGGCACTCTTAGCGCCTCTCGAATCGTTCTCGCGAAAGAGAAGCACCACCATAACGGGAATGCGTTGCTCGGCGCCAAGATCAAGGAGAATGGAAAGCATAAAATTCACACGGCCGGCAAAGCCGACGTGTTCGCAGAAGTCAGCAATGGCAAGGTCGTTGGGATTAGCGCGTCCGGCATGCAAGTGAAAAAAGTCAAAACGCGCCAAAAGCTTGCTGGACCTCAGTCCGTCCCCGGCCTCATATTAGCAGGAATGCAGGTCGCCCAAACCGATGTGTACTACTACGGCTACTGGGTCTACGACCCGGTCGCCGACTACTACTACTGGTTCACGTCCGACGTTGTCGTCGTCGATAACACGTGGGTCGACTACGTTCCGTGATCGTCGTCGATGGCGGCGGCCCGTCACGGATGCAATGGCTGGCACACGCTGCCTCTCAGCTGCTCAGCTTCGAGTTTGGACTACAAATCTATTCGCTTACACGAACCTGACCCATTTCGGCGCGCACCGCGCTTTGTCCTGCCGCAGTGACGACCTCGGTAACCTGGCCGAGCTTCTTGCCGTCGGAACTGTACAGCGGGAGACCCACGAGCCAGGCGTCTGACTGCTGGGCGGGACCCACCTTTTTCTGCTGCGCGTTCGCGAGAAGCGGTGCAGCGAAAGGCAGGATGAAAGCCGCGAGCAGAGCTGACCTGAGCTTTGTGCGTCGGAGCATGGCACGTCTCTCGTGAGCAAAAAGGTTGTCTCGCACGAAACGCTGGCGCTCGGTGCGCGTTCCAACGGCCCATACAAGGGTGGTGCCAGGTGCTTCGACCACGAGGAGACCCGGCATTCGGCCCGAGTGACGGCTCACGCGAGGTCGTGCGAGCGCTTACGAGGTGGCATGCGCCATCGTCGGCTTGAGCCAAGTCGAGCAAATGCGCTCAACCACGCTGGGTCTGCCACGCCAGTGGCCGCACAGTGCGCCATGTTGCCGAGATGACGAAGGCGGCGCTACCGCACCCCGGGCTCAAGACGGCGCGGTTGAGGTCGCCGTCACGGCTTCTGCGGGTGATCTGGCTTCTTATACTGTCGCGGCGGTGGCTTGAGCGCGGCGGGCCCAGCCATGCGAGCGGCATTGAGCGGCTTGGAGCCGGGCTGACCCGCGACTTTCGCAGCGTTGACGCCCGGCGGTCTAGGACCCGCAGGGCCCGTCTTATACTGTCGCGGCGGTGAGTTGAGGGCGGCGGGCCCAGCCATGCGAGCGGCATTGAGCGGCTTGGAGCCGGGCTGACCCGCGACTTTCGCAGCGTTGATGCCCGGCGGTTTAGGACCCGCAGCGCCCGTCGATTTCGCGGCCGCATTGAACCCCTTGGCGGCAACAACCCCTGCACCGGTGAAGAGAGCGGCCTTGGCCGTGGCAGCCACCATGGGATGCCCGTGGTTGACCGATGCGAGGAGCGCATGGTTGCCGCTGGCGCTGTGCTCATGCTGCGTTTGCAGGCCGGTGGCGGGAGTGTGCTTGTCGTTCGCAGCGGCGAGCTCCTGGGCGTTGGGCTGAGCCGTGATCCCCCCCTTGCCGCCATTGAAACTCACGTTCGTTACCGTCGTCGTGTTGATTACCGTCTTGCTGTAGACGTTCGTAATCCTCACGGTGCCAACATTGACGACGGCCGTATTGTACATGAAGACGCCGCCGTTCCAGTACCCGCCGTGATAGCCCACGCCGGTGTACCCGTAGCCATAGTTGATCCCGCCGTAAAAGCCGATCCGCGGACCCCAGTACCCGGCATTCCAGACGTAGAAGCCGTCCCTCCATCCCCAGTACCCCGGCGTCCACAGCAGCCCCGGAGCGGGCGCCAGCACCCATGTTCCGGGAACCCAGTAATACTCATCAGGACCCCAGGCCCAATATCCGGGGACCCACATATAGTCAGGGCCGGGGATCACGGGTTGTGCATAGACCGGCAAAGGCGGCGGCGTGACTGTGATGTTCACCAGAACTTGGGCCTGAGGCGCCGACGGTAAGGTCTGAGCAGCGACAATGGTCACGACTGAAACAAGAAGATGGATCGCACGCATGGCGCTTCCCTCGTTTTAGCGGCTTCCAGCCAGCCGCGTGTGATTGCCACCCCGCATTCCTAATCGCCAATTATGGCTTTCGCGGATCATCTTTGGCGCGCTCAGCGGTGAGGGCCAGGAAGCGGAACTTGATGGCACTTACCTGCTCGTAGTTCACACTCAACGCGGGGTATCCGAGCATGCCGGTGTAAGTGATGCCGTTACTGACGCAAATATTGAAATTATAGGCTGTTATGCGATCTGCGCGAGCGATGCATCCCTCTGATCGTTTGATAGCGCAGTCAGCTTCCCGTCAGCTTTATTGGGCCTAATCATTCGAGAATTGCCATCTTGCTCAAACCCGCGCAGACTCCGCATTTCCCTCCGGAAGAGTCAGACGATCCGCATTCTGACGGCGGTCACGTCTACGTGAACATTAGGAATAAAGGCGTTGCACACACGATATTTGGAATCGCCGAGACTCTTGGGTTGTGCCAAGAACCATTCACTATGGCCGAGGCGGCATTAAAACCATGACGGAGCGCTAGCACCGTCGGCTTGCAGCAATCCTGGCTGCTGATATAGCGGGATATAGCGCCTTAATGGACGCCAACGAGGCCCGCACAGTACTTGATCTCAAAGCCCACCAGGCGGACATTCTGCAAATGAAGCTAGGTTCGGGGGACGGATCATCGATACAGCTGGCGATGGTATCCTTGCCGAGTTCACCAGTGTGGTAGACGCCGTGGAATGCGCGAGCGCCATTCAGGAGACGATGACGAAGCGCAATGCTACCATCGAAGTTAGCAGCGATTTCAAACTCACCGACCGATCCGCACCCTGTTTTCGCTGAAATCGCCGAGAGCGCTGCCCGCCTGTGTGAAGCGTATGACTCAGTAATTCCTCAGGCGGACTGCGGCGTGCTGCGCCTTATCGCCCACTATGGACCAATTACTACGCCGGATCAGAAAAGATACCATTCCGTTAACATCGCGGCTCGAAAGCAGACTCACAACCCGGGCCAGCACTCCGTGTTTGCGCCGTTACTGCCGACCACCCTGATCGATAGCTCCCGGGATCGCACAACAAAGCGCGGGGCGGTGGTCAGGTTTGCTTTCTTAGGATTACGCGAAATCCCAATGGTGATGGTGCTGCACCTGCTGATGCTGCAAAAGTTGTTCGGAAGCTATGGCAATCGTCTGTTCCGACTGGCCAGCGGCCGGAGCCGCAGCTCCAGTCGAGGCGGCCGGAGAAGTAGGTGTAAGACGCGTCACCGGAGTAGGCGGAAGCGGAGGCGTAGCAGTACTTAGCGCATCCGACACAGTCACGCCATCAGGATTGTACGTGCCGCCGCTAAGTGGAGCGTTGTTCCCGGAAAAGTCCATTGCACTGGAGGCTCAGAAGAAGGCGAACCAATAAGACGGCCAAGCGCTCGGCCTTACGATCCCAGCATCGCTACTTGCCCGCGCCGATGAGGTGATCGAGTGACCCACGAGGAACTGTTTACACGCACGTTGCTGCAATCGCTCAGAGCTGCAATTGCCGAGTCGGCCCGGGGGATTTCACCCCGAGCCGCCCATTCGATTGGACTGCAGGATGTGTTCAAGCCTGTGGCCTTCAGGGGCAGGTTCGCCGCACACAGAGTCGGTAGAGTCGTGTTTGATAGGGAAAGCGCTTCTCGCAGATCTCGCTGCAATTCATCGTTCGAGATTTTACGACCTGTCCGGCCTTGGCTGAAAGTGCCGACGGATACACCACCAACGACAATAGCGCGAGCGCTGCTGCCGCTATGATTCGTGGAATCATGTCGCAATTATCCACCGCGAAATTTGATGAATAGCGCAGGATGCTGACTCTCGGCTGACAGACTTCGCAACTCATTGTGATATTGGGTGGGAGTGCGGTGCACGCCGCTCTTGTGAATGGAACCCACTAACTGCCCTGCCCGAGCTACCGGCCCAGTCCAATCGCCCTGAGGACACTAAGTTTTGTCCTAAGTAATGAGGCAAACCCCATAGCGGTCGGTATTGTGGAAATTTCGGACTCACGGTGCCACAAAACTCTGGCAAGCGAAGCAGATCAGAATCGAAGCCGGTCGCGCCAGAACGTCTTGGCGAGTTCGAGCCCGACCAGAATGGTTGCCGCGGCGCCCACCGTTAGGGTGAGATCGTCCCAGTGCAGCGGACCGAAGCTGAACAGGCTCCGCACCGCCGGCACCAGCATGCTGAGCGCAAGAATGGCGGCGACCGCAGCGAGGATCCACGCAAGCGTGGCGTTGGGTCGTCGGATTGCCGCGATAAGGGATGTGCTGAAGGATCTGTTGACGAGGATCAGGCTCCCGATCGACAGGACTAGCGAGAAGAAGGTCAGCGCGCGCACTTCGTTCGCCGGCATGCCGCGCTTCGAGGCGATGATGAAGATCGCGCCAACCAGCATGAACACCAGCAACCCCTGTAGCACACTCCAGAAGACGAGCGGCCAGGAGAACAATGGCTCTGCAGGCGGACGGGGCGAACGGCGCATGACGTCCTCCTCTTCGCTCTCAGCCTCGAAAACCAGCGTGCAGACCGGATCAATGACCATCTCCAGCAAGGCGATGTGGATCGGACCGAAGATGATCGGTAGGCCAAGGATCAACGGCAGCAGCGCCAGCCCGGCGACGGGCACATGCACGGCAAAAATGAAACCCATCGCCTTGCGCAGGTTGTCGTAGATGCGCCGTCCCAGCCGGACGGCGTTGACAATGGACCCGAAGTCGTCGTCGAGCAGCACGATCGCGGACGCTTCGCGCGCGACGTCTGTGCCGCGCCCGCCCATGGCAATGCCGATATGAGCTGCCTTCAGCGACGGCGCGTCATTGACGCCGTCTCCGGTCATCGCAACAATGTTGTTGTCGGCTTTCAATGCCTGAACGATGCGGAGCTTCTGCTCCGGCATGATGCGCGCGAAGATTGTGGCTGTGCGGGCACGCTCCTGCAGATCCCGTTCGCCGAGTTTTTCCATCATCTCGCCGCTCACGACAGTGCTGCCATCATCGAGGCCGGCCTGATGCGCGATCGCGCGGGCCGTTGCCGGATAATCGCCGGTGATCATGATGACGCGGATGCCGGCGGAGTGGCATTCGCCTACGGCCTGCGGCACGCTCGGCCGCAGAGGATCGGCGAGGCCGACGAGCCCCAGAAACGCAAAGGCGAAGCCACGCGGTGTCTCCGGAAATGACTCGCCCTCATGGCTTGCTTTTGCGATGCCCAAGATGCGCAGACCCGCCGCCGCCATCGCATCGACCGCCTGCCCTATGGCGGCGCGATCAGCGTCGCCAAGGCGGCAGAGATCGACGATGGTTTCTGGAGCGCCCTTGGCCGCGACAGTGAACACTGCCTTGTGTGCGTCCGGTCGCCATGCCTGGGTGACAGCAAGAAGTTCGGGCCGCAGCCCATAGCTGCGCGCAAGCGTCCAACCCGCCCGGGACGGCACCGCTCCGTCCAGAATCCGTTCCCTCGCGAAGTCTTGGAAGGCCTTCTCCATCGGATCGAATGGTTCGGGTGCGCTGGCCAGGAGGCCGTAAAAAGCCAGAGTCTGCGCTTCTTGCGGCAAGGTCGCGTCCGAGGCTTCGTGCGGAGAAAATATGTCACTACTCCCCGGCCGCAGCTCGGCGATCGACATCCGGTTCTCGGTCAGGGTGCCGGTCTTGTCGGTGCACAGCACGGTCGCCGAACCCAGCGTTTCGATGGCCGCGGCGCGGCGCGTCAGCACGCGGGCGCGCGAGATCCGCCAGGCACCCATGGCCATGAACACGGTCAGCACGACCGGGAACTCTTCGGGCAGCATGGCCATGCCGATGGTGATCGCGGTGAGCACAGCCTCGAGCCAGCCGCCGCGCAGCAGGCCGTAGAGCACTAGGGCGGCAAGACTGACCAGCCCGCCGCCGAGGGCCGATAGGCGCACGAGGCGCGTGATCTGGGCGCGTAGGCGTGGCGGTTCCGTCTCGAGGTTGCGGAGCGACTGACCGATCTTCCCGATCTCGCTCCTCGGCCCGGTGGCGAACACCTCGGCGATGCCGCTCCCACGCACGATCAAAGAGCCGGAATAGACATAGGGGAGATCATCGCCCCCCGGCCTGATGCCGGAGAGCGGCCGGCCCGCCGGCACAGCCTTGCGCACCGGCACGGACTCGCCCGTCAGCAGCGACTCGTCGGCTTGCAGGTCCTGGCATTGCAGAACCGTGGCGTCCGCCGGAACGCGGTCTCCCTCGGCGAGGACGACAATGTCGCCACGGACCACCTCCCGCCCCGGAATGCGGCGGTGAGCGCCGCCCCGTATCACCAATGCTCGTGGGCTAGTCAGGTCGCGTAGCGCCTCCAGGACACGTTCGGTGCGCGTTTCCTGGACCACGGTGATCATCACCGACACACTCGCAAAGGCGAGCAGGATGAGGGCCTCCTGAAGATCGCCCAGCAGGAGATAGATCCCGCCGCCTGCGAGCAGTAGCACCAGCATCGGCTCGCGCAAAACCTCTAGCACAATGGAGAGCGGCGTTCGATGCTCCTGGCGTGGAAGCTCGTTGAAGCCCTCGGCTTTTAGTTTTTTGCCAGCTTCGTCTTCGCTAAGGCCCTGAAAGGGAGAGACATGAGCGGCTTCATCAGGGTTGTCCAACACAGCCTCCTTGCGAGCCGAGTAGAGCGTACCGCACACTCGTTACGGCAATCGGCGGTGGCTATCTCGCAGAATATTGCGCAATTGGCCGCAAATGGCGGCCCGATATGGATCGATCAGGAAGAGGCCAATTTTGATCTTTGTCGAGCCCTCGCTAAGACCACCGAGGTGGTTAAATTCATACACACCCTGTTGCACCTGCTCGCGTCCGAAAGGCGTCTTCTGTCAAAACTGCTCCCCAAAGCGGGCTGCTAGATTTCTTTTCCTCGACAGCTGTATCTAGTAGGCTGAGAGGGTGCGATTACATGAGTCTTCGGACCAATGCCCCTGATAGTTCGGGAACTCTTGCTGC
>Ga0075425_100007855_pt1 | contig 11281 bp, 12 predicted proteins | sample SoiMethybrSBSTD4_FD_75300 | JGI IMG/M metagenome (GOLD analysis project Ga0075425, IMG submission 75300) | Bulk soil microbial communities from a Populus tree surrounding site in Tennessee, USA - Soil MetaG P. TD hybrid SBSTD4 | ecosystem: Environmental > Terrestrial > Soil > Tree plantation...
CACGCACTGTGGCACCTGCCGCTGTGGTCCACGGGCGACCCATACAACCAGCTGAGTCTCCACCCCGCCTTTGTTCATCCAGGTGATCGCCGTGGCCGTGCTCTACACCTGGCCCTACAACGGCACCAGACGCACCTGCTGCTGGCCGTCCTTTTCACACCGCACTCAACGCACCGCTGACTTTGATCTTGCTAGCCCAGGGCTCCGACAATTTCACCCTGCCCTTCTGGCTCCTCCCTGGATTGTGGGTCGTTTCAGCGATCATCGTGGTGGCCGTGTTTGGACCGTCGCAGCTCTCCCGCCACGATCGCCAACGGGAGCCTCCGCAGATCACCAGGGCACCAGTCGCTGATCAAGCACAAGCCGCCCGGTACGACGACGCGACAGCGTGATAATGCGATGACGAGTCCAGGCCCGGGATTGTTTAGCTTTCGTCGAAACTGCCGTAAATCTTTCGTCACCACTCGGTTCCCGGACTCGGCAAGTGCTCATGAGCACGGCTCAAACCCTCCTCTTGATCACTTCACAGGTAAATTCAAGCGAAGACTCCACTAGTTACAGGCCTTCACCGCCAGTCGGGATGGTGCGCATGCTCGGTGAGGACGTGCAAGCCATGGCTCTGCGCAACGCCTACGCCATTGACATGCCCGCGCCGGACACCCTCATACGGCGCCATGAGCGCATTGCAGGCATCCATGGGCTCAGTATCGACACTATCGAGCTGTACGAGCGCAACATGATCGACGAGTTGACACGCAGACTCCCGCACGGGGAGCTACCGGTAGGTAGTTGACAAGCGGGAAGTTCCGCCACCAGGCGACTTAACCTAAAGCAGGCCGTGCAACCGCACGATGCGTTCTTCGCTGTGACTGAACGGGTTTCAGACCCTGTTGACCTGGCAGCGGAGAGCTCGGCACCTTCATATCCAGCTCGCAGCCCGGCTGAGAACTCACCCATCCCTCTGGACCTTTCCGATGGCTGATCGGTCAGAGGCGCCGGTCTACTAGCCCGGCGGCCGAGGGCCTAAACGAGTTTGAGACTAAGAAACCAGTGGAACCCGTCCCGGGGGGCTTCGCTTCGATATCGCCACGGCGCCACTCACGCATAGCCTTGGCGCTGGTGAACCTGGCGCAGCCCTGCGTAACTGGTGGATGCAGCTCGCACCTGGCGATCGAGGCGCCTGGGTCGGCGGGCTCGCCAGTCCTGACGCTAGCCGTGACATCGATCATTACGGCCTCGCGAGACTCTTGGCAACGCCGAATTAAGCGAGACTTGGAAAGGATTCGCGGTAGATGCAGTCTCTTGACAAGCTCGGCCGTGAGCTACCGTCCCGTCACGCACTATGTCTCGACCGTCTCCGATTCGGCCCATGCGATCTCGCTCGAGCTTGCGCGCTTCATCCTCGAGGTGGCGAGTGAAGAGCACGCAAAGCGGCTGCTCGACCTCGGATCCGGATTCAGCTCATACGTCCTGCGGGCGTACGCCGCTGGCGTGCCGGGCGCGTCGTGTGGTCGGTCGACGACGACCCAGCCTGGCTACAGAAGACCCGTGCCTACTTGGCAAGCGACGGCATCAACACGGAGCACATGTACATCTGGAGCGAATTTCTAACCCTCTCGGATGGTGTTGCAGGGACTTTCGACCTGGTCCTGCACGACCTGGGCACCGTGCGCTCGCGCCACGGGACTGTCCGATCCGTGCTCCGTCTTATCCGCCCCACCGGTGCGCTCGTCTTCGACGATATAGACGTTGCCGCGTACCGTCACCACGTGCAAAGCGAGCTCGACGCCGCTGGCGCGAAGCACATCGACGTTCGGAACAGGACGCTCGACGCGCGCAGTCGGTATAGCTGGGTGGCTCGACCCAGGCATGCCCCCGGCTGATCCGAGTCTTCCTGGTAGCAACTCGTAATCCGTTAGTCAGGAGTGCTTACGCCATCACCATCGAGCTGATCCAGCCCGACAGCATGTCCGCAGTGGTCCGCATCGTCTGGCCGGCCGCGGCAACGATCACGACACCCGCCCGGTACTTCTAGGTCACCGCCGCCGCAATGAGATTGCTGGCCGAAGCCTTCATTGCGCCGGCGCGAACTCTCCTCCCGAAATGCACTGACCTCAATAGATGATCATCTAACGGAGCCTGGCCGCCCTGCTTTGAGGAGTCACAACACGGCGCCGACCGACGATCCATCAAGCTGGGCGTTAGCGGGTCTCGGAAACCTCGCGCACGATGATCCGCCCAATGCGCCGCAGGAAGCCGCCAAGGTCGGCGGGAGTCGCATCGGCGCTATCAGCTGCCTACGCGGTTGGAGTTGTCGCCCATCGAGGCGGCACGCCCCGCGCCATCTTGATCGCCGAGACGGTGCAGCGGCAATCAAATTCTCCGGATCGCACGGCGCGACTCGGCTAGCTGCTCTGGTACAGCGATTGCGAACGCCAGGACTCTCTCACGCTCTCGTGCCGCCTGGCTCCGAACCTGTCGGTCTAGGAGTTCGTCAGGGTGCGCAGCCGACGTGCGTTGGTCACCGCGTGCCCGTAGCCGTCGTTGTTGAAGTAGGCGTAGACGTCAAGGTGTTGTCGGTGCCACTCGCGGATGCGGTCGGCCCACCAGGACAGATCGGCCTCGCTGTACGAGCCGGCGTAGAGGTGATCATGATCAGGACCGTGCAGCCGCACGTAAACCGTTGTCGAGGTGGCCCGCAGGACACAGGGCAGGCCGGCGCCACTCATCACCACATAGGTTGCGTGGTGGCGGCCTAACAGGTCGAAGACAGGATCGACGGCCCAGCTGTGGTGGCGGAGCTCGACGGCGACACGCATCCACTCCGGTAGCCCGCGCAGGAAGTAGTCGAGCCGGTCCTCATCACGTTCCTGGTCGGGCGGCATCTGGACCAGCAATAGTCCGCGTCGCTCCCCCAGCTCGTGCCAACACTCCACCAGCCGAGAGGTCCATGTCTCTGGCCGATACAGACGCCGGCCGTGGCTGAGGCCGCGGGGGGCCTTCACACTCATCCGAAATCCAGGGGGCAGCCGATGTCGCCATCCTCTAAACGTGGCCTGCCGTGGCCATCGGTAGAAGCTCGCGTTCAGCTCGACCGTGTCGAATTCCTGGGTGTAGCGGCGGAGCCGCTCTGCGGGTGCCAGCGACGGCTCGTACAAGACCGTGTTCCAGTGGTCGTAGCTCCATCCCGACGTCCCGATCCGGATGTCACTCATTCCTCCCCCATCGCCGCCTTCTAGCTCTAACCGCCAGAGCACTCTCGCCGACCCAACCGAACCGAGTCCGCACCGCGGCACCTCCGAGAATTATCCGGACGACGACGGACGGACGAAGAGCGTGCATGCCGAAGCGGTCATTACCGACGATCCCGACCTGTTTCACGTAGGATGATGACTTGCGCCACCTTCTCCCCCACCTCGGGAATGGTCTGCAGCAGCTCAATCTGATCAGCCACTTGCCGAATTCGCCTCAAATGGCACGAACTCTGGGAAACGGCAACGATTCGGTACACAAAGAGGCGGGTCCGTAACGGAATGCCGTCCGCTCATGCCAACGGTCCCCACGGCGGCAGTGAGTAGATTGGCGGGGCGAGCCGTTGAGCGACAGCGCTGCCAACCGCTGGAGACGTGATGCCCTCTGCGGTCGATCCGACGCATGTACCGTAAGCCGCCTTCCGCCAGGACACGCGCATGCAGTACCAATCCCACCGTTACCCCGACGATCCATGCGGTTCCCCTCGTTAAAGTCGTTCGTCGCGGACGCGGGAGCCGAACAACTCCACGAACGGGTTCCGCCACGGCGAGCCGGGCTCGATGAAGCCGCGGCCGGCCGCGCTTTGAACGGGTTGCATGCGGGCTGTATCGATCCTTATGATCGGGGCAGCTTGTGGGCTTCCCAGGTTCCGCGCCCATCATTCTCGGCTTCTTCGCCATGACTCCTCGCTAAATGCCGCTCGACGACTCAGAGTGCCGCCGGCGTGATGCCTCAGACGGTGCGGGGTCGCCACGGCTCGTGCTGGTGCGCGAGCCAGACCAGCTCGGGGTCGAGGGCGCGCACGCGCAGTTGGCCTTCGGTGTGCGGCTCGTCGAGCTCACGGAACGACACCGCCAGATCGCCGACGACGACGATCGGGCGCGCACCAGTCTCGACGACGACCACCTGTGAGCCTCGCGTGTGGCCCGGGCCCGGGACGAGCCGGAGCCTGGGGAGGAGCTCGAACTCGCCGTCAACCGGCACGTACCGCACACCGGGCGCCTCGACCCACTCGCGAATGGTGTAGTCCTCTTCGCTGCGCGCGTCGTCGAGCTCCCGACGCTGGACATAGATCGGCCTGCCGGCGAAGAGGTGGTTGCCGCCGCAGTGGTCGAAGTGCAGGTGGGTGTTGACGACGATGTCGACGCTTGCGAGATCGAAGTCCTGCTCGCTTAGTGGCCGGAGGCGGGGATCCATGTCGGCCACCGCCGGGTGCAGCTCCGTCATGCCGGTGTCGACCAGCACACGCGCATCGGGATGGTCGATGACGTGCACGTAGACCGGCATCCGCTCGCCCTCGGCGAGCAAGTCGGCAACGCGGAGTGGCGTGATGGTGATGGAGGCGCGGTTGTTCATTGTGTCCGGAGCGTCGCGGTGGTGATTGATATGTGAATCATGATGCCTTCTTTACCGGTTACTGGCTGACGCCGGCCGGCCGTACTGCCCCACGCGCTGGCCGAGCAACTCATCAGTCGTTGGCTGGTAGAGCAGTGAGCCCGGTGACTGGCCCCCGGTTGTCGGTTCAGCCGCCGCTATGAGAGTTGGGTCGGTGGTGCTGGGGTCCTTTCGTCACGGTAGCGGCGAAGGCGGCGGGCGTGCCACCTCGAGCTGAGGACGGATTAGTTCAGCTCCACTCATTCGTTGGCGCTCCGGCCCTGCTGGGGCGCCAGGGTTCCTGGCCAGAGCAGCGGCGACCCGTTGACCCTCGTTACCATCGCATCAGAGGATCTCGTCAGATTCTGGTCACCTGACCGTCAGCCTCGAGCGCGACGTCCTACTTGATCGGCTGCACGATGCGGTGGCGCCACGTCGCGCGATCGGGCAGGCTCGCGTGCCCTTCGAATCGCTCGAGGTCAATGAAGTAGTAGACCTCCCAGGCCGGGCCCGCCGGCTCTTCACCGTTCTCCTGCAGCCAGGCACCGATGCGCCCGTACGCCGCACCGAGGCCCTCCGGCACCCCGGTGTACACGGTGGCGACAACGGGGCCGCCCGGCAGCTCCCCCGACGCGATGCGTCCCTCTCTCGGCAGCGCCTCCGCGACCGGGACTCCCTCCTCCATGTCCGTCTCTAGATCGCCAACCCTCTCCGTGTCAGGCCCGATCTCGGGGAACGTGTGGTAGCGCACGAACGGCGCACCCGCCGGCCGCACGCCGTGACGCTCGAGGTACTCGCGCAGCGCCGACAGCCGGTCGTCCATCGTGGCCGCGAGGTCGGCAACCTTCACGGTTGCTCGAATGCTGATCATGGGCTGCACTGGAAGCAGCCGGACCTCCACATCCTCGCTGTTCGACTCTCGCTCCTCGACCATCTCCGCGAGCCGGTCGTACCCGTCCGCGCCGCTCGCGCCAGGCTGCGTCTCCATGAAGTTGAGCGTTTGGTCGCGCACCTCCTGCGAGGGGTAGATCTGCGTCATCGTCATCAGCGTGACTGCGCCCTCCTCGACGAGCTCGATCACCGAGACTGTCGCGTCCTCGGGCCGCCACCCCACCTCGTCGAAGCCCACGAACGCGATCGTGCTCACGAGGCGTTCGGGTCGCACCACCTCGCGGTACTCGCCCTGCATCGTGAACTCGTTGCCGTCCTCCTGGCGCATGAGGTAGCGGTACGTGCCGCCTGGCCGCACGTCCATCTCAAGGACGGGCACCGTCCAGCCCGGTCGCACGAACCAGCGCGCGAACAGCTCCGGCTTGGTCCAGCAGTCGAACACGAGCGCGCGAGGCGCCTTGAAGCTCCGGCTGATCACGATCTCGCGCTGGCCCTCAGAGCGGACCTCGAGCTGCGGACTATTCACCGTTGTCATCTCTGACATCCCCCTTCTTCATCTCTTCGCTTTGCAATTCATCGAGCAGATCGTCTAACCGCTCGAAGGTCTCCTGCCAAAACTCGCGGAACCCGTACGCCCACTGCGCCACCTCTTTAATGGGCGCCGCATCCAGACGCGCTGGGCGCCATTGCGCCTCGCGCCCCCGAGAGATCAGGCCGGCCCGCTCGAGCACCTTCAGGTGCTGCGAGACCCCGGGCAGGCTCATCTCGAATGGTTCGGCAAGCGTCTTCACCGAGGCTTCGCCCTCACGCAGACGCGACAGGATGGCGCGCCGGGTGCGGTCGGCCAACGCCGAGAACACCATGTTCAGGCGCTCATCAGTCACCGGTTGGTCATGATATTTAAGAGGCATCTTAATTAAGAGACTACTTAGACACGCTGCGTCTGTCAACTGACCGTCGGCGCGCCTCAACATTCTGCGCACCGACCCTCAGCTGACCGTGCGCGTCAAGAGGCGGGCGGCCAGGCGAGTGGAGATGACGCTGCGGCCCATCACCGACACCGGAGAGCCATAGCTTGTTCACGACGTCGACGAGCGCGGTGCCCATCGCAGCGGCCGGGTAAGTCATTGCTGACGAACATCGTCTAGCCGGCGACCCTACTCAGCTGAAGGAGTCAATTTGGCGGACGTCGCGCAGGCCCACAGCACCGTCGCCCGACCACCGCGCAGAGTTGGCGGTGCGTAGACAACGGCCTGCTGGGGCTCCCGGTTCGCGGTGCACCGGCTGCGGCGTTTCTGGTGACTGCTGCTGTGCTGATCGAGTACCTGGAGCTGTTCTGGCGTGTCCGCCGATGGCTCCCGATCCCGATCTTGAGGCGGCCAGCCTGAGCCATCCTGGCCGAATTTCGGCTGAACGCACTGCGGCGGCGTGGTTTCCGAACGTTGTCCGTCACGTGGCCTGCTGTATCGCGCGTAACGATGCAGCCAGGCGAAGTGTCTTCACCAGGGGCCGGAAACGATCAATCGGCGCCGCGATGACCGACTCGCGCGCCCCGCCCGGCACCTCGCCGTCGTGATCGGGAGGCAGGACCGGCAGAAAACCTGCGTAGACGGTAGGTTTCATCACGGAGAAGCGGCCTGCGGTTGGCGGTGCGGGGCGACCCGCTCGAGAGGCTCGGCGGTCAGGATTGGGCCTCCGGCGGCGATCAACTCATAGCCGACACGGCCAGCCAAACTGCGACTTCATCGGATGGGGACCGACAGCAGAACCCGCAGGTCTTGTGCCGCCCTTGCATTTGGTTAGCCATGGCCCAGCAGGAAATGAGGCGATGGTGCTAGCAGACGTTTCCGGAGCCATCATCCCGTAGCCGACCGGCGCATCGTGACGAAGGAGGAACAGGAACATGCGGCGCACAATCAAGATCAGCGTCACTGTCAATGCTGAAAGCGAGGAACAGGTGCAGCAGATCGCGGACCATTGCAAAGCCGTGGTCCACGCGTTGATTGACGGTCAACCCATCGTCTACCGGAACAGCGAGGGGCAGACCATCCACATCAACGACCCGGAATCCGACACAGCGTGGTCTTCGCGCAGCGCAAAGTGAGGCGATATCAAGATCAATTAGCAATTTGGGCTTTGCACCCGATGTGCAGTTGAGCGGCCCCGGCCTGCGCTGGAACACCCGAGCCATGGCCTCGGCTAACCCTAATCCAAGTAGGAGTTCACCCAAATACCCCAACGTATCGAACTTGCTATAGGCATTGTCAACCACGATCGACTGCGCGTCGAACTGATCGACACACCACCGACCGTCGCAATCACCCGCCAAAGCGCGGCGACCATCGCCACGCCAGCGAACTACCTGGCGACAGCTGCGGCGATCACACGGATCATCGCCGAATCCGCCACCGCCCTCGCAGGCCTCAGGGCCAGGGAAAGCTTTGAGGCTCGTGGTGGGGCAGCGTGGTGATTAAGCCGCAGTTGACCGGGTAGGCAGCAGGTAACCCCGAGTCATAGAGAGCCCCGGTAAGCAGGACCGGGGCTCTCTTTTCCCTGCGAGCAGGCAACCACGAGCGTACCGAAATAAGGTGCCGATGTTGGCTAGCTGTGACAGCCCCGCCGGTCGGTAGGACGTACTCTCCTTGCTCCACCACTGGTGATGTGGCCGACGATCCTTAAGGGTGCGGCGATCTGAACCTAGATGGAGCGATCTCCGCCCGCTCAATAGCCAGGACGAAGCAATTTTTCTACTGCTCCCCCCTGCGATTCTTCGCCATCCGCTCACGCTGGTGTTTCCGACACTCCATGCAGATGCAACCGCGCACGTACACCGGGGTTGTCCTGTGCTCAAGGGTCGTCCCGGCGGCTCGCCATCAGAGCGTCCTCCAGCGCCGTGGACCATCGCTCGTCGATCTTTGCCAAGCCCCGGACCTGGTTAGGTGTCAATCCAAGACCGAGCGCTTTGTTGGGACAACGAAACCCAAGATCATCGGCTGCGTCGAACCCTTCCTGCGGGACGCGAAACGTGCGCTGCGCTGCGCAAGGCTCAAGCCAATGCCGATGGGTGGAAGGCCGAGGGCCGCCGCGATGCGGCGGCGGGCCGGCGTGTTCGGCTAACCCGGGCGGTCAACGGCTTGACCGAGCTGCTCGAGGCGACCCGGCGGATCGTCGACCAGAGCCGCCAGCGGCGGGCAGGGACCACACCCGATAGTGCGACTCGGCGGGTCAATCTGCACGACCCCGACGTCCGTCCCATCAGGCAAGGCCGGCCCGGTAAGCCGGTCGAATTCGGGCACGAAGCCCAGGTTTGCGACAACCAGGACGGATCGTAGTTGACCATGATCTGCAACGTGGCAACCCGCCCGACGCGCAACGGCTTAAACCGGCGGTGGGACGGGTGATCACATGCCCGCACCGTCACCGCAGACCGCATGCACGGCGAAGCTACCGTCGAGGACGACCTGCACGAGCTCGGCATCCGCGACCTCGTAATTCCCCGCTTCAGGTCCTAGTAGTTAGCCGCGGCGGCCAGGCTGGCCGAGGCCGTGTCGCCAGCGCGAGATGATCAACAGTATGATGCGCCCGTCGAGACCTTGACTTGATGACAACAGTGGCTGTCGGCTCATCTTGCTGACTTGGGGGCCCTGTCCGCGATCGCGTCATCAGATCCAGTCCAGGGTGCGGCACAGCATTTCTCGAAAGCCTGTCGAGCACCATATCGATGATCTGGGGACCAAGGCGATTGCGATCTCGTTGGGATCTCCGAATCACACATTTGAGGAGATGAACGATGGAGACCATCAGTGTCGCACTTTGGGCGATCAACCTCGAGCCGCCGGCAACTACCCTCGCGGGTTGGGTGGCTGGTGTGGAGGCGCGGATGGCAGAGGCGCACGCCGCCGGAGCCCGGCTGCTCATCCTTCCGGAATTCGCCTGCGCTCAATGGCTTAGTTTTGCGCCATCGGGTCTGCCACTGAACCAACAAGTCGGCTGGCTCGCCTCGCTGACCGGCGAGGCGCTGGCAGCCTTGGGCCCGTTGCCGGCCCGCTACGGCGTCACCCTGCTACCCGGCACCATGCCCTTCGACGCGCCCAGCCACGACGAGGCAGCGCCTCGACACCTCAACCGGGCCTGGCTGCTGCTGCCAGACGGGAACGCGTTCACGCAGGACAAGCTGTGCCTCACACCAAGCGAACAAGACCCCGCCGGGTGGCTCCTCAGCCCCGGTGCCACAGTCAACATCATCCCGTGGGAAGGCCTACGGGTCGCCATCATTGTTTGCCTGGACGTGGAGTTCACTTCGCTGTGGGCGCGGCTCGCGAAGCTCGACCTCGACCTCGTCCTAGTGCCGGCCAAGACCGACATGCTGTCCGGCTATTACCGGGTATTTGGCTGCGCCAAAGCCAGGGCTATCGAGCTCCAGACCATCGTCTGCGCAGTCGGCGCCGTCGGTACGCCGCTAGGTCATCCCGCCAATGACACAATCGTCGGCGGGGCCGCTGCCTTCCTTCCATGCGAAGCCGCACTCGGCCATACCGGCATCGCTGCCGCCCTTGAACCCCACACCGCCGCAACCGAGCTGAGCCCAATGCTCTATGCCCCGGACCTTCCCATCGGCTTGTGCCGGCGGATACGCCACGGCGCAGCCGAGGCGGAGGTGTGGCCCGGGTCATGGGCGGCCGACCGCATCACAGTCCTCGACCCAGCAAACGCGCATCCGCAAACGCCCGAGAGTCTCAGCCTCTAGGGAACGTGGGTTTGGAGTCGGCAGCTGACGCCGGCGACGCGGGTGTTGATGTCGTGACAGCGATTCCTGATCTGTTCCAGCATTTCGCCGTCGTCAGCGGGAAGTGTCACTTCCAATCGGGTGCCGCGGCCGAAATTTGGCAGGTCCAAGACGGCGGAGACGAGCTTGGATCGGGTGCCCGGTGACATATGGCCGGCCTCAACCCGCTGGTATGCATTGACAAGGTCCGAATGGCTGAAGAACGGGGATGACGGGATGATGACCCGCATCGGCAAACACCAGGATCTGACTGTGCGACATCCACCGCCACGTGACCGTTCGGCTGCCGATTGATTATGCGCGGGAGCCGACTGGTCTCGCGCTGCAAGATCACCCCCCCAAGGCGACCTGTATTTGGGACTACGCCGCCGATCTAAATGAGATCACGGTGGGAGGGCTCGACATCCCTTCGGACGATCAGTCATATCCATTGCAGCGAATGGCGCGCCATGCCAGTCGACCTGGTGTGACCCGGATGGGCACTATCGTCCCCGAGGGGTTCGGCCAGCTCCGGTCTATCAGCGTGGTAGCCGATCCATAGGGAAGTCAGACCCACCGGCAACGACGTAGGACCAGACCTCGCTGTGACTCGCGACCGGCTTCGGGGTGGTACCACCTTGACGTTCCGCAGCGGAGCGGTGACCCTGGGTGAACGATTCTGAGCCCAGCCAGGCCTGAAAGGACTCTTCGTCGCGCCACCGGGTAATCACCAACCACTGATCCCGGTCATCGGTCGGCTTCAGCAGTTCGTAACCCTGGAATCCGTCCGCATCGTCAACGGCTCCGGCACGTGCGGCGAATCGGTGGGCCAGCTCGTCACCGGACTCGCGGGGAACTCTGATGGCGTTGATCTTGATGATGGTCATCCACCGATCGTGCCCGACCACAGCCGGCAGCACAATCAACGGGTCTGACCAGAGTTCGATTCATGACCGTCGCACCCCAACCTCGCAATCGCTATCTTGACCGCCCTTCGCC
>Ga0075425_100007858_pt1 | contig 11279 bp, 11 predicted proteins | sample SoiMethybrSBSTD4_FD_75300 | JGI IMG/M metagenome (GOLD analysis project Ga0075425, IMG submission 75300) | Bulk soil microbial communities from a Populus tree surrounding site in Tennessee, USA - Soil MetaG P. TD hybrid SBSTD4 | ecosystem: Environmental > Terrestrial > Soil > Tree plantation...
GTCACCGAGCAGATCTTCCGCGTGCCCGGCATCGGCTCGCTGCTGATCGCCGCCATCCTCGCCTCCGACACGCCCGTCGTCATGGCCATCACGTTCGTGTACTCCGTCCTGGTCGTCGCGTTCAACCTCATCGCCGACGTGATCTATGGATGGCTCGACCCACGCATTTCGTATCAGTGACGCGTTGAGCGGGACGCCGGCGCCGGCGACGTCGCTGGCCGCGGAGGCGTGGCGGCGATTCCGGCGACACCGGCTCGCTCTCACCGGCGTGCTGCTGCTCGGCGCCATCGCCGCGGTGCTCGTGGTGGGCCCCGCGCTCTGGCGCACGCCCATCAACGAGATCGACTTCAAGGCAAAGCTCCGCGGGCCGAGCGCCGACCACCCGCTCGGCACCGACGACCTGGGCCAGGATCTGCTGGCCCGCATGCTTTACGGCGGCCGCATCTCGCTCGCCGTCGGGATCGTGGCCACGCTCATCGCGCTCACCGTCGGCGTGCTCGTCGGGGCCTGCGCCGGCTACTACGGAGGTGGCCTCGACCACGCGCTGATGCGGCTGACCGATCTCTTCCTGTCGCTACCGCAGCTGCCGCTGCTGCTCCTGCTCATCTACCTGTTCCGCGATTTCGTGCGGCGGTTGCTCGGTCCCGAGGCCGGCGTGTTCGTCCTGATCGTCGTCGTCATCGGCGGGCTCCGGTGGATGCCCGTGTCGCGGCTCGTCCGCGCGCAGTTCCTGAGCCTGCGCGAGCAGGACTTCGTGCAGGCGGCGCGCGGTCTCGGCGCGGGCACGCGGCGGCAGATCGTCCGGCACATCCTGCCCAACGCCTTCGGCCCCGTCATCGTGGCCGCCTCGCTGGACGTGGCCGCGGCGATCATCGCCGAGTCGACGCTCTCCTTCCTGGGGCTCGGCTTTCCGCCGGACATCCCGACGTGGGGCCGCATCCTCTTCGACGCGAAGGACAACCTCGACCACGCGCCCCACTGGGCGCTGTTCCCCGGCACGGCCATCTTCCTGACCGTGCTGTCGATCAATTACATCGGAGACGGGCTGCGCGACGCGCTCGACCCGAGGAAGGTGCTGTCTCGATGACGAACGAGGAGCTCTGCTTCACGCCGGCCACCCGGCTGATCTCGCTGATCCGTCGTCGGCAGCTCTCGCCGTTCGAGGTCACTCGTGCGGTGCTCGAGCGGATCGAGCGCGTCAACCCCGCGCTGAACGCCTACTGCACGGTCGCCGCCGAGCACGCGCTCGCCGCCGCGCGGAAGGCGACGCGCGCGACGACGGGCCGCGCGACGCTCGGCCCGCTCCACGGCGTCCCCGTGTCGATCAAGGATCTGACGCCGACCAAGGGGATCCGCACGACGTGGGGCTCGAAGATCTTCGAGGATCACGTGCCCGATGCGGACGCGGTGGTGGTCGAGCGGTTGAAGGCCGCCGGCGCGATCGTCATCGGCAAGACCAACACGCCGGAGTTCGGCGCCGGCGCCAACACCTTCAACGCGGTCTTCGGCGTCACCCGCAACCCGTGGAACCCCGCGCTGACCTGCGGCGGCTCGACAGGCGGTGGCGCAGTCGCGCTCGCCGCCGGCATGGGGCCGCTGGCCCAGGGCACGGATTTGGGCGGCTCGCTTCGCATCCCCGCCGCCTTCTGCGGCGTCGTCGGCCTGCGTCCGTCGCCTGGTCTCGTGCCCGCCTACCCGGTGCCCGTGGTATGGGACAGCTACTCGGTCTCGGGCCCGATGGCGCGCACGGTGGGCGACCTCGCGCTCATGCTGTCGGTGATCGCCGGTCCCGATGCGCGGTCGCCGATCTCGTACCCCGTCGACGGCCGATCGTTCACGGCCGCCGTCCAGCGGCCGACGCTCCGCGGAGCGAGGATCGCGTGGAGCGCCGACCTCGGCGTCACGCCCGTCGACCACGAGATCCGGCGGGTGGCGGAAAGCGCGACCGCGGTCTTGCGTCGACTCGGTGCCCGGGTCGACGAGGCCCATCCCGATTTCACCGGCCTGCTCGACATCGTGCTGGCCAGTCGTGGGTTCAGCATGGTCGCCCGCCATGAGGAAAAACTCGTTAAGTGGCGCGATGTTATGCAGGAAAACCTCGTGAAGAACATCGACTACGGCCTCACTCTGCGAGCGAGCGACGTCGGGCGCGCCGAGCGGCTGCGGAGCGAGCTGTGGGAGCGCTTGAGGTCGTTCCAGGCGCGCTACGACTTCATCGTCACGCCGACGACCGCCGTCGGTCCCTTCCCCGTCGAGACGACCTATCCGCGGGAGATCAACGGCGTGCCCATGACGAACTACATCCAGTGGGTGCTGCTCACCTACGCGTTCACCGTCGTCGGCCTGCCCGCCATCTCGGTCCCGTGCGGGTTCACCCGCGAGGGGCTGCCGGTCGGGCTTCAGATCGTCGGCCGCTGGCGGGACGAGGCGAGCGTGTTGCGCGCGGCGGCGGCGTTCGAGTCGGCCGCGCCCTGGGCCGATCGCCGGCCGCCGCTACCCTAGCGCGGCTTCCGCGCGAGCCATTGATGGTCGGGGCGCCGGGCGATGCGCTCGGCGAGCAGCCGCTCTGCGCGGTCCACGTCCCCGGCCCGGAAGCATGCCTCCAGCAGCGTGTCGTGGAAGACGTCACGCTGGGCGCGGCTGCCGCCGAGCTCGACGAACCTCGCGCGGCGCGGCTCGATCAGCTCGATGGCGCGGCGGTACTCGCCGGCGCCGAACGCGTGCACGCCCTCCACGAGCGGCAGGACGACCGTCACGACCAGCCCGGTGCGATCCTTCGGTGCGCGCTCGCGCAGCAGCGCGGTTTGCCGCTCGGCGGCGGTCCAGTCGCGCGCGCCGGCCAGCGCCATCGCGACGTGAACGACGTGGAAGAGCAGACCGAGCCGGTTCACGCGCTCCCGCGCGATGGCGGTGATCGGTGCCCAGCGGTCGCGCACGTCGTGACCAGCGAGCCCGAGACGCCAGAGCAGCGAGATCGAGTCGTGCAGATCTCCGGCGATGGCCGACGGCGCGCGCTCGAACACCGTCCGCGACAGCCGGAGCGCGCGGCCGTAGTCCCCGCGCGACAGGTGCATCAGCGTCAGGTGCCAGAGGAGATGGTTGCGGAACCAGCCGAGATGCCGGCACGGGTGAATGGCGGCGGGCAGCGTCGCCAGGCCGGTGTCGAACGCCGCCATCTCGTAGATCGCATGGGCCAGCGCGTGGACGGCCCACGCGTCGCGCTGGTTGCCCCGCAGCGCGGCCTGGGCCACGCGCACGGCGTCGTCGCAGCGATCGGCCTGCTCGAGGGCGAACGCGTGCAGGCCGAGCACGAACGACTCGCCCGCGTAGTGACGGGTGAGCCGGGCCGTCAGGTCGAGCATCTCCGGAAAGCGGCCCTGCCAGAACCACAGGAAGTACAGGCGCTGCAGGATCAACAGGTCCCGCGGCCAGGCGTCGAGATGCTCGCGCATCGCGCGCTCGGCGTCGGCGTTCTTGCCAGCGACCAGCAACGCCAGCGCGTCGACGTGACCGCGCTCGCGCGGGCTCAGGCCGCCGACGGCGGCCTGGGCTCGCGCCATCGACGCGCGCGCCTCCTCGAACCGCTCCTCGAGGAACAGCGCGAGGCCCGCGCCCGCGTGGGCCAGGGCCAGTCCGGGGTCCTCGGCCGCCACCACCTGGAAGCGACCGAGCGCCTGCGCGTCCCAGCCGAGGAAGTCGTGGATCGCGCGGTCGTACGCCGTCAGCGCGGCCGGCGACGCCGTCGTCACGGCGAGGCCGTAGCGATCGTTCACGTGAGCGCCATGGCCGAGGGCTCGGCCAGCACGCGCTCCACGAACTCGACGGCGCGGCGCTCGGCCCACGACGCGGTCCGCCACGGCCAGCCCTCGACGAATCCGGCGTGGCCGCCGCACGGAACGAACTCGGCCGTCACCTCCGGCGGCAACGCGCGCGGATCGGGCAGCGTCTCCGCGGGGATGAACGGGTCGTCGAGCGCGTTGATCAGCAGCGTGGGCCGCCGGATCCGCGCGAGGTACGGCCCGCTGCTCGAGCGCACCCAGTAATCGCGCTCGTCCGTGAAGCCGTGGAGCGGCGCGGTGACGACACGGTCGTACGCCGCGAAGGTGCGGGCGCGGCGGACGGCGGCGAGATCGACGAAGCCGGGAAACTGCCGGGCCTTGTCCACGACCTTGCGCCGCATCGTGCGCATGAAGTTCGCGGTGTAGACGGCGCGACGAAGGCCCTGGTCGAGCACGGACGCGCAGGCGGTGAGATCGAACGGCACGGAGATGGCCACGGCCGCGGCCACCCCGGCGGGGACGTCCGCGCCGCGCTCCCCCAGCCACTTCAGCAGCACGTTGCCGCCGATCGACACGCCCACGACGCCGACCCGCACGTCCGGCTGGCGAGCGATCAGCAGGTCCACGACCATCTGGAGATCACCGGTGTCGCCGGAGTGATAGAACCGCGGCAGCTGATTCAGCTCCCCGCTGCACGACCGGAAGTTGAGGACGACGCCACGCCAGCCGCGGGCGCGGACGTGACGGAGAAGCCCGGTGACGTAATGCGACTGGGTCGAGCCCTCGAGGCCGTGCAGAACGAGGACGAGGGGGCTGGCGGCGGAGCCGTCCAGCCAGTCGAGGTCTACGAAGTCGCCGTCGGGGGTCGAGACCCGCTCACGCGATAGCGGCACGCGGCCGCGCCGCGCGAGCGGGCCCCACACGGTCTGCAGGTGGCGGTTCCGGCACCACCACGCCGGTCGGAACGGAGGCGCGGGCTACTCCTGGCCGTGGAGCAGCAGCTTGGCCACGTCCGTGGCGATCTCCCGCGCGCGCTGCTCGAGCTGCGTCTCCGTGAGATTGGCGATCGGATGCGGCATGGCCAGGAACTTGTACGTCGGCACGCCCCACTGCTCGGCCATGGCCCGGCCCGTCTTCTCGAACACGTCGGTCACGATCGAGGCGGAGGGAACGCCGACCTTCTCGAACAGGATTCCGTCGAGCACACTGCCCGACGAGCACGACCCTCAATCGCCGACGCCTGCGACGACGACGTCGCAGGTCTTGCGCACCTCGTCGATGATCTCCTCGTGGGCGGGCACGCTCGCGTTCTTCTTGCGCCACATCTTGGCGCTGGCCGCGCCGTACTCGTTGACCAGGATGTTGCCGATCTTCACGAGCAGGTTGTCCGAGTTGAACTTCGTGTTCTCGATGAGGGCGATCCGCTTGCCCTCGAGCGAGTCCGGCCGCGGGACGTACCGGATCGTCTGCGGCACGGCGCCGGTGGTGGGATCGAGCAGCTCGACCATCGTTCCCTCCTTGGAGAATGCGGTGCACACGATTATACGCTGCGGCGCTTGATCTCCTTGGTGACCGCCTGGGAGTTGCGACGGCTTCCCCAGCCCGGGACATAGGCGGAGAACGCGCCGGCACGGCCGCCGGCGGCGACCACCAGGATGTCGTCCGGCGATTCCACCAGCGGCCGCATCTTCGTCTCGTCGCCGGCCTGCACGGCGCCCGGCATGCGCTGCGTCCGCTTGAGGTGCGCGTGGCTGTTCTGCGTGTGCTCGAAGAGGTAGCGCCGGATCTCCGGCTTGCCCCATCCGCTGGCCGCGATCGTCCGCATGTGCTCGCCGGCGAGGATGACGGCGTAGTTGGGCTGCCCCATCACGCCGCCCGAGATCCGCATGTCGTCGGCGAGCGTGGACAGCACGCCCTCCGCGGTGTTCGAGAGCTGGTTGTAGAACTGGTGCGGCCCGTTGGCGGCCATCACCGTCACCGTGCTCTGCTCCGGCCGGAAGCCCCGCTCGACGTGCAGTGGCGTCCACGGGCTCTCCGCCTCGTTCTCGGCGATCACGTACGAGAGCTTGCCGGGATGCCCGAGGGTGCCGCGGTCGAGCAGGCCGGGCATGGAGCCGCAGACATTGCGCATGACGAGCCGCACCGCGCGGCCGATCGTCAGGCTCGAGCGCCAGCCCGGGCCGAACAGGTTGTCGCCGGCGTTGATGTCGAGCTCGCGGGCGATCGGGCCGTTGACGATCATGAGGACGCCGGCGCCACCGGTGGAGGTGCCGGGACCGTGATAGCTCCACAGCGGGTCGGCGATGCCCTCCACGGCGGCGAGCACCACGGGCATGTACTCGGGCTTGCAGCCGGCCATCACCGCGTTGATGGCGACCTTCTCCGCGGTGATCGAGACCGAGCGGTGCGTGATGAAGCCGATCTCCTGCTTCGCCTCGACCTTCGCGGCGGCGAGCATCGTCGCCACGCGATCGACGGTCGGCGGCACCACGGGGAGCCCGTCGCTCCATCCCTGCTCGAAGCAGAACTCGACGAGATCAACCGTATCGGCGACCTGGAAGCGCTTGGACACGAGCTCCGTAGGCATCGAATCTCCTCCTCTCGCGGCGCGGGCCACGCTACCACCTCGTCCACGCACCGGCAAGCGATCCTCCCTTACTTCGCGGCAAATTCCTTCCAGATCGTGGTCAGCCGATCGAGTGCGGCCTTCGGGAGCGGGCCCTTCGCCACCGACGCGGCCGCGTACTCGAGCTGGTCAATCGTCGAGTAACCGAGCAGCACCGTGGAGACCGCGTCGCTCCCGAGCGGGAAGCGTAGCGCGGCCTCGACGAGGCTTCCGGCATGTCCCTCGTCCACGAGCGTCTGGAGCTGCCGAGCGCGGTCGACGTCCACGCCGTAGTCCGGACCCGTCGCGATGGGGGCGACAACGGGCATGGCCAGCGGATGCCGTGCCGGCGTTCCGCTCAGCGCGCCGCCGGCCAGCACGCGGACCACGATCACGCCCATCTGCTGCGCGCGCGTGCGTGACAACAACCGCTCGAAGTCCTGTCCGGGGAAGCCGCGCGGCACCTCGAGCCAGGCGCTGGGGTCGAGCAGGTTCAGGAAGACCTGTGCCGTGTCGACCGCCCCGGAGTCGATCGTCCGGTGGAGCGCCGCCGTGTCGCCGTTGGCGGTCATGCCGACGAACCGCACCTTGCCCTGCTGGCGCAGGCGATGGATGGCCGGCACGACCTGATCGACGACCTCGGCCGGCGTGACGGCGCTGCCGTCACGGACCGGACGGATCAGATTATGGAGCTGCAGCAGGTCGACGCGCTCCATCCCCAGACGACCGAGGCTGGCGTCGAGCGAGCGGGTGATCGCGCCAGCGATGTCCCCCATGTCCTCCGGACCGAGCCGCACCTTCGTGCCCACGTGGACGTCAGCCCGGAGCGCCTTCAGTGTCTGACCGAGGTGCTGCTCGGATACGCCCTTGCCGTACGACGAGGCGGTGTCGAAGTAATTGATGCCCAGCTCGAGCGCGCGCGCGACGGCACGCTCACGCTCGGCCGGCGCGCCGCGAACGATGAGGCCGCCGACATCGCCGCAGCCGAAGCCGAGCGCCGAGACCTTCAGACCGGTCCTTCCCAGGGTTCGATGTTCCATGGCTCTCCTCGAAGAGATCGCAGGATGTCGCGGCGATCGTACTACGAGACGGCGTCCCCCCGGGACCGCGGAAGCGCCCCGGAGCCGCCGGTGTTATGCTCCTGTCGCTCTCGACGTCGATCGAGCGGCGTCGCATCACACCCGCTTCACGAGGAGGACACCATGAGGATCACGCGAACGGTATCCCTGGTCGTCGCCATCGCCCTTCTGTTCCTGACGGCCCCCGTCAGCGCGCAAGCGCCCGGCGCGCAGACGCCGGGTGCCCCGGCAGCGCCGGCCACTCCGGCGCCGCCACCGCCTGACTACGGTTCCGCCATCACCAACGAGCAGGCCAAAAAGGTCATGGCCGGGGCCGAGGCCGAGGCCAAGAAGAACAAGTGGAACGTCGTCATCTACATCATCGACTCCGGCGGGCAGCCCGTCATGATGCAGCGGCTCGACGGCGCGCAGTGGGGCAGCATCGAGATCGCGCGGAAGAAGGCGGAGTCCTCGGTCGCGCTCCGGCGTCCGACGAAGGCCTTGCAGGATCTCGTCGCACAGGGTGGCGCCAACCTCCGTCTCCTCACCATCGGCTACAGCGTGCTCGAAGGCGGCATTCCGATCGTCGTCGGCGGCAAGATCATCGGAGGCATCGGCGTCTCCGGCGTGACGTCGCAGCAAGACGCGCAGATCGCCCAGGCCGGCATCGACGCCCTGAAGTAATTCCGCGAGACATAACCGAAGCGAGCCGCGCCCCGGCCCCGCCGGGGCGCCGCGTTTCGGGGGTTCGGGGGGCCATTCGGGGACCTCCCATGTCGGTCGATGCGCGCCGAGCGGCCCTGTCGCTAAAAATCTGGCATGAGAAACGCGCCGACATCGTACAGCACGTGGACCACGGCCGTGAACGTGGTCGACGTCCGGTTCTTGAGCACGCCGAGCGCGATGCCCATGAGGACGATCATCACCATCCCGGGCACCTGGTACTGCACGTGGAGCGCCCCGAACAGCACCGCGGTCAGCACCACGCCGAGCCTGGGCTGGAGCGCTCCCCGGAACAGGACCTCTTCCCCCACCCCCGCGGTGACCGACGTCAGCACGGCGCCGACCCACGGCGGCAGGCCCACGAAGTCGTAGCCGAAGCGATCCTCGAGCGCGTGCACGGACGGCAGCAGCACACTCTCCAGATGCTCCATCGCGCCGATGAAGAGCTGGAAGCCCAGCGCGACGAGGACGGCGAGCGCCAGCTGCCGTCGTGTGATCGCTCGCACGTCCAGACGTGCGAGCGTCGCGCGCAGGTCCCGGGTGAGGCCGAAGCCCACGCCGGCCAGGGCCAGCGCGACGTCGGTCATCAACGACACCAGCGGGTCCGACGGATAGAACGGCATCTGCACGGGGCCGGACTCGGCGAGCTCGGCGAACAGCGCCACGGCGTCGATCACGGTCAGCACGAACGCGACGGCCACCACGCGGTGCACGGGCGAAGCCGGATCGAGTCCCATCGCGCGCAGGATCCGCGCGCCGACCGGCGGGATGAGGAGCAGCGCGAGGGCGCCGCCGAACGCGAACAGGGCCACCAGGAGCAGGAACGGCGACAGCGTCCCGAGCCCGATCCCGAAGCGCCAGACCACGGCGGCGGCGGGAACGCACGCGGCGGCGATCACCGCGGCGACGAGCCGGCTCGCGTGCACCCAGCCCGAGTCTGGCCGCATGACGCGCGCGAAGACGAGCGCCAGCATCAGCGGAACCGGGACGAGGAGCCCGTCCAGCAGCCCGCTCAGATCGAGGACGGTGAAGGCGGCGCAGACCGCGAGCCATGCGAGGAGCCCGCGCGGGCGCGCGCGGGGGGCGTCGGCGAGCGCGGGCGATGGTTCGGGTGCGCCGAGGTCCGTCAGGCGGTGGTCAGCAGACAGGACGCCCGAGCAGCGTCGCGTCGATCTTGCGGGAAGCGAGCCGACCGTCGCCGGCCCGGCCCAGCAGGCGCCCGCCGTCGGCGATGACCTGACCGCGAAGGATCGTGGTGACCGGCCAGCCGGACACCTTCCAGCCCTCCCAGGGACTGTAGTCGCTCACGTGGAAGTCCTCGCGCCTCAGCGTCTTGTCGACCGTGGGATCGATCAGCACGAGGTCGGCATCGGCGCCGGGGGCGATGGCGCCCTTGCGCGGGTAGAGGCCGAAGATCCGCGCCGCATTCGTGGCGGTGATCTCCGCGAAGCGCGTGAGCGACATCCCGCGCTTGACGACGCCCTCGCTCCACGCGATGCCCATCCGCGCCTCGGCGCCCACGTTGCCGCCGGTGACGTCCTCGATGGTCTTGCCGCGGAGCTTGATGTCGAGCGTGGTCGGATACTCGTCGGTGGCCAGCGTCGACAGCCCGTCCACGATGAGTCCCCGCCACAGCGCCTGCTGGTCCTCCGGGAACTTCAGCGAGGGATAGGTGTGCGAGCAGAACCCGCGCGGCGTTTTGTAGTACTCCGCATTGAAGCACGCGTACTGGTGCAGCGTCTCGCCATAGATGGGCAGGCCGTCGGCGCGAGCCTCACCGATGGCGTCCACGCCCTCCTTGGCCGAGGTGTGGACGAAGTAGACCCCGCACCCCGCGGCCCGGGCCAGCGCGATCGTCCGTCGGAACGCCAGCTGCTCCGAGAGCTTCGTGTGGACGAGATGCATGTTCGTGCCGTCGAGCCGCCCCTCGGCGCGGAACCGCTCGTAGTTGAACTGCACCAGGTCTTCGTCCTCCCCGTGGACGACGAGAATGCCGCCGGCCGCGGCGATCTTCTCCATGGCGAGGTGGATGCGGCCGAAGTCGAGGCGATTCTGATGTCGCTTCGGGTGGATGGGCAGGATGTTGGTGGTGAAGACCTTGAAGCTCGGAAAGCCCGCCTGCACCGCCTCGCCGATCTGGTCGAACGTGTGGAGCGGCAACGCTCCCGCGAGGGTCACGTGGAACGCGTAGTCCACGTAGGAGTTGCCCTGCCAGCGCTTCGTCCGGACCTCGATGACGTTCTGCATGTCGTCGCCGGGACGCACGAAGCAGAAGTCGATGTGCGTGGTGGTGCCGCCGAACGCCATGCCGCGAGTGTCGTCCTCCGGCCCCATGGTCAGCCCCGGCTCGTCGGGGCGCGACATGATCCCGTGGGCGAGATGGGTGTGGGGATCCACGCCGCCGGGGACGACGATCTTGCCGGCGGCGTCGATGGCGCGGGCGCCGTCGACGGCCAGCATGCCGGGCTCGGCGATGGCGACGATGCGTCCGGCCGCGACGGCGACGTCGCGCACGCTGGCGCGGTCGGGAGTCACCACGGTGCCGTTGCGGACGACGAGGTCGATCACGGCGGAGAGCCTACTTCACGACCGCACACCGGTCAAACGACGGCGTCGGGCGGATGCCCGATCGACTCCGTCACGCGCTCGTGGGCATGGCCGAGACGGAGCACCGTCGCCTCGTCGAAGGGGCGCCCGACGATCTGGAACCCGAGCGGCAGCCCGTCGCGCGAACGGCCGCAGGGGACGGACAGGGCCGGCAGGCCGAGCCCGTTGAACGGTCGCGTGAGCCGCGAGAAGCGGCCCATGCGCGCGACCTTCGCCTCCACGCCTCCCGCCTCGCACGCCTCGTACGTCGGCGCGGGCTCGGGAATCACCGGGAGCGCGAGCGCGTCGACGCGCGCGAAGACCTCGGCGATGAAGGTCCGTGTCAGCCGCGCGCGCAGCCGCAGGGCCTGTAGATAGTCGATGGCCGAGATGCCGGCGCCGAGAGCGAGCCGCGTGCGCACCGCGGCGCCGAGCTCGTGCGGACGCTCGCGAAGGATCCGGGCGTGGATGGTGGCGCTCTCCGCGCGCGCGATGACGTTCGAGACACTTACGAGGCTCTCGGGATCC
>Ga0075425_100007859_pt1 | contig 11278 bp, 10 predicted proteins | sample SoiMethybrSBSTD4_FD_75300 | JGI IMG/M metagenome (GOLD analysis project Ga0075425, IMG submission 75300) | Bulk soil microbial communities from a Populus tree surrounding site in Tennessee, USA - Soil MetaG P. TD hybrid SBSTD4 | ecosystem: Environmental > Terrestrial > Soil > Tree plantation...
GTCGCGCGCCTGCTCGCGAAGGAGGGCTCGTCCGGCATCGCTGGACTCCGCGCGGTCTGATGCAGCCTCAGGGGGCCAGGCCCTTGTTAATCGCAACCACGGCCCAAGGGGTATGAAGGAGCGCCAGGCTTCGCCGCGCCATCCCAACAACGACTCGGCATGGTCTACCATGCGTGTATGAAATGAAAGCCCGAGGCGACCCCACCGGATGGGAGGAAATCATGAGCCCACAAGGCCTCGTAACCGGAGACTCAATTGACACGCTGTGTGCCTTGGCCGACTTGCCATTGCCGGTCGAGCGCCGGGCCCGGCTCGCATCGATGCTATCGGCCCTCATTGCCGCGGCCAACGACCTGAGCGGCAAGATGGCGAACGCCGAGTACCGGACGGTTGTCCCGATCACGCGATTCCCCGAGCGCTAGGAGGTGTGCCATGGGCGCGACTGACGTCCTGAACATGACGATCAGCGAGGCGGCGGCTCAACTCGAACGCCGGACCTTGTCCCCCGTCGAGCTGACCGATGCCATGGTCCACCGCATCGCCGCCGTGGACAAGGCGCTGAACGCCTACATCACGGTCTGCGGTGAAGAGGCCCGCGCGGTGGCGCAGGCGGCGGAGAAGATGATCGGCGCCGGCTACCACCTGGGCCCGCTGCACGGCATCCCCGTCGCCATCAAGGACAACATCTACACGCGAGGGGTGCGCACCACGGCGGGATCGAAGATCCTGGCCGACTTCGTGCCGGCGGAGGACGCCACGGTGACGACCCGCCTCAAGCGGGCGGGCGCGGTGATCATCGGCAAGACCAACCTGCACGAGTTCGCGTGGGGGGGCACCACGGACAATCCCCACTACGGCACGTGCCGCAATCCCTGGAACCCGGAGCGGTTCCCGGCCGGTTCCAGCGGCGGGTCGGGCGCCGCCGTCGCGGCGCGAACCTGCCTCGGCGCCCTCGGCACCGATACGGGCGGATCCATCCGCCTGCCGTCCGCCGTCAACGGGATCGTGGGCATCCGGCCGACCATCGGCCGGGTGAGCAACCACAACGTGGTGCCCTTGGCGTGGACGATGGACACGGTGTCGCCGATGACGCGAACGGTGGAGGACTGCGTCCTTATGTTCGAGGCCATCGCCGGTTACGACCCCCTCGACGATCACTCGGCCCAGATTCCAGTGTCGGACTACCGAGGGGAGCTTTCCCGCGGCGTCGGCGGGCTGCGCGCCGGATTGATCCGTGACTACTCGCTGACCCACGTGCAGCCCGCCGTCGGCCACACCATCCGCACAGCGATCTCCGCGCTCGAGGCGCTCGGCATGCAGGTCGAGGAGATCGCGATGCCGGCTATTCGCGGCAACATCTCGGCGCAGCTCACGATCGAGTCGTGCGAGCCGAGCACCTACCACCAGGAATGGCTTCGCGCGCGAGCGGCGGACTATGGCGATGACGTGCGCACGCTGCTCGAGCTGGGCGAGATGTACCTGGCCACCCACTACCTGCAGGCCCAGCGCTACCGGAGCGTGCTGCGGAAGGAGTTCCTCGAGGGCTTCAAGCGCGTCGACGTCTTCCTCACCCCGACGCTTCCCTTCACGGCCACTCCGTGCGGCGCCACGGAGGTCGTGATCGAGAACAACCAGCGGGAGGACATGCTGTCGGCCATCATGCAGTTCACCGGCGTGCCCAGTCTCGCCGGCCTGCCCGCCCTGTCCTTGCCGGTCGGTTTCGACGACGACGGGCTGCCGGTGGGCATGCAGGTCATCGGACGCCCGTTCGACGAGGGAACGCTGTTCCGCGTCGGTCACGCCTACCAGCGGGAGACGAGCTGGCACACACGCGCGCCGAAGCTCTAGCTCGAGCCCGGACGCCGACAGCGGCGGTCGGCGGTCCCGCTCAGACCGCGAGGTAGTCGCGCACGATGTCCTCGTCCATCACGTTCTCGGGCGAGATCTCGCGGGCGATGCGGCCCTTTTCCATGACGTAGATTCGCCGAGCGAGGGCTGCCGCGAACTCGATGTTCTGCTCGACGAGGACGATGGCGAGCCCGCGCCCCCGGCTGATCGACGCGATCTTGGCCTCGATCTCCTGGACGATGCTCGGCTGGATGCCCTCGGAGGGCTCGTCCAGGAGGAGCACCTTGGGGCCGCCGGCGAGGGCGCGGCCGAGGGCGAGCATCTGCTGTTCGCCGCCTGAGAGGGTGTCGCCTCGCTGCCGGTATCGCATCTCCAGCATGGGGAACTCCGCCAGCACTTCCTCCAGGAGGGCGCGGCCGTTGGCGCGGTTCAGGTCCGCCCCGATCAAGAGGTTCTCCTCCACAGTGAGATCGGCGAAGATCATCCGTCCCTGGGGCACGTAGCCGAGGCCCCGTCGCGCGCGCTCGTGGGCGGGAAGCTGGGTGACGTCCTCGCCGTCGAGGTGGATCGCGCCCGAGGACACGCGCAGTAGCCCGATGATCGCCTTCAGCAGCGTGGTCTTGCCGACTCCGTTGCGACCGATGATGGACACGATCTCGCCGGCGCCGACGACGAGGCTCGGCCCCATCAAGGCCGGCGTCTTGCCGTAGGCGACGTGGACGTCAGCGACGGATAGCATAGTGCGCGCCCTTCCCGAGATAGATGTCGCGGACGCCCTCGTTGCCCTCGATCTCCTCCATCGACCCCTCGGCGAACACCTCGCCCTGGTGCATCACAGTCACCCGGCGGGCGATCATCCGGATGAAGTTCATGTCGTGCTCGACGACGATCACGGTGGCCATCTCGTTGAGCCGCTTCAGGAGCCGGACGGTCTTCTTGACCTCTTCCACCGTCATCCCGGCCGTCGGCTCGTCGAGCAGGATCAGGGACGGCTGGCCGACGCTGGCCATGCCGATCTCCAGCCACTGCTTCTCGCCGTGGGAGAGCCACGTCGCGGGGTGGTCGGCCCGCTCCTGCAGCCCGACGACCTCGAGCATCTCGGCGGCCCGGCGGCGCCCCTCGCGATCGCCGAATCGGAACTCGGCGGCGAGGTGCAGATTCTGGTACACGCTCAGCTCCTCGAGGACGCTCGCCACCTGGAATTTGATGCTGATCCCGAGTCGGGCAATTCGGAACGCCGGCCAGCCGGTGATGTCGCGGCCGCGGAACCGCACGGTCCCGGAGCTCGGCCGCATCCCGCCAGTCAGGATCCGGAAGAAAGTCGACTTGCCGGCCCCGTTGGGGCCGATCAGGCAGCGGAGCTCGCCGGGCTCGACGGCGAGGCTCAGATGGACGGCGCGCAGCGCTCCGAAGTGCTTCGTCAGGGCGCTGGCCTCGAGGATCGGGTCGGGCATGCTCGACTCCTCCGCGGTCAGAACAAGCAGAAGTCCGTCTGCTGGCAGGCGATCCGGTGACCGAAGTACAAAATCACCGCCGGCAGCAGGAGCCACCAGGCCCAGCGGCGGTACCGTTGGAGCAGCCGAAAGAGCGGGGGCGTCACGCCGTCCTCGAGCAGGAGCACGATCCCCACGAGGACAGCGCCTTGCACCAGGAGCGGCGCTTCCCGCACGATGCGCCGGGTCGCCTCCGCGACGAAAGCGCCCCAGGGGCCGACGTCGGCGGCGGTGGCGCTGAAGGGAGCGACCTCGGCGAGGTAACTCGTCAGATAGCCGATGATGACGGCGCCCACGAATCCGCCGAGCAGGGTGGTGCGACCGCCGAGGAGGACGTAGACGACCGTGCTGGCGGCGAAGGCGAGGCCAAACCGGTCGGGGTTCACGAACCGCCCCCACGCGGCGAACAGCATGCCGGCGAGCCCGGCGATCGCGCCGCCGATGGCGAAGAGCGCGAGCTGGTAGACCCGGGTGTCGTAGCCGAGGCTCGCGACACGCGCCTCGTTCTCCCGGATGCCGATCGCCACCCGCCCGAGCCGAGTGCGCAGGAGCCACTGGGCCAGCACGTAGACGCCGACGCACACACCGAGCACGAGATAGTAGCCGGCCGCGCTCTCTCGGTTGATCTTGAATTCGAACGGCTCTGCCATACCGGGCAGCCAGAGCGTCACCGGCGGGATCTGGAAGTTCGCGATGTTCTGGCTGCTCTCACCCTGGCCGAACATCCCGTTGAACCCGCCGAAGCGGGCCACCCCGATCACCCACTCGTCCCCGCCTGTCGAGACGGCGAAGGCAAAGAGCACCAGCGTCAGCGCCATCGTGATGATCGACACGTACACGTCCGAGATGCGCCCGAAGAACATGAAGTAGCCGACGATCGCCGCCAGGAGGCTGGCGGCGACCAGGCCACCCACGAGGGCGGCATGCGTCTGGTGCGTAGTCCGGATCAGGTTGAGCCCGATGGCGCCGTAGACATAGGCCCCAATCCCGAAGAAGGCCGTCTGCCCGAAGCTCATGATCCCGGCGTAGCCCCAGATCAGGCCCAGGGACATGGCGAGCAGCCCGTAGATCATATAGACGGCGAGCACGTTGGCGGTGTACGGGCGGAAGGCCCACGGCACGGCCAAGAGCGGGAGCAGAATCAGCAATGCCGACAGGACTTGCGGCGACGCCGTCCGTCTCACTGCCGATCCCTCCAGAAGCCCGAGATCCCCCGAGGCAGAAGTCGCAAGAGCACGACAGCGAAGACCAGGAGCGCGATCTGACCGAAGAAGGCGGACCCGCCGATACTGATTTGGCACGGGGGAGGCGCGCAGTGTCCCGCCGTCTGAATCGTGAACAGCGAGAAGCGCGAGATCAGGGCCTCGATGAACCCGAGGGCCGAGGCCGACGAGAGTGTCCCCAGGAGCACGACCGGGCCGCCCACCACGACGGTGATGAACGCGCGGGCGATGTACAGGACCCCCATGGTGGGGACGACGCCGACGATCGGCGCCATGATGGCGCCGGTCGCCCCGGCCAGGCCCGCGCCGAGACCAAACGTCAGCATGAACATGCGTGGCGTGCTGATGCCCATCGCCGATGCCATGTCGGGGTTGGCGATGGTCGCACGAGCGCGCCGGCCGAACGCGGTGTAGCGGAAAAGGACGTAGACGCCGACCATGAGGCCGGCGGCCAGTGCCGTCATGACGATCCGGTACTGGGCGTACTGGTAGCGCCCGACTTGGAAGTTCCCGAGCGCGAACGGGATGCCCTGGGTCACCGCACCGAAGGTGACGGTGATGAGGCCGATGAGCAGGAGGCTGATCCCCCAGGTCGCCAACATGACGTCGAGGGGCCGGCCGTACAGCCGTCGAATGACGAGCCGCTCGATGGCGATCCCGATCCCGGCCACGACGAACGGTGCCAGCAGCATCGCCAGCCAGAGAGGTAGGTGGGCGTAGCGAATCCCCGCTAGCACCGTGAAGGCGCCGGCCGTGAAGAACTCTCCCTGCGCGAGGTTGACGATCCGCATCATGCCGAAGATGACGGCCAGGCCCAGGGCCAGAAGTACGAGGATCGTGATCGAGTTGAGAACCTCGAGGGTGATGATCGCGATGGTGTCGGGGCTCACGGCGATCGCTCGATCGAGCTGACCGGCGAGACGGCACGGCGGCTCGTCATCGTGTCAGTGGCGGCGATTCCCGGGCGGCCTCTCGGCCGCCCGGGTTCGGCGCGGGATAGACGCTCTACTTGGGCTGGTACTGCGTGTGCTGGTTCGGATTCTTGATCAGATCGCACAGCTGCATGGTCTCGGTGGGCGGAATGTTCGGGAAGCTCTCGAGAACCTTCCAGCCGTGCTTGTCGTTCACCGCGGCCAGGTGCATGGTGAAGATGACGTGGTGACTGGCCGGATCCATCTTGACGTGGCCCATCGGCGAGTCCCACTCGATCCCGCTCTCCATCGCCTTGGTGACGGCCTCCCGTTCGAAGCTCCCGGCTTTCTGGACGCCCTTGGCCCAGAAGTTCCACCCGTTGTAGCTCTCCGCCCCGGCGTCGCCGATGTAGTAGTCCGGCTTGCCCATCTTCTTCTTCATGCCCGCCTTGAAGGCCCGGTTCGGCGCATTGTCGAGCTCGTCGAAGTACGGATAGCAGGCCACCAGTCCCTCGACCTCCTTGGCGTCGAGCACGATGTGCTCGTTCCCGAAGCCAAAGGTCGTGGAGATGATCGGGATCTTGTTCTTGAGCCCGGCGGCAGCGAACTGCCGGTAGAAGTTGATGTGGGCCCCGCCGACCAGGAAGGACATGAGGACGTCCGGCTTGGCCTCCTGGATCCGGTTGATGGTGGCATTGAAGTCAGTCACGTCGAGCGGGATGAACTCGACCTTGCCCACGTGCTGTCCCTTCTTGGCGCCCGGGACGGGCTCGAGCCCGCCACCGTTCTTCCAGAAGATGTCCCACCACTTCCAGGAGATGTGGCCGAAGTTGTAGTCGGCGGCCACGGTGTAGGCCTTGGTCCCGTACTTCTTGAGCGCATACTTGGCGAGCGGCCCCATCTGTTGGGTGGGCGTCTCGCCGGTGACGAACACGTACTTGTCGCAGACGCCGCCTTCGTAAATGATGTTGTAGAAGTAGAGCTGCTTGTACTCGTCGATGACGGGGCGAAAGCTCTCCCGCGACGCGGACGTGATCCCGCCGTGGATGACAACGACCTGGTCCTCGAGGATGAGCTTCTTCGCGAACTTCGGGAAGTTCGCGATATCGGACTGGGTGTCGTACTGGATCAGCTCGAGCTGCTTGCCGAGGAGCCCGCCCTTGGCGTTGATCTCGGCCACCGCGTACTCGGTGCCGGCGATGGCGGGGAGCCCGTAGATGTTGATCCCGCCGGTCTTGTCGAGCAGGCTGCCAACCGGAACCTTCTTGCCCTGCGCCCACGAGCGTCGAGGACGAATCACCGCGGGGAGCCCCGCGACCCCGCTGGCGACGGCCGCTGTCCGAAGAAAGTCGCGTCGTTTGAGCTGTCTGGTCATCGCGTCCCTCCCGTGGTCGCGTGTGAGACCGTGAACGGCGCGTGCGGGAAGCGCACGGTTCCACCACGGTCCCCCGCCTCAACGCGCGGCGGCGACATCTCGCATGGGAAGCAAGTGGCCGCAGCATTAGCAAGCCGTGATCGTGGGTGTCAAGTGGAAAATTGCCTCGCTTCTAGGCACGCGCGGGGCCGCGCGTACTGCGAGAGCCTGGGGACGGCGTGGGCGCGGCCGCTGTCGCGCGCCCGACATGGGCTACACTCTGCCCGGGCACGGCGCCCCGCGTGCGCTCCGTCCGGGGCCCCGGAACGATTCGCTGATGTCAATCGAAGGAGGAGAGAGCCATGGCGGCTAGGGATTTCTCCGATCCGGTCGAGGGGTTTCTCGAGGTATACGGAAGGCAGGAGGGTGAGCTGCTCGGCCCGGACGCTCCGAGCGCGCCGGGCGTCTTCACGGGCGAGCGACAGTTCATCGAGTTCGCCGATCGCGACTACGATGTGGACCGGCACTGGGCGTTCCCCATCCAACGGGACCAATGCGCCCTCATCGTGGTCGACATGCAGGAGGACTTCGTCAACCCGAGGAACCCGATGTGCGTGCCGGAAGCGTATCGACAAGTGCCCCGGATCAAGAAGCTGATCGAGGCATGTCGCTCGCTCCGCGTGCCCGTCATTTACAGCGCTCACAACATTGCCAGCGACTGCTGCGCCGATTTCTACGAATTCTGGGAGCCCATCGCGGCGGGCGCCATCAAGGAGGGAACGGCCGGCGCGGACATCTACCGCGAGATCTACCCGGCCCCCAGCGAGCGGGTGATCCGGGTCAAGCACGCCTATGACTCGTTTGCCGGTACCGATCTCGACTATGTCCTTCGAGATCGCGACGTGAAGACGGTCATCATCTGCGGCACCCTCACGAACTTCTGCTGTGAGTCGACGGCTCGGACGGCGTACTTCCTGAACTACCACGTGGTGTTCGGGAGCGACGTCAACGCGAGCGACAACGCCCTCGCGCACGAGGCGACGATCCGGACCATGCGCCGTGGCTTCGCCCGCGTCCTGGACCATGAGGCGATCCTCGACATCCTCACGAACGGCGACCGGATGCACGACGAGGCGCGCGCTGAGCGGGCGCGAAGGAGGTCGCCCGTGTCTGTCGCCGCCCCGGCCTAAAGCACCGACGGCTGCTCCGAACCTCGCGCGCGTTCTTCCGGTACGCCGAAGAGCCCGTGCCTGGCTCCCGAAGAGCTCGAAGATCTGGTGAACGAGGCAAGGTCGCTCGGCTCCTCGGCCGTCCGCATGCCCTCGATGGTGACGCCATACGCAGGGGCGTCCCCGAAGTGCTTTGAGCACTCGGCCCGCGGCGAGCCGAGCGGTGGTAGGATGCGGGCTGTACGCGGCGCGCCGCTTCCAACGCGGCTTGGGCAGGACGAACAGAACGGTTTTGGCGAAGCACAGCCAAGGAGGTCCCCATGGCCAGCGTGAAGCTTCCCACTCCCTCCGAGCTCGTTGCCGTCGGCAAGCAGCTCGGCATGAACCTGTCCGAACACGACGTGACCTTCTTCCTCGAGACGATGGCCGGGAGCGTGGGCGTCTACGCCCTGCTCGACGGCATGTCCGACAACCTCCCCCCGGTGAAGTACCCGCGCTCGCGCGGCCACCGGCCGGAGGGGGAGGAGAACAAGTACAACGCCTGGTACTACAAGGCCGAGGTGAAGGGCGCGCCGACTGGCAAGCTCGCCGGCAAGAGCGTCGCGCTCAAGGACAACGTCTGCTTGGCCGGCGTCCCCATGATGAACGGCGCCTCCACACTTGAGGGCTACGTGCCCGATGTGGACGCCACCATCGTCACTCGCATCCTCGACGCGGGTGGCACGATCGCCGGCAAGGTCCACTGCGAGTACTTCTGCTTCTCCGGGGGCAGCCACACGGGAGCGGCGGGCCCCGTACACAACCCGCGTAAGATGGGGTACTCGGCGGGCGGATCGTCGTCGGGCAGCGCCGCCGTCGTGGCCGCCGGGGAAGTGCCGCTCTCGATCGGCGGTGACCAGGGAGGCTCGATCCGCATCCCTGCCGCCTACTGCGGGATCTATGGGATGAAGCCCACCCATGGCCTGGTCCCCTACACGGGCATCATGCCGATCGAAAACACCCTTGACCACACCGGCCCGATGTCGGCGACGGTCGCCGACAACGCGCTGCTGTTGGAGGTCCTAGCCGGCCCCGACGGCCTCGACCCCCGCCAGATCGGCGTGAAGACCGCTCCCTACACGAAGGCGCTCACTGGCGACGCGAGCGGGCTCCGCATCGGCGTCCTCAAGGAAGGCTTCGGACATGCCGTCTCGGAGGCAGTCGTCGACGCTCTCGTGAGAAAGGGCGCCGATCGCTTCAAGGAACTCGGCGCCACAGTGGAGGAGGTGTCGGTGCCCATGCACCTTGTGGGCCCGGCCATCTGGACGCCGATCGCCGTCGAGGGCGCGACGTGGCAGATGATGAACGGCAACGGCTACGGCTTCAACTGGAAGGGGCTCTACGTCACGAGTCTGATCGACGCGCACGCCAACTGGCGCTCCCGAGCCGACGAGTTGTCGGAAACCCTCAAGAGCACGATCCTCTTCGGCCAGTACGTGCTGAACAAGCACCGCGGGCACTATTACGCGAAGGCACAGAACCTCGCCCGGAAGCTCACGGCGGCCTACGACGCAGTGCTCGACCGCTACGACCTCCTCGTGATGCCGACCCTGCCGATGCGGGCCACCAAGATCCCGGGGATGGGAGCGCCGCGGATGGAGACCATCGAGCGGGCCTTCGAGATGCTCGGCAACACCGCGCCGTTCGACGTCACCGGCCACCCGGCTATGACCGTGCCGTGCGGCATGAGCGACGGACTGCCCGCCGGCCTTATGCTCGTCGGCAAGCACTGGGACGAGTCGACGGTCTATCGCGCCGCTCACGCCTTCGAGCAGTCCCACGACTGGATGAAGGTCACCGCCTGATCGATCGGGAGGGGGCCTCCGGGCTCCCTCCCGTCAATTCCATCTGCACGGCCAGCGCACTGCTCGGGGAGCAAGCCCAGCCAGCCCTGACAGCCGCGCTCAAGGTGGAGCGACTCCCCCAAAGCAGGATAGCGGCTCAGCGCCCGCGCGGGGACGCCTCGTTCGAAACCTCTTCGAAGCCGGGGACCGGGCTGTACGGCAGCCGAAGACGATCGGGTAGCCGATCAGGCGGGTCATCACGATGGTCCGCCGTCGGAGCCATCGAGCCAGTTGAGGCCCGCCCGGTAGGTTCTAGCTCCTCTCGGAGCCTTTTCGAGATCTCGGGAGGCATCGGGACACGTTCTGAGATGGACGAGCCTCCGTTTTGCGTACCACGGGACAGCGACGGTCGGCTGGAACGTCGTGGAGGGGCATTATCGCGGTCAGCACCGGCGCGATTGCATCGTCGGTCGCGCTCATCGGATTCGGGGTGGATTCGATCGTGGACACGGATCGTCATCGACGCCGCGCGGCGTCTACTCGGCTTGGGTGCGGAGGCGCAGGAGAGACTTGTCGGCATGCCTGACTGCGATTCCCCTGGTGGTCATGCCGTTCCTGGATTGGGCGAAGCTTCGCACCGCTCGTGCCCATCGCCTGCTCCTGGCTTTCGCTGACCACGTTGCTCCGCCTCGTTCTCAATGCCGTCTTAGGCTGGTGGTGGGCCGCTCCTCTCGCGGCGCTCGCCATTGTTCCCTTGGTCATGCGGGAAGGGCTCGATGGCTTGCGCGGCGACGATTCAAACTGACACTACCAAGCCCCTCTAAGGCGCCACCCGCCGCACCAGAGCGCGTTGGCGATCACCGACACCGAATTCAGGCTCATCGCCGCGCCCGCGATGAAGGAGGGCTCAGCAGGTGGTCGAAACGGGGGTAGAGCACGCCGGCGGCGACCCGGGCCTCAATCGGATTTGGTCTCCAGACGTCGGAGAAACACCTCGATCTCTTTCTTCGTCTGGAGATCGCCGGTGCGCGCCGCCACCTCGAGGCCCTTCCGGTACGCGGCCCGGGCCTCCTCCAGTCGTCCCGCTCGCTCTAAAGCCCGGCCGAGCCCACGGTGGGCGGCGGAGTAGTCGGCCTTAAGCCGGATCGTTTCCTCGTACTCCTGAATGGCGTTCTCGGCCTGCCCGGCCTCGAGGTAGGCGGCCGCTAGGCCGAACCGGACGACGGGATCGTCCGGCATCAACTCGGCCACTTCCTTGAACTCCGCGATCCGATCGCGCTCGGTCACGCTCAGCTCGGTCGGATCCGCTCTTCCGGCACGTCCACGCGCTTGACCCCCTTGAAGCTGAAGAGAAGCTCGACTTGGTAGACGGGGGGATCGGCGGAGACCTGCTGGAGGATAGTGCCGAGCGCCTTTTGCACGTTCTGGCTGAATGACACGCCCTGGATGACGAGTCC
>Ga0075425_100007860_pt1 | contig 11277 bp, 9 predicted proteins | sample SoiMethybrSBSTD4_FD_75300 | JGI IMG/M metagenome (GOLD analysis project Ga0075425, IMG submission 75300) | Bulk soil microbial communities from a Populus tree surrounding site in Tennessee, USA - Soil MetaG P. TD hybrid SBSTD4 | ecosystem: Environmental > Terrestrial > Soil > Tree plantation...
AGCTGAAGCCCGCAACCCGGTTGTTCTCACTGAGGTCGTTGTTGCGGACGAGAACGTCTAGCTGGTCGCCTGTTTCAGGGACGCGAGAAGTCGAGCCGATGAGTACGAGGCCGGCGATGTTCCGCACCAATCGATTGCCGACGAACTCTACGGTCGCGGGCGAGGCGCGATTGCCCGCAGCAACGGCTGCCCCCGTAGCGTCGACAGAGATGAAATTGCCGAAGATCTTTCCCGAGGAGGCAACCGAGAATACCCCGTTAGCTGCGAGCCCTCGGAAGGCATTGTCGTACAACGAGTAGCTCTGGGTCCGGTTGAAATCGATGTCGTCTCCGCGCGCGGGACCGGAATCGAAGGTGAAGTTCCGAATCTCCACGTCCTGAATGAAGCCACCGGCAGTTGGACCGACGGATACGAGGGCCGCCGTACCGAGGGCAGCTGTTCCCACGATTCTGGTTTCGGTTCCGGGCGCAATTAATCCGGTGGGCCAACCCGCACTATCAATTTCCATCACGTTTGAGCCCACGAGGTCGATGGCGCTTTGGATCCGAAGCGTGCTGCTCACCGGATATTGCCCTGGTTCGACAACGACCACAGCGCCACCCAAGGACGCGGCACGAGCGAGCGCATCGGCGATGTTGTCAAACGGAAATCTGCCGCTGCCGTCGCCGCCGGGTCCTGCGTCGTCATCAACGTGAATAATGGGCCGCCGACTGACCTCAACGTTGGAGTCGTCTTGCGCGAGATGTGGGTGCAAAGCCGCATCGATTACCGGCGGCGCAGTCCCAATACGCCCCTCGAGAATCGCCATCACCATTACCGCCACCAACGTTCGTATGATCTGCATCGGTGTCATTCAACCGCCTAGCCGGCGCGCAGTTCCGTCGAAGATGCCGCGATCATGCGGGGTCAAAGTGGACAGTTCAGCGGTTGCAGTTCATCGTGGCGCAGTTGGGATTTAGGCGTATGAGGCGGCGCGAAGTACGTGACGACGTTGATCGCTGTCGCGTTTGATTCGTTTCGCGCGAGATGCGGATGTGAACCGGTGTCGAGAAAGCCCTCGCCCGCCATGCGAACCGTCGCCGTGCAATCGGCTTCGTAAAACGTCATCGTGCCTACGCTGACCGAGATAAACACCGGGCCCGGGTGCGAATGCCAGCCACTTTGTGCGCCGGGCGCAAAGGTAATCGTCTGCGTCGCGATCGTGACCCCGCGCATGGCTTCGACCACCACCTCCCAGGGAAACGACGATCCACCGTCGGCGCCCGAATGCCGGTTGACTGTGAACGGGTCGAAGGTTGCCGGCTCTCCAACGAACATACCCATGGCCGTGCTAGGCGTGGCCCCGACAAGTCCGGAGACGGTGGCGACAACAAGCGTCGCCAGAACTACTGTGATTGCTCGCATCTGCTTCATTGACGGCCCCTCCTGAGCGCATACGGCGACTTCCAGTTCCAGTAAACGAACGTGCGTAGAAATCCGGACTACAGCTGAGGCGGCTCGACCGCGCGTTCGCCGTGAAGGGGTGGAGTGGTCGATTTGATAGGATGCGGCGATTCCGCAACGAGAGCTGTATGGCTGACGATCGCAGGGGCTCTTCGGGGCTGGCGCACGCCGACGCTTCGGGCCGCAGCGATGCCGCGTCCACCGTACTGCTGATCGCCCGGGCGCGCGCTGGAGATACGGAGGCGCTCGAGCAGTTGTTTCAGCGTCACCTCGGATCGCTGCGGCGCTGGGCCAGTGGTCGATTGCCTCGCTGGGCGCGGGACCTAGCCGACACCGACGACCTTGTCCAGGACACCCTGATTCAGACGTTCAAGAGGATCGAGAGCTTCGAACCCCGCCGTGTCGGCGCCCTCCAGGCATACCTGCGACAGGCGATTCTCAATCGGATTCGCGACGAGTTCCGGCGGAAAGGACGACGGCCCGATCAGACCGATCTCGATGGTCTCGAACTCGATGCGACGATGTCGCCGCTCGAAGAGGCGCTTGGCCGCGAGACAGTGGACCGATATGAGCGCGCGCTCGAACGGCTGCAGCCCGAGGAGCGGGAGGCGATCATTGGGCGCGTCGAGATGGGCTACAGCTATGAGGAGCTGGCCGAGGCGTTGGGCAAGCCGACGTCAGACGCGGCTCGCAAGGCGGCGCAGCGGGCTCTGGTCCGACTGGCAGAGGAAATGACGCGTGAGCGGGAACGAACCACCCCTTGACGAACTAGCAGGGGCCATTCTCGACGGCTCGTCGCTCGACTGGGGGACGGTCGAATCGTTCATCGGCGAGAACGAGCGACCGGTCGTCGACGAAATGCACGTCCTGGCGGGCCTCGCGGATTTTCATCGACAGCAACGCATCGAAACCGCGCCTCCATCGCAGATGTGGGGGCACATCCGGGTCCTGGAGTTACTTGGCACCGGTGCATTCGGGCACGTCCACCGTGCCTGGGACACGCGCCTCGATCGTGAAGTTGCGCTGAAGCTCGTGCCTGCGCGATCAGATGCCGCAGATGCGCGCACGTCGTCGATTATCGAGGAAGGCCGCCTTCTCGCCCGCGTTCGCCATCCGAACATCGTCACGATCTACGGCGCCGAGCGTATCGGCGACACCGTTGGCCTCTGGATGGAACTCGTCGACGGCGTGACGGTCGAAGAACGGCTCGAGCAAGGTCCGCCCTTCCAACCGTCCGAGGTCATCGACATCGGCATCCAGCTTTGCCAGGCCGTCTACGCCGTCCACGCCGCCGGACTCCTGCACCGCGACATCAAAGCGCAGAATGTGATGCTCGCACGTGACCGGCGAGCGGTCCTGATGGACTTCGGCACGGGTTGGGAGATGACGCAGTCATCGGACTCGGTGCGGACGATCGCGGGTACGCCGTTGTATCTCGCGCCAGAGGTGCTTCGCGGCAGCCATGCGACGATTCGCAGTGATGTGTATGGCGTCGGCGTGTTGCTCTACCGCATGCTCACCGGTACCTATCCGGTCTGCGCTGACAGCCTCGCGGATCTGCGTCGCGCACACGAACGTCGCGATCGGCACGATGTCCTCGCAATCCGCGATATACCACGAGGGTTGGCCCGCATCATCGAACGTGCTACCGATCCCGATGCGGAGTGCCGCTACGAATCCATCGAACCGCTCGCCGCCGCGCTCGCGGCTCTTCAGCGCCGCAGAGTCGCGGCGCGCAAACGCGCAATCGCGATGGCCGCCACGCTCGTGCTGTGCGGTCTGCTGATCTGGGCAGGAGCGATGCGATGGCGATACGAGGTTGCCGCGACAGACTCAGGTTCGGAGTACACGACATCGATACCAACGGGCTCCAACGGACCGGCGATAGCTGTGCTTCCGCTGCAGCACCCCGGTAGCGGCACGGGCGACGAACAATTCGCGGAGGGTTTCACGGAAGAACTCATAAACGGTCTTGCGGCAAATAACCAACTGCAGGTCCGCTCGCGCACCTCGAGCTTTGCGTTCAAGAACACGCAACGAGACTTGCTAGACCTCGGAAGGCAGCTCAACGTTGACTTGGTGCTCGATGGCTCGATCCGACGCTCTGGAAATCGGTTTGAGGTTGACCTGCACCTTCTGCAGGCGTCGACGGGCATGACGCTCTGGAACGAGAGCCTTGATGCGGATATCGCAAACGTATTCGCCGCCCGCAATCGGATCGTGCAAAGCGTAGTCCGGCGCCTTGGGATCAAGAATGCCCCTGGCCATCGCGAGTACGATCTCAACCCGGAAGCGTATGGACGTTACCTCACCGCGCGAGCGCTGGTGAGCCACCGCGGCGTCCTCGATCCACGAAAAGCCATCGAGTATTTCCAGCAAGTAATCGCGATGGCTCCGGACTTCGCACCGGCGTACGCAGGGATCGCCGACGCGTACGCCTACTTGTCCATCCTGACGTATCAGGGGGTGCCTATCGCCAAGGCGCAGGGACTGATGCGAACTGCGGCGCTCAAGGCCCTGGAACTGGACCCGGACCTCGCGGAAGCACACGCCGCGATGGGCCTCGTGTACGCGCGCGATCTCGATTGGCCAAGCTCGGAACGGCATTTTGAGCAGGCCATCGCGCTGAACCCGAGTCTCAGTCAGGTGTACACGAACTACTCGTTCTTTACGCTTCGCCCACTCGGGAAATTCGACAGAGCGGAACGTATCCTGAAAACCGCCATGCAGAGTGATCCGCTGTCGCTCGACGTATGGCGGGAAATGGCGCAGTTGTATTTCACTGTCGGGCGATATGACGACGCGATCAATCTGCTCGAGCGCGTGCGAGCGGTGGATCCGCAGCTGCCTTTTGCAGATCTCTTTCTCGCGAGGGCGCTGGCGTGCCGCGGCCGCATGGCCGAGGCGCTTGCGCTCTACGACGCGATGGAATTGCACGGACCTGCCGGCACCACATCGGCGCGGGCGAGCGAAAGTGTGGCTCAGTATCAAGCGTACGCCTATGTAAGAGTGGGCCGGCGCGCGGACGCTGAACGGCTGGCAACCGAGAACAACGATTACCCCTATCGCGCAACGATTATTTATGCGGCCCTCGGCGATCTCGACCGTGCATTCGACGCCATGCGTCAAACAGCTGAACGGGAACCGCAGCGTATTCCCTTGCTTCTGACCTGGCCAGAGATAGCCCCGTTGCGCAGCGACGTGCGATTTGCGGCTGTTCGGAAGCGATTTGGCCTGCAGTAACTGTTCGTCATCCCCTCCCTTTTACTCTTCATCCTTCTGATGCGTATGCGTGTGGCGATGCCCATGCGCATGGTCGTGATCGTGGTCGTGCTGGTCATCGATCGCGTGACCGTGATCGTGGTCGTGCATCAGCTCCTTCGGCACATCGGGGAACATCTCGCGTGACGTAGGTGCGCGGCCGCCCGCCCACTCGACCCCGCCTTGCTTCCGCGCCGCCGCCAGCAAATCGTCCCACGAGAGCGTCGAAGGATCGCGCGCGACGTCGACGCGCTGTGCCAGCGCCGCCAGCACCAGCTTGCGGACGCGCCGGCCATCCCACCCTTCGCACAACTTCGCCAGCTCGTTCAGCTTCGCCGCGTCCTGCGTCATCGGCAGCAGCGACGGCCACTGCACGGCCAGCTCGCCGAGCGCATGCTCGAGGATCTTGCCGATCGTCTCGCGATCCGGCAGCGCGAACTTCATCACCAGATCCGCTCGCGACAGGAACGCCTCGTCCACCGCCTCGATGAAGTTCGTCGTCGTCACGAACAACACAGATGGAAGGTTCTTCGCAATTTCGTCGATGCCGAGCAGCACCGCGTCGGTCGCACGATGCACATCAACGGGATTGGCTTCGAACGATGCCGTCGATCGCCGCACGGCGAAGCTCTCCACCTCGTCGATGAGCACGATGACGTGCGGACGACGGTTGGCGATCTCGGGAATTGTTTCGGTGAGCAGACGCGTGACGTTGCGCTGACTCTCGCCCAACATGTCGCTGGGAAACGCATGCGGGTTGATCTCGACCAGCGCCGTCGCGCCTTGGCGCGCGAGCGCCAGAGCAGCCACCTGCGCCAGGCCGCGCGCCATCGTCGTCTTGCCCGTGCCTGGAGGCCCAGCAAGCACAATCAACCCATGCGGCAGCCCCGACAGCATCGACAGCTTGCGGCCGTGCTGCAGCACGAGCAGCGCCTGCGCGAGCAGGCGTTCCTTCACCTCGCGCGGAACGATGATGGCGTCCCAGTCGCGATCGTGGTGCTCGGCCGGAAGAATATGCAGCGACAGAACGCCGGGTGGCAATGCCGAGCGCGGGATGTCCATCACTCTTCAGGACGCTTGTCGTCAGGCCACTGAATCTGCGACAGCTCCTGCATCGACAGCAGCGTATCCTCGGCCTCTTCGAACAGCACCATCGGATCCATCACCGCGCGCATCGTCTCGAGAAGCGAATCGAACATGTGAATGCGCACGAGCCGGCACTGATTCACCGGATCGTCGTTGAAGTGCTGATGCCACAGATAGTGATCGACGATGATCAGGTCGCCCTTCTTCCAGCGGTAATGCTGGCCGTTGTCGGGTGCGATGCCCATGAAGCTGTGGCCATAGCCTTCGACCACATAGAGCCAGGCTTCGCCCGGGTGGCGATGCAGCGACTGCGTCTTGCCGGGAGCGAACTGAATCATCACCTGCGTCAGACCTGACGCCTGGTTGCCGATTGCACGATCGTTGAGGAATTTGGTGCGCGTGCCGCGCGGTGTCGCCAGAATCTCCTGCTCGTCGTAAGGCGTGTGGATGCGTCCCGAGCGCCGCTTCTTTGCTTCCACGTCGATGCGGCGCAGACGGCGCGAGTAGGGATCGTTGCCAGGCATACCGGGCGAGACCTTCGGTTTGTCAGGCAAGCTGTCGAACGGCTGGTGACCCGCGTCCTCGAGGATGCTCATGCCGAGCGTCCAGAGCGTCGGCTCGGACGAGTAGCTCATGAACCGACCGGGCTTGTCGCCGTCGTTGCCGTGACGATGCCAGCTCCATGCGGGAATATGGATGGCGTCCCACGCCTTCCAGTCGTAGCGGACGCCGTCGACTTCGGTCCACCCGCTGCCTTCCGCCATGAACAGGATGGCGTCCCACGAATGGCGGTGAATCGTGGTGGTCACCCGCGGGTCCACTTCGTGGACCAGTGCATCGAGCTGGCGGGTCGGACGGTCGCCGTCCCACCCCATGTACACCCCGGTTCGGAGCCCCCGAGCCGTCGCTTCGAGCGTCACGTCCTCCTTCCGGATGACGGTCTGGCGGTATCGGCGCCATTCGTCGATGAACTCGGCGCGACGCTTCTTCTGGATGTGGTAGTGGGTCGTGGTCGTCTGTGTTTTTGTGGACATGGGAGGACGCGGCGATTAAACATACATCGCGATGCGCACGGCCGCAAAAGCGGTGCTGCTCCTCTTTGTCCTGACCGCGGCGCTGTTCGCGCAGACGGCGCCGGCCCCCGCCGAGTTCGCGACACACGAGGGCACCTTGACGCTCTATACGTCGCTGGCGCCGACGGAGTCGCAGCCGCTTGCCGCCGCGTTCGAGAAGAAATACGGGATCAAGGTGCAGCTCTGGCGCGGCCTCTCCGAAGAAGTCGTGCAGCGGACGATCACCGAGGCGAAGGGGCACCGCTACACGGTGGACGTGATAGAGACGAACGGTCCCGAGATGGAAATGATCGCGCGCGAGAAGCTCCTCGCGGCGCCATGGTCCCCCGATCGACTGAATCTGTTCGTCGTCGGCTACAACACCACGAAGGTGAAGCGCACCGACATCCCGGCGACCTACGACGGCTTCACGGACCCGAAGTGGAAGGGGCGCATCGCACTCGAGGCGACGGATTCGGAGTGGATGGCGACGCTCATCAAGACGCTTCCCAACGGGATGGACCTGGTGCGCAAGCTCGCCGCGATGCAACCTGCGCTGCGCAAAGGGCACGTGCTGCTCGCATCGCTTGTCGCCGCGGGCGAAGTGCCCGTCGGTCTCGCGATGTACAACAGCAACATCGAGTCGCTCAAGCGGAAGGGGGCGCCGATCGATTTCGTACCTGTGCAACCGGTCGTGGCACGTCCGCAGGGCATCGGTGTTGCAAAGGGCGCCCCGCATCCGAATGCCGCGCGACTGTTTTCCGAGTACGTCATGTCGGCCGAGGGTCAGAAGCTGTTCGAGTCGATGGGGCGGACACCGGCGAGGACGACGAGCCAGTCCAACAGTTTCCGCTTCACGCTGATTGATCCCGTCACGGTGCTGGACGAATCCGCAAAATGGGAGAAGGTCTGGAACGACCTGTTCGTAAAAAGGTAGGCCGCCTTTCGCGACGCGCGAAATGGCTGCTCGCCATTGCCACCGCGGCGCTGATCCTGGTCATCGCGTTGGTGATCGCGGGCTATGTCGTTGCCAACCGATTCGAACCGTACGTCCGCGCGCAGGTCATCTTGTACCTGCAGGACCGGTTCGACAGTCAGGCCGAAATGTCGTCGCTGCGCATCCGCATGCCACGTGCCTCGCTCCTGCACACGTTCTTCACGCGCGGGCGCGGCATGATCGCCACTGTCGAAGGCGACGGCGTTGTCCTCCGCCATCGAGGCCGCCGCGACCTGCCGCCGATTTTCTCCATGAAAGACTTCCGTTTCGATGTGGACCTCGGGACGGTGTTCGATCCGGTGAAGGTGGTACACCTCGTCACCATCGACGGCATGCAGATCAACGTCCCTCCCGCCGGGGAACGTCCGGACCTCGGCTCGAATGACAATGCGACGCCCCCAGCGGGCGACGCCGCCGCCGCGGAGGAGACCTCCGACGTCCGTCTCGAGCAGGTGGTGATTTCGAACGCAGGGTTGACGATCCTGCCGAAGGACAAGAAGAAAATTCCGCTGCGGTTCGACATCCATCGGTTGCAGCTGTCCTACGCCGGACGCAACACCGGCATGAAGTACGACGCCGACCTGACGAACGCGAAACCACCCGGCGACATCATCAGTACGGGGACGTTCGGCCCATGGAACGCCGATGAACCTGGCGATTCACCCTTGACCGGGTCCTACACGTTCAAGAATGCCGACCTCGGCGTGTTCCCCGCCATTGGCGGCATGCTCGAATCGTCAGGGCAATTCGAAGGCACGCTCTCTGCTGTGAACGCCCGCGGTGAGGCGACCGTTCCCGATTTCCGCCTCAAGCAGTCGGGTAATCGCGTGCCTCTGCGTACGCGGTTCGAAGTGCGCGTGGACGGAACCAACGGCGACACGGTCCTCAAACCTGTGACCGGCGCCATCGGCTCGACGAGCTTCACGACCAGCGGCGGCATCATCAAGCACGAGAACGACCTCACACGGACGATCAGTCTGAACGTGTCGATTCCATCCGGCAACATCCGGGACCTGCTCACACTCGCCATGAAGGGACCACCATTCATGGAGGGCAAGGTCGCACTCAAGACGAAGATCGACATTCCGCCGCTGTCGGGCCGCGTGCGCGAAAAACTGCTGCTCGACGGCCAGTTCGAGGTGTCCCAGGGACGGTTCTTCAAGTCCACGGTTCAGGACCAGATCGACACCTTGAGCCGGCGTGGACGCGGGCAGCCGGGAAACGAGGACATCAAACGCGTCGTCTCGGCGATGGCTGGCAGGTTTCGCCTTGCGAACGAGCTAATCACGTTCACGCCGGTGTCGTTTGCCGTCCCGGGCTCCGGTGTCGATCTATCCGGCACGTACGATCTCGCCAGGGATACGCTCGATCTCCACGGCACGCTGAAACTGCAGGCCAGAGTGTCTCAAACGATGACGGGATGGAAGCGGTGGGCGTTGAAGCCGGTGGATCCGTTCTTTGCGAAACAGGGAGCGGGGACGCTGCTTCGCATCCAGATCGTCGGTACGTCGAAGGAACCAAAATTCGGACGCGACCGCGGGGACGACAAGGCGACCAAATAGACGGCGCTGCCCTGATGCCGTACGACGCGGCGACGTCCTGCATCAGGCCGCTCGCTGGAGCAATTCCTCCGCCACTATCTCGTACGAATGCAGGCGCGCGGCGTGATCGTAAATTGCCGACACAACCATGATCTCGTCCACACCCGTCTGTTGGATGAACTCCATCAGCCCCTCGCGAACGGTCCCGCGCGAACCAACAAACGAGCACGCCAGGCGAGCCGATACCTCGGCTTTCTCGGAGGCATTCCAGTACGTCTCGATGTCGTCGATCGGGGCTGGAAGCCGGCCCGGCGTTCCACGCAGCCTGTTCGTGATGCTCTGCTGCACGGACGTGAAGAGCCGGCGCGCCTCGGCATCTGTATCCGCGCCGAATACATTCGCGCCAGCCACAACATAGGGATGGTCGAGCCGCGACGACGGCTTGAACGACGTCCGATAGGTGTCCAGCGCCGCCATCAGCGGCTGCGGCATGAAATGCGACGCGAACGCATAGGGCAATCCCAGCTCGCCGGCGAGCTGCGCGCCAAACAGGCTCGAGCCAAGAATCCAGATGGGCACGTTCGTGCCCGCGCCAGGCACTGCCTGGATACGTTGGCCTTCGAGCACGGGTCCGAGCAGCGCCTGCAGTTCGAGCACGTCCTGCGGAAACGTATCGGCACTGATGAGCGAGCGGCGCAGCGCCATCAGCGTGCGTTGATCGGTGCCCGGCGCACGACCGAGCCCGAGATCGATCCGTCCAGGATAAAGCGATTCGAGAGTGCCGAACTGCTCTGCGATGACGAGCGGCGAGTGATTCGGCAGCATAATGCCGCCTGCGCCAACACGGATTGTGTTGGTTCCGGCAGCCACGTAGCCGATCACCACTGAAGTCGCGGCGCTCGCGATACCCGCCATGTTGTGATGCTCGGCAAGCCAGAAACGCGTGTAGCCCCAGCGCTCGGCGTGCTGTGCGAGGTCAAGCGTGTTGTGGAGCGCATCGGCCGGTGTGGCGCCTTCGACCACGGGCGCAAGGTCCAGAATGGAGATGTGTTGGCGCACGAACAGAACTAAGCGATTATGCGTCGATGCCGCTTCGCACTCTGTTGGAGAACAACGCCGCCTGGGCGGCGGGCGCTGTAACGCGCGATCCGCAGTACTTTACCCGCCTGCAGCAACAGCAGGCGCCCGAGTACCTGTGGATCGGCTGCTCCGACAGCCGCGTGCCCGCGAACGAGATCGTTGGCCTCGCGCCCGGCGAGCTCTTCGTCCATCGCAATGTTGCCAACGTTGTGGTGCATACCGATCTCAACTGCCTCTCTGTCCTGCAGTACGCCATTGACGTTCTCGGCGTCAAGCACGTCATCATCACGGGCCATTACGGATGCGGAGGCGTGAGGGCGGCTTTCGACGGCGCGCGTCTTGGACTAATCGATAACTGGCTGCGGCACGTGGAAGACGTAAAACATCGTCATGACAGCGACCTCGCTCCGCTTCCACCTGACCGCGCAATCGATCGGCTGTGCGAGCTGAACGTCATCGAACAGGCACGGCACGTGTGCGAGACGACCATCGTGCAGGATGCATGGGCACAGGGGAAATCGGTGGCCGTCCACGGATGGATTTACGGGTTGGGAGACGGGCGCCTGCGGGAGCTCGGCTTCGTGGCAACGGGTCCCGACGAGGTGCATCGTACCTATTCGTCAGCATTGGCGGCCATGCAGCGCGTATAGCTGGCGGAGAGCGAACGACTGAACAATCCTGGCATTTGGGTCTACGCTGAAGCGTGCTCCCCTGCACGGAGACGACTCATGCGTAACGCACGCCATGCCTTGATACTCCTGGTCGCGCTGCTCGTGCCCTCGTCCAGCGTGGTCGCGACCCCACAGCAGTCCTCGCG
>Ga0075425_100007861_pt1 | contig 11277 bp, 11 predicted proteins | sample SoiMethybrSBSTD4_FD_75300 | JGI IMG/M metagenome (GOLD analysis project Ga0075425, IMG submission 75300) | Bulk soil microbial communities from a Populus tree surrounding site in Tennessee, USA - Soil MetaG P. TD hybrid SBSTD4 | ecosystem: Environmental > Terrestrial > Soil > Tree plantation...
TTCATCTTCGCCTCGACCTTTGCGTGCGCGGAGCGCAGCGCTTCGTTGGCGGCTGCCATCACGAGGTCGGCGAGCATCTCCGGATCGTCGGGATCGATGGCCTTCGGGTCGATGCGCAGCTCCTTGATCTCGCCGGCGGCGCTCGCGACGACGGTCACGACGCCGCCGCCCGCCGACGCCTCAGCCGTCTCCTTCGCAGCCTCCTCCTGCATCTGGGCCATCTGCGCCTGCATCTCCTGCGCTTGCTTCATCAATGCGTCCAAGTCGAAGCTCATTCGTCCAGCTCCCTCGCGTCGAAGGTGCTCTTCATCAGCTCGAGGACGTCCTCCTCGGTCGTCGGCGCATCCTCGGCCTCTGCGTTCCCCGCCTCGCCCAGCTCGAACTCCACCGCCAGCTTGCGGCCCGTCACCTCGTAGAGCGCGTCGCGCAGCATCGCGGCGTTCTTCGGATCCTCGGCCAGCTTCAGGTGGAACTCGGCCGTGGTCGGAAACTCCAGCGTCAGCGTGTCGCCGGCGAGCGATGACGGGTGCGCCTCGGCGAGCGTCTTGCCGATCGGGATCGAGCGCTGCTCCACCGCGGGCAGGATGCTCCTGCGCCACGCCTCCTGCAACTGCTCCAGCTCGAGGCGCAGAGGATCCGGGCGCAGAGGATCCGGGGCCGCTGCGAGCTCAGGAACGGTCGTGTCCTCTGCGCTAGACGGCGGCGACTCCCTGGGCTTTTCGGGAACCGCGGTTTGTCCCTCCTCGAGCCGCTCGATCCGAAAAGCCAAGGACTCGCGCGACAGGTCGGCGGCGGGGCGGGTCACCTTCACGAGCGCGAGCTCGAGGGGCAGCCGCGGATCCCCGCCCTGGCGCATGTCCTCGACGGCGACCGCCAGCAGGTCGATCAGACGCACGACGGTCGCCGGGGGCAGCTGGTTCGCCTGCTCGCGCAGCCGCTCGCGCGCCTCGTCCGTCACCGGCAGCGAGTCGGGCACGTCGTGCATGTGCTGGACGAGGAGCAGGTGACGGAGATGCTCGAGCAGGTCGGTGACGAGCCGGCCGAGATCCTGCCCCTGCGTCGAGAGCTCTTCGAGGAAGAGCAGGGCTTCCGCCGTCTCGTTGCCGGCGACCATGTCGCAAAGGCGGAACAGCACCTCGTCCTCGACCGCGCCGAGGAGCTGGAGCACGTCCTGCACCGTGATCGTGCCGCCGGTCGCGGCCGCAAGCTGGTCGAGCGTCGAGACCGCGTCGCGATAAGCGCCGCGCGCCGAACGCGCGATCAACGCGAGCGCGGCGTCGGGCGCGTCGATCCCCTCGCCGTCCGCGATCCAGCGCAAGACCTTGACGAGGTCGGCGAGCCGCGGGCGCTGGAAGACGAACGTCTGACAGCGCGACCGCACCGTCGGCAGCACCTTCTGGAGCTCCGTCGTGCAGAAGACGAAGAGGAGGTGCGGCGGCGGCTCCTCGATCAGCTTCAGCAGTGCGTTCCACGCTGCCTCGGTCAGCTGATGGGCCTCGTCGAGGATGTAGACCTTGTACTGCCCCTCGACCGGCTGCAGCACGACGCGGTCGCGGATGTCGCGGATGTCGTCGATGCCGCGCTGGGACGCGGCGTCCATCTCGATCACGTCGAGCGACGTGCCGGCGGCGATCGCGACGCACGCGTGGCAGGTGCCGTCCGGCGTCGCCGTCGGCCCGTGCTCGCAGTTGACGGCTTTCGCCAGGATGCGCGCGAGCGACGTCTTGCCCGTGCCGCGCGGGCCGGCGAAGAGGTACGCCTGGCGCACCTTGCCCTGCGTGATCGCGTTCGTGAGCGTCCGCACAACCGCCTCCTGCCCGACGACCTCCTCGAAGGTCTGCGGGCGGTACTTGCGGTAGAGGGCCGGCATCTGAACGATTCAAGCAGAGATGAATGACGCCGAGATGCTCGCCGAGACGCGGGCGCTGAACGACGAGCTGGAGACGCTGCTGGCGCAGTTGCCGAAGGTGCACGAGGTGCCTCCCGAGGTCACGCGCCGGGCGCGGCGTGAGGGGCGCGGCGCGCTCCCGACTCCCGTTTTCCTCGAGCAGGCGCGCGCCGAGGAGCTCGGCGGCGTGCCGGTTCGGGTGCTGGAGCCGCCCGACTCCGTCGGCGCGTTCCTGCACATCCACGGCGGCGGCTGGACGATCGGCGGCGCCGACATGCAGGACCTCGTCCTCTGGCGGCTCGCCGAGGCAACGGGCCTCATCGTGACGAGCGTCGAGTACCGCCTGGCGCCGGAGCACCCCTACCCGGCAGGCCCGGACGACTGCGAGGCGGCGGCGCTCGCGTTCCTCGACCGGCACGGGGGTGGGGCGGGTCGCATGGTCATCGGCGGCGAGTCGGCCGGCGCGCACCTCGCGGTCGTCACGCTCCTGCGGCTGCGCGACCGCCATGGCATCTCGCCGCGGGCCTTTGCAGCGGCGAACCTCGTCTTCGGTGTGTACGACCTGACGGGCACGCCGAGCCGCCACCTGTGGGGCGAGCGGGACCTCGTCCTCTCGAGCCCGCTCATGGACTGGTTCGCGGACAACTTCGTGCCCGGCATGCCGGATCGCGAGCGGCGCGCGCCGGACATCTCGCCGCTGTTCGCCGACCTCCGCGATCTGCCGCCCGCGCTCTTCTCGTGCGGGACGATGGATCCGCTCCTCGACGACTCGCTCTTCATGGAGGCCCGCTGGCGCGCTGCAGGCAACGGGGCGCGGCTGTCGCTGTGGCGGGACGCGCCGCACGCCTACACGGTGTATCCCGTCGAGGTCGCGCGGCGCTCGCTGGCCGAGCAGGCCGAGTTCCTCGGCTTGCCACCCTAGACCGTCCCCTTCGGGGCTCTCCCGACGCCAACCGTCGCCAAAAGAGTGTGACACGTTGTCCACAGGCTCTTTTCGCTTCGTGAAAGGCCTCCGCCGGGTTTTCCACCAAGCCACGGAGGGCGGCTAGTGCGCGGACGCCGCCCGCTCCCCCGCCCGGATCGGCACGGCGAGGCGGTTGCCCGGGGGCGCGAGGGGACAGACCCACCTCGGGTCGTACACGCACGACGGGTTGTACGCGAAGTTGAAGTCCAGCACGAGCTGCCCGTCGCGCTCGCCGAGGTCGGCGCCCTTCACCGTGTCGAGCAGGTACCGCCCGGCACCGTAGGTCTCGCGACCGCTTGTCGCGTCGGCGAACGAGAGGAAGAGACCACCGCCGTAGCCGTCGAGCCAGTACAGATCGAGCGCCTGCTCCTCGCCGTGCACCTCGAAGCGCACACGGCCGAACCGCGTGAACGAGTACGGCTCGTCGCCCGACGTGGCGAGCTCGCGCCGGATGCGCTCGGCCGGCTCGGCCGCGCCGGAGACGCGCAGGGCGGGGTCGTAGTCGAAGTACACGGGCCGGGCGTCGTGCGACGGCGACTGCGGATGCGAACGGAACAGCTCCTCGCGCACGGCACACCACCGCTGCCACGCGCGTCGCGGCTCCGGGTCGGCCCGGATCTCCGCGTACAGCTCGAAGATGCGCCGCTTCCAGTCGAGCAGCGTCAGCTCGTCCACGAGACGAGCCTACGCGGCGTCACCCGAGCGCCGACGGATGCACGAAGGGGACCGCGGAAGGCTCCCAGCCGCGGCGCAGGACCTCGACGAGCGACGGCGGCGTCAACAGCGCCGTATCGACGGCGCTCGGGCGCGGCACGGCGCGCGCATAACCGCCCGGCGACCACGCGAGCAGGCGCGCGTCGCGGACGAGAAAGGGCTCGCCGTCGTGGACGACGAAGCTCCCGTCCGGCAGATCGTCGAGCGCCGCCGGATGCCGTCGTTGCGTCCGCGTCTCCGGGTCCACGCGCTCGTCGTGGAGCCGGGCGTCGATCTCGTCCGCGCCCGAGGCGTCCGCAAGCTCGAGGAACGCTTCGTAGTCCGCGCGGCGGCAGAGCGCGCAGGGGCGGTGGCCCGCGGCGAATGCGGTCGCCTCGTCCAGGAAGAAGAGCTCGGTGAACCTGCCGGCCTGCAGCAGTGGCGAGCGGCGCGAGTCCTTGAAGCGGAGACGGCAGGCGATCCAGCGCTTGCCGTTGTAACGCCGGCGGATCCGACCTTGGTCGTCGTGCAGGCAGCCGCGGTTCCCGTAGACGAGCCCGCGCTCGGGCGTGGCGATCAGCTCGCCGAGCGGCGTGACGCGGTTCTGCCGCGGTGCGGCGGTCACTCCTCGACGAGCTCCACCATGCGGCCCGCGTTCAGGGCGTTCCACGTCGTGACGTAGCCGCTCAGCTCGCGCAGCTCGTGCACGGGCGTCGGCGCCGCGGCAACCGACGCGCTCACCGTGCCGTCGGGATGAACGACGACGTCGACACGCACGCGACGCAGGAAGTCGCAGAAGTGCTCGACGTCATCGGGATCGGAGAGACGCAGGACATACACATACAGTGCATCGCGCCTGCATCCTCACGCGCCGATCCCCCGTCCAGGGTTGACGAGCGCGCTTGACCCACGGTCATACGGGTTTCACACCCCGGCGCGCCATATCAAGCCTCTAGCCCTCGTCGCCGGCCCAGCCGCGCCAGTCGCCCGCCGTCACCATGTGAAGTTCGTCCCCGAGCCGTCGAGGCTCAGGCCGTACCTGGACAGCACGAGCGCGAGACCGAGCGGGAGCACGAAGAGCAGAGTCGTACGAAGAAGCCGCATTTGCCATTCCCCTTCCGCAGTTTGTACGGGGCGCATCGTCGCGGTGGCCGCGCTCGCCCGCGTCGCCCGTTCGGGGGATGACGCGCACCTGACCGAGACCTTGAAGAATCGTCGCGGGACGCTAGGGTCAGGCCGATGCGGCCGCTCTTCCTCCTGCTCTTCCTCGTCGCCGTCGCGGCCGGGCTCTCTGCCGGTGCGGGCTCGGCGCGCGTCGATCGCGCCGGCGTCCAGCGCGTGCTCGTGCAGACGAACGACCGGTTCGGCATCGGCGGCACGCGCGTGACGTGCCGCGTGACGCGTAGGGCCGCGAGGTTCGCCAATCGGCTGGTGTGCTACCGCGCGACGACGCCACTCGGCAACCGCGCGGTCGTGAAGTCGTACGCGGTCGACCTGGGGGAGGGAGGCGTGAAGGTCTTGCGCGTCGGGGCACGCCGCCCGGTCTTCGACCGGGCCGAGGTCGCCCCCGCCGGGGCCCCCGTCGGCAGCGCCGCCGCGCCCGCCGCGCTCGGCCGCGCAATCCGGCTCAGGGCACGCACGGACAAGGCATTCGTCGCCGGCACGAACATCGTGTGCCGCCCGTTCGGCACCGCGCCGAAGCTGTCGCTGCTCTGCGTGCTGATCGGCCGCGACAACCACATCCACGACGGGACCTTCCTCGTGTTCCTCAGCGATCACGGCGTGATCGTCGCCGAGGCCCGCCACGGCAACCCCGTCACCGTCTTCCAGCGCGTCCACGGCCATTAGCCTCGAACAAACCCGTTAGCCTCGCCGAGTGCGGATCGGGCTCTTCGTCACGTGCCTCGGCGACACGCTGTTCCCGGAGGCGCCCAAGGCGACGGTGGCGGTGCTCGAGCGGCTCGGCCACGAGGTCGAGTTCCCGCGCGCGCAGACGTGTTGCGGCCAGCTCCACCTGAACAGCGGCTATCGCGACGAGGCGCTCGCACTCGGCAGGAGGTTCGGCCGCATCTTCGGCGAGTACGAGGCAATCGTGTCGCCCTCGTCGTCGTGCGTCGGCGCGGCGCGCGAGCTGAGCCCGGAGACGGCCGACCGCACCTTCGAGCTGTCCGAGTTCCTCGTCCGGAAGCTCGGCGTCGAAGACGTCGGCGCGTACTTCCCACATCGAGTCACGTACCACCCGACCTGCCACTCGCTGCGCGTCACCAAGGTCGGGGATGCGCCGCTCAGGCTGCTCGCCGCCGTCCGCGGGCTCGAGCTCGCCGAGCTGCCGGCGGCGAACGAGTGCTGCGGGTTCGGCGGGACGTTCGCGGTGAAGAACGCCGACACCTCGGCCGCGATGCTCGCCGACAAGTGCAGCGCGGTCCTGTCGACCGGCGCGGAGGTGTGCACCGCCGTCGACGGCTCCTGCCTGATGCAGATCGGCGGCGGGCTCTCGCGTCAGCGGGCCGGCGTGCGCACGATGCACCTGGCGGAGATCCTCGCCTCGTGACGAGCTTTCCCGAGGCGGCGCGGGCAGCGCTCGGCGACAGCCAGCTGCGCCACAACCTCCGCAACGCGACGACGACCATCCGTGAGAAGCGGGCGGGCGTCGTCGCCGAGGTGCCGGACTGGGAGGAGCTTCGCGAGGCGGGCCGTGCGATCAAGGCGGACGTTATGGCGAGGCTCGACCACTACCTCGTGCAGTTCGAGGAGGCGGTGCATGCTGCGGGTGGCACCGTGCACTGGGCGCGCGACGCGGCCGAGGCGAATCGCGTCGTGCTCGACGTCGCGCGGGCGCATGGCGCTCACGAGGTCGTGAAGGTGAAGTCGCTCACGACCGACGAGATCGAGCTGAACGAGGCGCTCGCGGCGGGCGGCGTCCACGCGGTCGAGACGGACTTCGCCGAGCTGATCCTCCAGCTCGACGGCGACTGGTCCTCGCACATCTTGGTGCCTGCGATCCACCGCAACCGCGCGGAGATCCGCGATCTGTTCGTGCGCACGATCGCGCGGGGACGCGAGCTTTCGGACGCGCCGAGCGAGCTTGCCGAGACGGCGCGGCTCTACCTGCGCGAGAAGTTCCTCGATGCGAAGGTGGGGGTGAGCGGCGCGAACTTCGGCGTCGCCGAGACGGGAACCATCGTCGTCGTCGAGTCGGAGGGCAACGGGCGCATGTGCACGACGCTGCCGCCGGTGCTCGTGACCGTTCTCGGGATCGAGAAGCTCGTGCCGCGATTCGGCGACCTCGAGGTGTTCCTGCAGCTGCTTCCGCGTTCGTCCACGGGCGAGCGGATGAACCCCTACACCTCGCTCTGGACGGGCGTCACGGCCGAAGACGGGCCGCAAGAATTGCACGTTGTCCTGTTGGACAACGGACGCACGAACGTGCTCGCGGACGAGACCGGCCGGCAGGCACTGCACTGCATCCGCTGCAGCGCGTGTCTCAACGTGTGCCCCGTCTACTCGCGGACGGGCGGCCACGCCTACGGCTCGGTGTATCCAGGCCCGATCGGGGCGATCCTCACGCCGCAGCTGCGCGGCCTCGAGAACGCGAAGTCCCTGCCGTACGCGTCGAGCCTGTGCGGCGCCTGCTACGAGGCGTGCCCGGTGAAGATCGACATTCCGGCCGTGCTCTTGCACCTGCGCGCCGAGACCGAGAAGCCCGTCGCCGAGGGCGCCGCCATGCGGGCGCTGGCGCGGATCTTCGGAAACCGGAAGCTGTACGAGCGCGCGCAGCGCGTTGCACGCGTCGGCGAGCGCCCGGCGCGGCACCTGCCCGGACCGCTCGCGCGCTGGACGGAGGTGCGCGACCTGCGGCCCTTGCCGCCGGAGACGTTCCGCGAGTGGTGGAGCCGTGAGCGCGGCGCGTGAGGAGATCCTTCGCCGCGTGCGCGCCGCCAAGGGCGACGTACCGGCACAACGCGAACGCGCCTATCGTACGAGCGGGACGCGGGATGCGGCCGAGCGGGCCGCGCTGTTGCACGAGCGCCTCGCCGACTACCGCGCGCGCGTCGAGTCCGACCTGGCCGGCGTGCTCGCCGGGCTCGCGCACACGCGGATCGGCGTGCCGCCCGGCCTGCCCCCGGAGTGGCGGCCGGCGAGCCCCGTCGAGGACCACGGGCTGACGCCGCACCAGCTCGACGAGCTCCACGGCGTCGTGACGGGCTGCACCGTCGCGATCGCGGAGACCGGCACGATCGTGCTTGCAGGAGGCCCGACGGAAGGTCGGCGCGCGCTCACGCTCGTCCCCGACCTGCACGTCTGCATCGTGCGCTCGGACCAAGTCGTCGAGACTGTGCCGGAGGCCTTCGCCGCGCTGCGCGGGCTCGAGCATCGCCCGCTCACGTTCGTCTCGGGTCCCTCCGCGACGTCGGACATCGAGCTGCAGCGCGTCGAGGGCGTCCACGGCCCCCGCCGCCTCGTCGTCGTGCTCCTCGATAGTCTCGCGCCCGGCAGGTAATCCACGCGAGGAGGGGCAGAGTGAGGCGCAGGACAGTTGCACTTGTCGCGGTCCTGGCGTTGGCCGCGGTCGTCGTGGCTGCGGCGATGGCCGCGAAACCGCCCTCGGGCTCGAGCACCGGCGCCGGCTCGGTGTTCGTGTCGAACCCGGTGCAGAGCCTCGGCGACGAGTCGCTCACCGATCAGAAGGACGCCGACGCCGCCGTGCCGGCCGCGGCGTACCACACCGTGACGCTGACCAACCTCAACGGGAGCGGGTTCCTCTCCGGCGACTACGCCAACGTCGTCAGCGAGACGGGCAACCCCGCGTTCTCGCCCACGAACACGTTCGTGTACACGCGCCACCAGGACGAGTTCGAGCAGGTGATGGCGTACTACTGGATCACGCAGGCGCAGCTGTACATCCACAGCCTCGGCTTCGGAGAGACCCGTCGTCCGATCGACAACCGGCCGCAGAACGTCCGGATCAACCAGCTCGGCGCCGACAACTCCTTCGCCACCGACCACCCGAAGAACGAGCTTCGCTTCGGCAAGGGCGGCGTCGACGACGCGGAGGACGCGGAGGTGATCCTGCACGAGTACGGGCACGCGATTCACTTCTCGCAGAACTTCTCGTTCGCCTCGGAGGAGGCCGGCGCCATCAGCGAGGGCTTCGCCGATTACTGGGCCGTCACCGTCTCCGACGTGGTGTCGCGGGCGCTCGGCGTCCCGGAGCGCGAGCCGCTGCCTTGCGTCGCCGACTGGGACTCGACCTCGTACACCTCGACGGTCCCGCACTGCCTGCGCCGCGTCGACCTGAACCTGCACTACCCGACCGACCTGAACGGCGAGGTGCACCACGACGGGCAGATCTGGTCGCGGGCGCTCTGGGACATCCGCCAGTCGCTCGGGAACGTGAAGGCGGACACGATCATCCTCACGGGCTCGTTCGACTTCCCCGGCACGACCATGACCGATCTCGCGAACAGCACCGTCGCAGCCGCGCAGCAGCTGTACGGGAACGCGGCGGCCGCCGCCACGCGGCAGGCGTTCGCCGACCGCGGGATCCTTTAACGCATGAACCCGGTCGACGCGATCACGAGCGCAGGAACCGCGCTCGTGATCGCGCCGCCGGCGTCACCGGAGGAGCTCGAGCAGCTCACGACGGAGCTCGGCGTTCCGCTCCCGGACGAGCTGCGCGCGGTGCTGGCGCACACGACGCGCGTCGACGGCAGTGGTGTGGGGACGATCGACTTCACCGGTCGATCGATGGACTACGAGGACCGCGACCTCTTCCCGGCCGGGCTGCCGATCGCAGGCGACGGCGCCGGCAACTTCTGGGTGCTCGACGTCGTCCCGGGCGAGCGCGAACAGGCCGCCGTCTTCTTTGCCTCGCACGATCCGCCGGTCGTCGTCTACGAGAGCGACGGCCTGGGCGGCTGGCTCGCGCGTGTGCTCGAAGGCGCCGCGCCGCCGACCGAGCTCGCGTCGAAGGCGCCGTTGCTCGAGCACGGTGCCGCACTCGTCACCGGCGACGACGAGCTGGGTGCGTTCGCGGCGGCGCTGACCGAGCGATTCCTGTTCGCGGACCTGCGCTCGGCCGAGCCCGGGCTGGGCTTCGAGTGGGGCCGCTTCGGCCCGCGCACGGAGGTGCGGCGTCACGGCTTCGTCCGGCTGTTCGCGCTCGCCCCGCCTGCGCAGCGGCCCGGCGGCCTCCGCCGCCTGTTTCGCCGTTGAGAGCCCTCTGGGTGAAGGCCCCGTTCGTGCTGCGCCGCCACCCGGCGATCCTCGCGGCCGTGGTCGCGACGTCGGCGATCGTCGCTCTCGTCGCGGCCTCGTCCCCGTTCGTCCGGGCGGGCGTGCGCAGCGAGTCCCTGCGAGGCCAGGTGCGCCTGCTGTCGCCGTTCGCGGTCGGGCTCGAGATCCGCTCGGGCGGCCCGGCTCGCTCGGACGGTCGGCGGCGGGACTCAGCCGTGCGCCTCGGCCGCACCCTGCCGGCCGTCGGCACGCCGGTCGCGACGTCGATGTTCTCCGCACAGGTGCCGGGCATCCCCGGAAACGGCCTCGAGCTCGTGGCAATGGCGCGGACGAACGCGCTGGCGCACGTGGGGCGCGTCGCCTCCACCGGCCGGCAGGGCGTCTGGATCTCGAGCAGGACCGCGCAGGTGACGGGCTTGCGACCCGGCGGGACACTTCGCCTCGGCCGAGGTGTGCGGCTGAGAGTCGCCGGCGTCTACCGCGCGCTCGACGGCGACCTCGACAATCCGTACTGGGCGAACTTCGTGCAGGACATCAGGGCGTTGCACCCCGACGCGCCGCTCCCGCCGGCGTTCGTGTTGATGCCGGAGTCGACGCTCGTTCGCGCGGCCCGACTGCTCGGAGCCGAGGTGGAGAACCGCTTCGAGTACCCGGTCGACCCGGCGTCGGTCACGTTCACGGAGGCGGAGCGCCTGAGTCGCACGTTCGGGCTCATCGGCCGTCGCCTCGTCACGCCCCGCGACGAGGCGGCCCGCAAGCTCGGGTGCGCCGCCAGACGTTGCGCCGTGCATTCCGCGCTGACTGCGGCCCTTGCGATTGCGGCCGCGAACGTCGCCGCGGTCTCGCCGACGATCTCGCTGCTCGCGGGCTGCGGCCTGGTGATCGCGCTCGCCTTGGCATTCGCGTCCGGCATCTTCCTCGTGCGTCGCCGCGCCGACGAGGTGGAGGCGCTCGACGCGCGCGGGGAGTCGCCGCTCGCCTTCGCGGCCCGTGTGGCCCTGGAGGCGCTCGTTCCGGCGGCGATCGGCGCGGCGATCGGCTTCGGTCTCGCTCTCGAGACGCTGCGCATCGCGGCGGCGAAGGGGACGATCGACGCAGGCACGGTCGCCGATGGAGCGGAACGCGTGATCGCCGCCGCGACCGTCGCGCTCCTGGCGACCGCGGGCGGCGCCGCTGTCGCCTTCCCCCGGCGGTCGACCTCGGTCACGGGGCGCCTGCGCCGTGCGCGGCGGCTCCCTTGGGAGCTCGTGCCGCTCGCGGTCGCCGCCGTCGTTGTCGTCGTTCTGCTCGCAGGCGGCGGGCTTGCCCGCGACGCGAACGGCAACTCCCATCCGTCGTTCGCGGTGTTCGTCCTGCCGCTCCTGGCGGCCGCCGGCGCGGGTGGCCTGGCGGTGCGTGCGCTCCGGCGATTGCTGTCGCGCCCGGTACGTGCGGCAAGCCCTTCAGTGTTCCTCGCCGTGCGGCGGCTGGCGGGCGCGCGCTCGCTCCTCGTCGC
>Ga0075425_100007862_pt1 | contig 11277 bp, 7 predicted proteins | sample SoiMethybrSBSTD4_FD_75300 | JGI IMG/M metagenome (GOLD analysis project Ga0075425, IMG submission 75300) | Bulk soil microbial communities from a Populus tree surrounding site in Tennessee, USA - Soil MetaG P. TD hybrid SBSTD4 | ecosystem: Environmental > Terrestrial > Soil > Tree plantation...
GGGCCGTCGACCACTCCCGAGTGGCCGCTCTGCACGACGTTGATGCCGGGAACCATGGTGTCTTCGTCGAGGGCGCCAGCCGCCACGGTGTTCCCATCGCCGCTGATCGCCACCCAGCAGCCCATCGAATCCTGCCGATCGCCTTCCTTCGCCTTCAAGTACGCCTGCTGCTCCCAACTCGCGCCGCTGCGGGTGAAGACGTAGACCGCGCCGGTTCCGGCCGCCCGTCGATCGTAAGGTCCATTGATCACTCGCGACGATCCCGCTTCGTCGAACGACCCGACGGCGATCGTGCTGCCGTCGCCGCTGAAGGCGACCGAATACCCGAACAGGAAGTTCGCCATCGCGTTGGCGGCCTTGAGATAGGCCTGCTGATTCCACGTGCTGCCGCTGCGCGCGAACACGTAGGCAGCGCCCGAGCTCGGCGCCGCGTTGTCCTGCTGATTGCCGTTCACTCCGGTGGCGGCGCTGTCTTCGCCGATCGCGCCGACGATCAGGTGATTGCCGTCGCCGCTCAGGCTGATCGAGTACCCGAACTGATCGCCATCATCGGCCTCGCCGGCGTTCGATGCCTTGATGTACGCCTGCTGAGACCACGTCGTCTCGCTGCGGCTGAATACGTAGACCGCGCCCGAATTCGGCATCGAGTTGTCGGCCTGATCGCCGTTGATGCCGGTCGCGGCGCTGTCTTCATACGGCGCCGACACGGCGAGCGTGTTGCCGTCGGCGCTCAGGGAGACGCCGAACCCGAACTGATCGTCCGGGCCGGTATTCGATGCTTTGATGTAGGCCTGCTGCGACCAGCCGCTGGATCCGCGAACGAAGACATACACGGCGCCGGCGCTGAACACCGAGTGATCGTCCTGGTTGCCGTTGACGCCGGTGGCCGCGCTTTCTTCCATCTGCGAACCGACGGCCAGCGTGCTGCCGTCAGCACTGAGGGCAGCGGAGAATCCGAATTGCGCGCCGGCGCGCGGATTCGAGGCTTTGACGTAGGCCGCCTGCTTCCACCTGGACGTCGGGCTGGTTCGCGATGCGGTTGCGCGGGCCGCAGGCGCGGCTCGCTGTGCCCCGGCATCGGCCGCCACGGCCAGCAGCAGAAAGACACGGACACTGCGGCTCGTCATGCGGCTCGTCATATCGGATTACCGCTCGCCACCGGTCCTCGCCGGCGCGCACGGGCCCGGCTGATTCGGCTGGCCCGGATCGTTCCCGCGGTAGATCTCCTTGCCGTTCGCGTCGATGACCCGCGCATTCTCGGACAGCGTCATGTACGGCGACCCGTTCTTCAGCCGCCGTCCGATCATCGTCACGGTGTCGCCGACCTTGATGACCTCCTTCCCCCAGCACCAGCCGCGCAGTTGTGTTCCCGACCCGGCTTCGCCGCGCCACCGCACGACGGTGCCGCTCTCGTCCTTGACGTCGAGCACCACCATCGAATGCGGGTTGATCAGCTGCAGCTCCACGACTGTCCCTTTGACGGTCGTCAGCTTGTCTTCGTAGCGTCCAGCGTCACCATGGTGGGCGTGGAGCGACACCGCCATCGCCACGAGTCCCACGCCGGCAATCGAGGCGAGCCCAGTCGTGCGGTTCATGCTCAGGTCCTCTCAACGTATAGTCTCACTTCCATGACTCGCCGCGAGCACATGAAACGCCTGCTCGGGCTGGCTGCCGCGGCGCCGATTCCTCTGGGCGTGCTCTCAGCCGGGCAGACCGGACAATCCTCACCGCGTTCAACGCCTTCCATTCCATCGACCGGCATCGGACGACGGATCCGGCACCTGTCGCACAGCGACCAGGGCGGCCGGCCCGACGGTGTGCAGATCATGGTGAACCGCCGCCATGTCTACGTCGGCCACATGTTCAACGATGGCGTCACCATTCTCGATGCCGCGGACCCGCGCCGCCTGAAGCCAGTCGGCTTCTTCACCGCGGGGACCGGAACTCGCACGCACCACTTGCAGGTCGCCGACGACGTGCTGCTGCTCGCCAACGGCGCGAATATCGTCGCGATGCAGTCCTATGACGGCATGCGCGGGTATTTCGAGAACAACCTCGCCGACAGCCTCACCAATCGCAGGAAGTTTCGCTCGGGCCTGAGCATTCACGACATCTCCCGTCCGACGGAGATGAAGGAGATTGCCTTCCTCGAGATGCCCGGCTTCGGCATCAACCGTCTGTGGTGGACGGGCGGACGCTACGCCTACGTCTCCGCGCATTTCGACGGCTTCATCGACCACATCCTCTGCATCGTCGATCTGAAGGCGATCACGAAGCCGGAGATCGTGTCGCGCTGGTGGCTGCCTGGAATGAATCGCGCGGCCGGCGAGACGCCGACGTGGCCGCAAGGACGGCGAGTTGCGCTGCACCACATGATTACGACCGGCGATCTTGGTTATGCGGCCTGGCGGGACGGCGGGTTCACCATTCATGACATCAGCGATCCGGCCCGGCCGGTACTGCTGTCGCGCGTCAACTGGTCGCCGCCGTTTCCAGGCGGCACCCATACACCACTGCCGCTGCCCGGCCGCAAGCTCGCCGTGGTCGTCGACGAGGCAAACGCGGAGAAATGCGCCAAGGGCACGTTTCACACCTTCATTCTGGATGTGCGCGCACCGGAGAACCCGGTGACCATTTCCACGCTGCCAACGCCTCGCGACCGGGACTTCTGCGCGGCTGGCGTGTTCGGTCCGCACAACGTCCACGAGAATCGGCCTGGCTCGTTCCGCAGCGAGGAGACGATCTTCGCGACCTACAACAATGCCGGCGTTCGTGTGTTCGACATCAGGGACGCATTTGCGCCGAAGGAAATCGCCTCCTGGGTGCCGCCGGTTCCAGCGACACTCATCGATCCTCGGCCGAACGTCGGGCTTGCCGCGAAGACGTGCGACGTCTACGTGACGCCGGATGGCCTGATGTACGTCAGCGACTGGAACGGCGGCATGCACGTGCTCCAGTACGAAGGGTGACTGAGAAATTGACGAATGCCTTCTCAGGGCAACGCTGACGCGTCGGTCGAAGGCGGGCGCTCCACAATCTCCTCGCGCTGCCGGTCCCAGTACATCTTTTTTCCTTCGCGGTAGCTGCGGGTCGCCATGATCACCGCGACCGCGTGCGCGAAGCCGGTTTCAATGCTGCCGTTCGGCCGCTGCCGGCTGCGCATGCACGCGAGCCAGTTGTCGGTGTGCGCTTTCAGGTTGTCGTCCTGTTTGACGGGCGGCGGCTCGGTTTGACCCGGCAGCAGTACTGGTTGCGGTTTGGCTGCGCGTGAGCCTGAATCGAACACGACATTCGAGCCCCACGCGCTGCGTGGCTCGGACGCGAGCCACCACTGCGGACTGCCTTCACCGCCAGGAGAATACAGCGCCGCCCGCGTGCCACGAATCACCGTGTAATCGCCGTACGCATTCCCGAACGTCGTGCTGTAGTCGTAGAGCACTTCGTTCCTGGCGAACGTCGAGACACACTGGAACGTATCCGGATTCTCGCGCACGTCGTGCCAGGCGAATATGCCGCCGTTCGACACGGTGTCGTCTGGAATGAACGTGTCCAGATAGAAGTGCGCGAGACCGGCGCCGTGGCTGTACCACTGATCGGTGATGCCGCCGGAAAAGTCCTTGAAGATGCGAAACTCGAAGTAGACCCGCGGGTCGAACGGCCGGTCCGGCCGTCCCATCAGCCATCGTTTCCAGTCCGTGTCGCGCTCGCGAATGGCGGCGACGTTTTCGTCCTTCGGAACGTGCCAGCGCGGACCGTTGTAGTTCCATCGTTGACTGATTGACACGACCTTTCCCAGCTTGCCGCTTCGGATGATGTCCCGTACCCGTTGCTGATACGGGCAGCTCAGCCACTGCGATCCCATTTGTGCGACCTGGTTGCTCGCGAGTACGGCTTGGCGGGCGTGCTTGGCGTCCTCCAGCGTGTTCGCCATCGGCTTCTCGCAGTAGCAATCCTTGCCGGCTCGCACGACCTCCGCGAGCATTCTCGCGTGCTGGTGATCCCCGGTGCCGATCATCACTGCGTCCAGGCCGGCATCGGCGAGCATGTCTTCGGAGTATTGATAGGTCTTCGGGCGCTGGCCGAACAACCGTTTCGCGTCGTCTGCCGCTCGTTCGCGATTCACCGACCAGAGATCGCAGACACTGCGTAGATCGAAATTGGGATCGGTTTCGGCCGACATCCTGAGCATCTGCCGGTGTCCCGCGGCGCGATGCCCGCAGCCTATCTGGCCAATCTGGATCCGATCGTTGGCGCCGACTATCCGCGCGTACGATCGCGCTGTCAGCAGCAGTGTGCTACCGGCGAGAAAATCTCTGCGCGACAGGGCATCCATGGCAAGGCTCCTTGTCTGAATCGCCTTTGCTCCCTGACTGGTACCGACGATGCGCCGCCTGGCCGGTCCCGATGATACGCCAGCAGTGTGTCAGCCACCATCGGCGGGTTCAGTTCACGGCCTCAGCACGTACTTTTGCTCTCGAGCCAGGGGCAGTACGGGTATCATGCCGATTCCGATGCATGCGCGTGCATCCGTTCCTGCGCGGACGGTCATCGTCCTGCTGGCGTGCGCTGTTTCGGTCGTCGCTCAAGAGCCGGTGTTGCTCGACGGCAAGCCGGTGTTCATGATCGCGAACGACAAGGTGACGCTCGCAGTGCGGTCCGAGGGCGGCGCCATGGTTCGGCTGGTCATGAACGACGATCCGGCCGCCGTCAATCCCCTGCATGCGGAGTTGGGCCACTTCGTGTGCGTCGATGGCTTTGGGCCCGTCTCGCCGGAAGAGCGGAGTGCCGGCCTGCCCGGCCACGGCGAAGCGCACCGCGTGCCGTGGGAGCTCGTCGCGTCCGAGCGAACGAACGCCGCCGGCGGAGCCGGTACCACCACGATGTCGTTCTCCGCGACGCTGCCGCTGGTTCAGGAAGTGTTCCGGCGGACGATCCGCATCGTCGATGGGGAAAACGTCGTGTACGTCGAGAGCGAGCTGGAGAATCTGCTGTCGTTCGACCGCCCGATCAATTGGGGAGAGCATGCCACGATCGGATCGCCGTTCCTCGAGCTCGCGAAGACGGTGGTGGAGATGTCAGCGGTGCGCGCGATGACGCGCTCGCACGAATCCCAGTCCGAGACACTGCCGCACCGGCTCGCCTCGTTCAAGGCGTTCACCTGGCCCATGGCGCCAGGGCTGAACGGCGAATCGATCGACGTTCGATCGACACCTGCGCGAGTGCCGATCGGCGATCACACGACCTCCCTGATGGACCCGGCACGGCGCCTGGTGTTCGTCACGGCCTTCAATACGAGCCGGCATCTGTTGCTCGGGTACATCTTCCGGAGGGAGGAGTACCCGTGGACGCAATCGTGGGAATCGTATCCCGGCGATGGCCGCATCGCTCGCGGCCTGGAATTCGCGACGCAGCCGTTCGACCTGCCGCGGCGCGAAGTGATTCAGACCAATGTACTGCTCGATGCGCCGACGTACCGCTGGCTGCCCGCCAAATCGAGAATCGGATCAGCGTTCCTGATGTTCTACACGCGAACGCCAGACGGATTTCGGAAAGTCGACGACGTCGTCCTCGCGAACGGAAAAGTGACTGCGACGGATGCAACGTCCGGAGTCACCGTCGTCCTGGCGGCCTCGCGTCCGCTGTAAGAGGATTCGAACGCGAGACCGCACGATCATAATCAGCGCCCGGACAGCCAGGCAGTGACGGTTCCGATGGGATCGTCGGCAGTCTTCAGCGTTCGGACGGTTACGTTGGCAACGTCCTTGTACAGGTTCTGCGCTGCCGGGCCGGCAGCATCACCCTGTGCCGTGACCGGATCGAGCAGGAGGACCGGCCGCGATCCGAGGCTGCGAGCGACGTCGGGCAGATCAAACGACCGCAGGATGCCGTAGGCGTAAATCCCGAAGGGTTGGCTGTAGCGTTCGGCGACCGACAGCGAACGATAATCCGTGACGGTCTGGCGCAGAACGACGCTGCGCACTCGCGCATCGAGCGCGGCAGCGTACAGCGCGATCACGCCGTGAGCGCCGTCGCCGACCAGCGAGATGGCTGCTCCGGCATCCCTGCGTGAGCGGATATACTCGAGCGCCCGCAACGTGTCGTAGACCTGCCCACCCAGGAGCGGCGTGCCCAGCATCAACGTAAACCACGTGAGGTAGGCTTCGTCGGCGATGCGATCTGGAAAGTAGAAGCGTCCTCGCTGCGGATACCCAATCGCGCAGTCGCCCCGGCCCCGCACATCGATGACGGCAACCCGGCATCCGCCCGTGGCGCAGAGTCGCTCGGCGAATGCGTCTTCGGCGACCGAGCTCCACGCCGCCGCCTCACCCACGTAGAGGAGCGTCGTGGTGGACGGGCCGGCGTTGTCAGGCGTCAGCACCCACCCCGGCGTACGGATCTCCCGATCACTCGTGAACTCGAACTGTTCGGCGCGATACCCGGGTTTTTTGATCGTCGCGAGAATCCTCGCGGCCAACGAAGTCCGCTGCGCTTCCTCGATCCCGAATACGCTGCGAACCCGCGACCGTACGTCGTCGGCGGAGAGCGTCGACGGCGTATGGATCTCATTGGCCAGCTGACGAGTCAGCGAAAGCGCGGTTTCGCCACCGAGCGAAGTCGTCACGAAACCGTTGGCGGTCACGTACAACGTCGCGTCCGTCTCGACCGCCTGCGACGCCTCGTCGTCGTCCGCATGCTTCATGTCGAACCAGCGGTTGAACCATGCGTAGGTTGCCCGGCGCATCTCGTAGACATAGCCGTGCGAAACGGTCGTGGCCTGGAGCACCACACGACCGGCGGCGCCCAGCAGCTCGTAGGCGCGGGTGTATTCGTTCAGGAGATCGAGCGAGTCGCTCACGTATTCTGGCGAATAGGTGTGGCCGGCGTCGTGCAACGTGATGCCGATCAGGAGTGGCTTCGGTGCGAATGCATACAGCAGATCGGCACGATCGATCCCGCGCGCCAGCGCCGGTACGATGTTCTGCTCAGCATCGTCTGCCGATCCGGGCGGCTCGACGTCGCCCTGTGCCAGATTCTCGGTGTTGCCCATCGAGACGACCGCAACGTGAATCCGGCTGTCGAGCGCTGCGAGAAACTGCGTGAGCGTTCCGCCGCCGGATTGCCCGCAGCAGCCGATCCGATCGGGATCAACCTCAGCCCGCGTGAGCAGGTAGTCGATTCCCCGGATTCCGTCCCACGCGCGGAACAGGCCGAAGTTGGCGCCGAGCAGGATCAATCGACGTCCCGCGTATTCGTGCTCGCTCGTGCCGCCGCCGAGCGCCGATTGCCCTGGCCGGGTTCCCGGGTACTCGATTCGCTCGCCCTGGCCGAACGGGTCGTAGGCGAGGACCACGTAGCCCTTGCGGGCCAGGTTCATGAAGAGCCTCTGGTAGCTTGGCCAGGCCTTGCCGTTTCCTGAATGGCCCAGCGGTGCCAGGATGCCCGGCCGACGACCCGTTCCTTCCGGCACGTAGAGATTGGCGGTGACGTACAGGCGCGGACGGCTCTCGAACGCGACCTTCTCGATGCGGTAGCCGGGGCGCTCGACTGTCCCAACGACGCGCACGTTGAGGGGCGTGCGATCGAAGGGACCTCCAAGCATCTTCCACAGCTCGCTGACGACCGCCTTCTGCCGATCGAGCACGGCCTGGCGCGTCGAGATCGCGTTGATGATTCGCTTCCGCCGATCGCGCGCTTCGTTTGCAACTCGCACCAGGTAGCGCTCGAGATCGCGTGAGTAGTCCGGCAGTGCCGAGGTGTCGATATTGAGCTCAACGCCGGGCGCGCCAGGCCGGCTCGACGGTTGCTGAACGAATTCGCCGGCGTGCCCCACGCTGGCCGCGAGGGCTCCCGTCGTTTCAAGGAATTGGCGTCGCGTGTATGTCACGGGTTTGCTCCGCGCGCGATATTAACGGAGAGGCCATGAATCGCTGCACACAGTGCGCTGTGTTGACTGGTATTCGACGCGTCCGTTGTGCGGTTCGGCAAACTCCGTACATGTTGACACCTTTGAACCTGGCGACGACGAGCGCACTGGCGGATGGCCTTTTCAGTAGCAATAGGCGGCTCTCGGGTAACATCGTCGCGGCCGATGGATTCCTTGTTTCGCTGGATCGAGTCGAGCGCGCTCAGTGTCTGGACGCGCGAGTCGGCTTCCCTGATCGCCTATCCCGCGATCCTGTCGGCGCACGCGATCGGCATGGCGTTGGCGGCTGGGATCAACGCAGCCATCGCGCTACGTCTGCTGGGCGCCGCGTCGGAAATTCCAGCCGCGGAGCTGCGACGCTACGCCGGCGTCGCATGGATCGGGTTCGTGATCAACGCCGTGTCCGGGATGTTGCTGCTGATCGCGTATCCCACCAAGGCGCTGACCAATCCGATGTTCTACCTGAAGCTGTCGCTGATCGTCGTTGGCCTTGCGGTTTTCGTCGCTGTCAACAGGCGGCTCGAACAGTGGACGAGCGCGGCGCGGACGTGGATCGGCATCGCGCTGCTGGCCAGTTGGGGAGGCGCCATCGTCGCGGCGAGCGGCTCGAACATCGCGAAGCTCCCGCCGAGTCTCTGAACGTCACATTCCGCGCCGCTTGAGCGACTGGCCGTCGTCGAAAGCGCGCCGTGTCCTCAGCGCTTGCTCAAGATCGGCTGGCGGGTGAAGCGGCAGTCAGGTTCGCATCGCACACTGAGTCGGCCGAATTCTGAAGACCACGTATTCGCGTTCCACGACGACGAAGAAATCGGGGCCGCGAATGTTGGCGAGAGTCGCCAAACGGACTGCTGAATACTCGATGACTTGGCGCTGAAAACGGCCGCCCCATAGCCAGTCACACGGTTCACGCCCTCGGTTATTTTCGCGTCGCGTGGTCGGCGCGCGTCCAGCGTTCGTAGGCTGTCTGCAGGTCAGTGACCGCGCGTTGAAAGTCCGCGGCGCCTACCCAATCCGTCACTCGCAACGCCGGCGGCTGAGCGGTCTTGGAGAAGATCAACAGTTCGGGTCTTCGCGTGACGCGAATCTCACGAAGGTCACTGTACGCAAGCGTTCCGACAGTTCGCTGGTGCATCGACGAAGCGCAGCCGGCCGATGTCCCCGGCGCAAACGTCACATCCAGGTTCGAGATGGTGAATGTGCCCACACACGCAAATTTCGGGAACTGGGGATCGGTACTCGGTGGCCCCATTCCATCCCAGAACGAGTATGTGGCGATGGTCCTTCGACTTGCCGCGTGTCGGCCAGACAAGAGTGAACAACCTGAGCTGAGGAACAATGCGATGGTTAACGCGGCGGCCGCTGACACTTTGACGCACGCCATCGAGTCCTCCTGTGAGAACCGAACCCACGTGTGGCATTTTGACGCATGTGCAGCATGAACAGTCTGACGGACCTGGCGACGCCGCAGGATCCGGCTGAACCATGGTGTTTCTCACACCCGGTGAGTCGCACTTCGGCCCGGCGGCGAAATCCGTTACGTTTAGGCCGTGCCAGTTCCCCATCCGACGGGGCGTGCAGGGCTGTTGCGGCTTTTCGCGCCGGACGCCCAACAGCTGGTGATACGGTTCGCGCCGCTTAGCGATCGCGATCACTTCACGCCGCAGACCTGGCGCCGCGAAGCATTCAGTCCGTCGCCGGCGTTCTCCGGATGGTGGCAATTGGACATCGATGCGTGTGGCCTCGCCGACGACACGTACGAATACGAGTTCGTGCTCGGCGGCACACAAATCGTGGCAGACCCCTATGCGGACGAGATCACGCGATTCGGCGGTTATCGCGGCATCTTCCGCGTCTTGAACGGCAGCCGTGTTGCCGTGCCGTTCCGGTGGGACGACGAACTGTCGCCCGCCCGTCCCTTGCCACAGAACAACTGCATCGTCATCTACGAAATGCCGTTGCGCTGGATGTCGACCCCGCGTGAGACGTCACGGCAGATGGATCTCGGAACGTTCGACAAGACGATTTTCGAGCGTGTCGACGACCTTGCAGCGCTGGGCGTGAACTGCATCGAGCTGCTGCCGATTCAGGATTCACCTGACACGTTGAACTGGGGTTACGGCACGCGATTCTACTTCGCGCCCGATTACGACATGGGCACTCCGGTGGACGCGAAATGCTTCGTCAAGGCGTGCCATCGGCGCGGCATCCGCGTGGTGCTAGACGTCGTGATGAACCATTCTGACGGCTCCTGCCCGCTCAACACGCTTGCCCGCAACTCGTACTACCTCACCGCGGCCCATCCGGAACCAGACCGCGCGACCGGGTGGAGCGATGCCGTGTTCCGCTTCCGCGACCCCGACAACGGCTACTATGCGGCGCGCGAGTTCCACTGCGAGATGGCGGAATACTGGGTTCGCGAGTACCGCATCGACGGCTTCCGTATCGACGAGTTCAAAGGGATCAACAACTGGGAATTCATTCAGGAGTTCCGTCGTCGTGCGTGGGCCGAGCACGATCGGTTGTTCCCCAATCGGCCGTTCCTCGTCGTTGCCGAAGACACGAACCGGCGCTTCGCAGCGGCGCGGACGAAGGTCGTCGATGCGATTTGGAACTTTTCCTATCGCGACGAAGCGCGCGCGCTCGCGACGAACCAGATCACCACGTCCTGGGGGCAGCCGTCACGCACAGACCGGATTCGTGCGTTTCTGTCCGGATCGCAGATGTGGGACGGATGGGGCGGCGGGTCGATGAAGGAAGGCTACGGAGATTTGGCGCAGGCGGTGAATTATTTCACCTCGCACGACGTGCAGGACCAACCGCGGATGCTCAACTTCATCCTCGGCGCACTGCTGCGTCTCCGTGGTCTAGGCGATGGCAGCGTCGATCAAATCCGGACAATACTCGACAACCTCGCCAGCCAAAGCGACGCGATCACGCACGCACATGACGAGGCGCTCGACCGCATCCGCAGCGCCTTTGCGCTGCTGCTCACGTCCGTAGGAATCCCGATGTTCCTCGCCGGCGAAGAATTCGCCGACGCGCACGACCTGCAGTATTGGGACGACCGGCTCAAGATGTCCGACCCAGTCGACTGGAGCCGGCGCGGCACGCCGGGGCACAGCGCCTTGTGGAATTGCGTCGCCGATCTCGTTCGCCTGCGCACGTCCGAGCCGGCGCTGCAGCGCAATGAGATCGCATTTTTCTATGTCCATCCAGATACGGACATGAATGACGGCGCGCGCGTCTTCGCGTATTGCCGCACGGCGGCGCGCGCGCTCGGCTCGGCCGGCCAGGTGATCGTCGTCGCGAACGCAGGGCCGCAGGTCTACCCGACCTTCACCTTTCCGACGTGG
>Ga0075425_100007863_pt1 | contig 11276 bp, 12 predicted proteins | sample SoiMethybrSBSTD4_FD_75300 | JGI IMG/M metagenome (GOLD analysis project Ga0075425, IMG submission 75300) | Bulk soil microbial communities from a Populus tree surrounding site in Tennessee, USA - Soil MetaG P. TD hybrid SBSTD4 | ecosystem: Environmental > Terrestrial > Soil > Tree plantation...
AGAATGATCGGGCCCGAGATGTTGCCGACGACCGTGCCGTCTCTCGGCGCGACGTTGGCAACGTGGTTGGTCGCGAGAATGCTGCCGGCTCCGGCCATATTCTCGACGATGACGTTCGGGCTACCGGGAATGTACTTCCCGAGATAGCGGGCGACCAGACGCGAGTAGAGGTCGTAGCCACCGCCTGGCGAAAAACCGACAACAATGCGAACCGTTTTACCTTTGTAGAAGTCTCCGACCGCTTTTTCGTCGAACGCGGCAGCGCCGAAAGATCGCGCCGGGGACACCAAAAACAGCAAACAGAATAAAGCGGACAGGATCACGCGCACGGTCGCCATAATAGATTTCCTCAGATCCTTCTGTCTCTATCCGATGATCGAACGCGCCCGGCATTTATCGCGGCAGCGATCACAACCGCGCGCTCCGCGGCTCGGATAATACCATCATGTCAGGCGGAGTAAGGCGAAACGGGCGTGATCTCCCGGTAGTCGATCTTCAGCGACTCGATGCCGATACCGGCGTCGATCTCCTGCATGCGCTCCTCGGTGAGCGGATAGCCGAACGTTTCGTTTCGGAGCCTCAAATGCGCCTTGGCTTTCGTCGCGACGATATCCTCCGCCGCCCGGAAGTCCGCGTCGGTTCTGAGCTGCGCCGCCACGTCGGGAATGTGAATCGGGCCGTGGCGCATTTCGTCCTCGAAAATGATCTTCATCGCCGCGGCGATTTTTCGCTCGACCGCGCCGTTGGAATAGGAAACGTAAGGATAGTCCAGCAATTTGCTGCCGCTGTAAAAGATCGCGGCGCCGCCGCCCTCGAAGAATTTCAGCACCGTTTCCGTAAGCTCGCCGTATCTTTCCGTGAGTTTTTTTACGACGGCGATGTGTTCGGAGAGCGCCGGCAATTCCCGATGACCGGCGCGCTCCTTCAACGTTCCTGCATAGGCTAGCAGCTCCGCGGCCTTCGGCTTCGCACCCGTGATTTCCTCCAGTATATCGGCAAGCAGCCGGTAGTGTCGGACCTCTTCATAGACGACGCGCACGGCCGCCTCCAGATCCCGCCTCTCGACCGTCGCCTCGACGGCTTGGAACATCGCCGGCGCCTCGTTCGCCTGCCGGGCCGCAGCGCCTAGTTCCCGGGCCGCCTGCAGCTTAAGCCAGCGCGCGTCGTCGCTTGCCGTGCGCGGGCGTGAAAAATAGGTCCGCACCACCTCCGCCTCTCCCGCCCACCATCGCGCGGGAGCCGCGCGCAAACGCGCTACGGGATCGTCCACTCGCATCGTTCACCTCCAGCCGCCCATCGGTGTATAACAAACATTTTTGGCCGTCAATTGCCGCGCTTGACACTCCACGCGCATAACTTCTATGGTAAACGCAATCGAAGGATATTAAACGAGGTACAAGAATGATCCAGGGACTCAAGGATAAAGTTGTCATCGTCACGGGCGCCGGACACGGCATAGGTAGAGCTTATGCCCGCGGCTTCGCCGACGCGGGAGCGCGCGTAGCCGTCACCGACATAGACGGGCCGGCCACCGAGAAAGTAGCGAGTGAAATCTCCGGCAAGGCCGAAGGGCGCGCCATTTCCGGCCGCGTCGACGTCGCGGACGAGGAATCCACCAAGCAGATGGCGAAGACGGTGCTCGACCGCTTCGGCCGCATCGACATCCTCGTCAACAATGCGGCGATTTTCGCAACGATCCCGATGAACCGCGGCGGCATCGAGACGATCGATCCCGCCGAATGGGACCGCATGATGGCGGTGAATTTAAAAGGCCTCTTCTTTTGTTGCCGCGCCGTGCTGCCGACGATGCGCGCGCAGAAATCCGGCAAGATCGTCAACATCGCCTCCGGCACGGTCCTCTCCGGCAGCCTCGGGCGTATTCACTATGTGACGTCAAAGGCGGGCGTCATCGGCTTTACCCGCACGCTCGCGCGTGAGGTCGGCGGCGACAACATTCAAGTCAACTGCATCGCGCCCGGCTCGACGCTGTCCGAGGACAATCCGACGGAAGATATTCTCCGCATGCGCCAGGCGCCCGTGCAGACACGGTCGCTCAAGCGTGTGCAGAAGCCCGAAGATCTCGTCGGCGCGATGCTTTTTCTCTGCTCGCCGCTGAGTGATTTCATGACCGGACAGACCGTCTCCGTCGACGGCGGTCAGAACTTCCTCTAAGCACAGGCACAGACGACGATGCCACGGCGCGCGCTTTCCGTCCTTGTCCTCGCGGTTGCGATTATCGTCCTGCCGGCGCTCGCGTCGGCGCAAATGATACGGCTGAAGACCTCGTACAGCTCGATCACGGCGAACAACAGCCCTGTCTGGCTCGCGAAGGATAAGGGCATCTTCGCGAAGCATCGCCTCGACGTGCAGATGGTACTCATCGAAAGCGGGACCACCTCCATTCAAGCGCTGGTCGCCGGCGAGACGCTGATCGCGCAGCTTTCCGGCGGCGTCATTCTGAGCAGCGGCCTCGCCGGATCGGATGTCGTTTGCATCTCGGGCCTGGAGAACCGCTCGGCCTTCAGTCTCATCGCGCAAAAAGACGTCAAGACCGCCGAGCAGCTAAAAGGCAAGCGTCTCGCGATCTCGCGCTTCGGCAGCGCATCGGACCTCGCGGCCCGGCTCATTCTCCAGAAGCTTGGACTCAACGCCGAAAAAGACGTGACGCTGCTTCAGGTGGGCGGCACGAGCACGCGCCTGGCGGCGATGACGAAGGGCGCGATCGAATCGACCGTGATAACGCCGGAATTTTACATCCTGGCCAAAAAAGCCGGGATGACGACGCTGGCGGATCCGCTGACGGCGAAAATCGATTTTCCGCAGAACACAATCGGCACCTCGCGGGCTATGTTGAAGGCGCAGCCCGAAACGGTGAATTTGTACATGAAGTCGATCGTCGAAGCGATCCACTATTTCAAGACCAACCGCGACGAGGCCATCCCCGTCCTCTCGAAATACCTGAAGATCGACGATAAGGACGCGCTCGCCCAGATTTACGATCTCTACAAGAACATCCTCCAGCCTCTGCCGCTTCCCACGCCCGAAGGCATGCAGCTGCTGCTCGGCTGGATGGCGCAGTCGGACCCGCGCGCGAAGGCCGCCAAAGCGGATCAGTTCATCGATAACGGGCCACTGCGGGAAATCGAAAAGAGCGGCTTCGTTACTGCGCTGTACCGCTAGCGGCCTCGTTGCGCTTCAAATAGAAGTGCATGCGCCAGCGATAATTCATTAACCCGATATATTCGTACACCGCCTCAGCAATCTTGGTCGCCGAGTCCTCGCCGACGATCGCCCCGCTGCCGTCGCCGGCGTAATTGAAATCTCCCGGCGCCGCAAGCGGCTCAGGAGCAATCGAGCCGAAGGCGAACATGCTGCGCGGCATGTGTATCGCCGAAGTAACCAGGAGATACCTCTTCCAGCCCTTCTGCCGGAGAATCTTATTGACCTCGATGGCGCTCTCGAACGTGTCGCGCGAGTATGGTTCGGCGATCACCTGCTCGCGGGGGACTCCCCACAAGATTAAATAATCGCGGGCGATTTGATTTTCGTTCCGCGGCCGCGTCAACGGATTGACATGACCGCCCGAGACGATAATCGGCCTCGCGCGCAGGCGATACAGTCTCCAGGCCTCGTCGAGGCGGTGGAACAGCGGCTCGCTGACAGTCGGGTAAGGCACCAAGCCTCCCTCGGGAATCACGCCGGCCATCAACACGACAATGGCGTCGTACGGCTCCGCGGTGGCGGGATCCATCAATGCGGGATAGCGCGACTCCAGCGGATGCCGCAGCACTACGCTGAACTCGGGGCTATGGAAGAGGAACAACAGGGCGAGCGCCGTCCAAAATAGTCCGCGCGCCCATCGTCTGCGCCAGAAAATGCCGCACAAAAGGAGCAGAACAAACCACGGCATCGGCGGGAGAATAAGCGCCTTCAATAATTGTTTCAGGAGAAACATCATCGCAGTTGTACCCGAAGCCTCGCCGGTTTTCCATAAACCATTGAGGCATTTACCCGATTGCGCGGCCATTAACTGCACCGTTATTCTCATTTGATGGTTATTTCGCTTTTAGTGGCGTGGCGAAGGGAGGGGAAAATGAGACTTATAACGATAATCGTTCAATTGGTGGTGCTGAGCGCCGGCTTCGGCTCGGCATGGGCGGCCGACCGGTCCCGCATCTCGTGCGGCAAAAATCACCACATCTCGATCGAAGACCTCGATATGTCGCCGGATCCTATCAACCGGGGCGACCGCGTGCAGAACTGGCGCATCAAAGTCCGTGTCGACGGCTCCGGTGAATGCGACACCTTTTTTGAAATACGCGAAAAGCCGGGAGACACAGTCGTAGCGCGGGGCGACAGACATCTGCTGCACCCCGGAGTCAATGAAATCGTGCTTCCTGCGGCGCAAGGCTACCGCTTCAACAAACACGAAACTTGTTTTCAAGTACTCGCGGATATCGAGAGAACGCGCAAGGCGATCGACACGAAAGAGAGCTTTTGCGCCCGCGAGAGGGAAAACGGGAAGCGTTTCAGCATGAGGGAGCGCGGCGACCGGCCGGTGCCTCATTAAATAAATAGATATCAGACGCTACTTGAACGCCAGTCGCAGGATGCGCTGGATCAACGCTTCGTACGACAAGCCGGCTTTCATCGCCGACTGGGCGAATTCGTCCTCGCGCTCGAGATTCGGGTTCGGGTTCGCTTCGAGAATTACGATTTCCCCCGCCGGCGTCACGCGCAGGTCGATGCGTCCGTAGCCGCGGACGCGAAGCACACGATAGGCCTTCTTGCATATTTCGGCGATGCGCTCGCTTATCTCCCCATCGACACCTGCGGCGAAAATATTCTGAATGCCCCATTTCTTCCGGTAGGCGTCGTCCCATTTCGCCTTGAAGGTGGAGAACCGCGGCTGTCCTTCGGGCACCTGGGCGAAGATGACCTCGCGCAGCGGAAAGACGTTCAACCGGTCGTTGCCGAGAATGCTGACGTACAGCTCGCGCCCTTCGATATACTCCTCCGCCAGGGCCGCCTGATTCATCCGCTCATGAATGAAGCGGATGCGCTCTTCGAATGCCTGATCGTTTTCGACGAAGGAGTCCTGGGCGATGCCGTAGGAGGCCTCCTCCTCGACCGGCTTGATGAAGAGCGGAAACGCGAGGCGCTTGGGGCGCCGGATAGTCGCGCCGGGCGGAAAGACGGCGGAATCCGGCACGCGAATGTGGTGGTAGGCGAGAATCTCCTTCGCCATGCCTTTGTGCTTGCACAGCGTGAGTCCCGTCGGACCCGAGCCCGTGTAAGGCAGGTCGAGCATCTCCAATAAACCGGCGACGTTTCGATCGTACGCGGAGCGCGCGTTGAAGTGCTCCGCGAGATTGAAAACGACATCGGGCGGATGAGCTTTCACCTCGCTGATGATGAGTCCGGGATCTTCGTAGACGCCGATCGTCCGCACCTCGTGACCGAGCTTCGTCAGCGCGTCGATCACATGCGCCTCGGTAGCCCAGTCGTCGGTTTTCAACTCGCGGCTGAAATCCTGATCGGCCGGCGGCGTTCCGGCGGAATCGAAGAGCACCAGGACTTTATTTCTCCGCCGCGCCGTCATTGGGGTTACGACTCCTTGAATTTGCCTGTCATGCGGTAGTGCGCGGCCAGTGTCGCCAAATAGGCGGCCACTTCGAGGCCGGCGGAATCGGACCGCACCCGCAAATCGAGCGCGGCGCAGCGCTCGGTCAGCGCGCGCAGCAGCCGGTCGACGGTGAACTTGGGCTCGCCCGTCCATGCGGCGACGGCGCCCAGCATGGGCTTGCGGCTGCGCCGGAGAAAAACCGCGGCGCGCTCGGCGTCGGGCGCCGACGATGCGGCGGCAAAAAGCTTCTTCAGATCGGCGTCGAAAAATTCCGGAAAATCCTGAGCATAAAGTTTGCGCCGCTTCTTGTAGTACGCATCGAGACGCGAGCGCAGGCGCGATGCTTCGCTCATGTGGCTGCGCGCAAGCACGAGCGGCTTCTGGCCGGCGAGCTTCGTCATCATCCGGTCGACGTATTCGAGCTTCTCCAGCGCTTTCCAGCCGCGGTATTGACTGCGCCAGTCGACGTCCGGCGTGAGCCAGATCGCCAGCGTCTCGGCGAAGTCCTCTTCGGGATGGCTCTGCGCATACCAGCCTTCGAGGTGACGCACGAAGCGCTTACTATACGGCCGCGCGCGAAAGCTTTCGGAATATTCCAGCGACGGCGAGCCGAATATTTTTTGCCAGTCTTTATCCTTGGCCAGGAGATAGGCATGGTTCATCACGTGGCCCATCTCGTGGCGCAGGAGTCGCATGCACCAAGCGTCGGTGCCGCCTTCGACCTCCATCATCATCTTTTCCTCGAGCCGCTTGAGTCTCGGATGCGCGAGGTAAAATGGGATGGCGATGTTCGCGGCGCCCTCGGCGCAGAACCATTCGTCGCCCAGGTAGCACAGCGGCTTCAGGACAATGCCCTTCTCGCCCAATTCGCGATGGAATCGCGCGATGCGCGCTTCGAGCTCGCTGCCGGCGATCTGCACCTTCAGGTCGCAGATGCGCATCTTCAGCAGCTCCTCGTCGCTCAGCGACGCGAGCTCGGGTTGAGGCGCAGCGGAAGGCGAAGACCTTTCCTTCGTCGCGGATTCCATTAGGCGGCTATTTTAGCAAAGGTGGAATCGGCGGGCCAACACGCACCCGGGGCCCGCTCAGGCGTTTTGCAGCATGCGCACTTCGCTCCGGGGCAGAGGGATATCGATCTGTTTTTCGCGGAAGCGCTCGACCAGAGCCCGGTACAGCTCGGCGCGCGCGTCGGCGACATCGGTGGTCGCCACCCACGGCTGAATCGTCACGGTGACGCTGGAGGCCGCGAGCTCGTTGATGCCGATGATGGGCTCCGGGCTCTTCAAGACGCGCGGGTTGGCCGTAACGACTTCGCGCGCAAGCGCCAGCGCATCACTGAAGTCGGCGCCGTAGGCAAGGCCGACGGAGAGGCTGATCTGCCGCACGCGGCCATAGTTGTGCAGGATCTCGCCCACGACCTTACGGTTCGGTATGACCACGCGCGACTCGTCGGGGTGAATCAGCGTCGTGGAAAAGAGCTCGACCCTCGCGACCTGCCCTTGCACCCCCAGCAGCTCGATATACTCCCCGACGCGGTAGGGTTTGGTGAAAATGATGGTCAGGCCGGCGACCAGGTTGCTGAGCACGCCTTGAAACGCGAGGCCTACCCCCAGCCCGGCTACGCCGATCGCTGCCACGAGCGGGGCCACTTGGAAGCCGAACTTATCGAGCGCGATGAGCAGCGCCATCAGAATGATCAAAACGCGGATGATGCGCACCATTAAAATACGCATCGGGGGCTCCTTCACATAATGCTCCAGCCAGCGGTCGCTCCAATTGCCCGCCCAGCGGGCGGCGAGAGCGCCGAGCGCCAGGATGATGACCGCGCCGAGGACTTGGAAGCCGTAGCGGATGATCAGGTCGAGGGTGATGTCTTTTGCCGACATGAGACGCTCCTTTTGGCTCGCGAGCTGTTATTTAGGCTGCAAAAAGCTCAGCCGCTCGGCCATTGGTGTGGTCGGGAACGCATAGCCGCACGCGGAGCAGGTGCGCAGCGCCGGATCGGCGTTGAACTCCGCGTAAACTTTTGCGACTTGCCCGCCGACGTCGCTTTGGACGACGGCGCGGGAGAGAACTTTCGCGTCGCATCGCTCGCAGAACCAGACGAACTCTTCGTTCTCGTCGGGCCTGCGCTTGCGCTCGATGACGAGACCCCAGGTATTTTCCGGCCGGCGCGGCGAATGCGGCAGATTGGCGGGGCAGAGGAAAATCTCCCCTTCGCGGATGCGCACCACCTCGCGCTTTTTTCCCTCGGGCTTGAGGTGGAGCTCCATATCGCCCTCGACCTGATAGAAAAACTCATCCCCCGGCTCGATATGGAAATCGAGCCGAACGTTCGGCCCGCGCAGAATCATCACGAGAAAATCCTGATGATGGACGAGGAGCCGGTTGGTCTTGAACGGCGGCGAGAACAGGTCCTTATTCTCCTCGACCCAGCGCTTCAGATGGAACGTCGAGAGCAAGTCCATTTTATTTTCCGTAGAGCTTCGCGACGAAGCCGCTGTCTTCCAGCTCCTTTAAAAAGCGCGGCTCGACGAAGCGCTTCGCGTCCACCCCTTTCGCCTTGGGGTTCGTCTTCGCGAGATCGTCCAGGATCGCTTCGATGCCTTTCTGCGTCGGATAAGGCACGCGCGCCATGAACTTGATCGCGTACGCATCGTACGATTCCTCGAGCGCCTCGGCATCGTTGGTGTTCATCAGCTTGGCGATCGCCCTCAGGCTCGCCGGTTTGTTCGTCTTGAAGTAATGGATGCCTTCGATGAACGCCTTGGTGACCCGGCGGACGAGCTCTTCCTTTTTGTCGATGACCGTTCGCGTGGTGGCTAGCGACGTGCCGAGATAATCGAGGCCCAAATCGACCAGCGCCACCAGACGGTTGAAGCCGGCCTTCTGCGCTTTGGTCGTGAGCGGCGGCTGGAACAGCGCCGCGTCCACCCTGCCGGACTGGAGCGCGAGATAGCGATCGGGCGGCCCGCCGATCGAAATCAGCGCGACGTCCTTGTCGGGCTCCAACCCCCACTTCTTCAGCGCCGTGACCGCGCCGTAATGGTCGGACGAGCCGGGACGCGCGATGCCCATGCGCTTGCCTTTGAGATCGGCGGGCTTTTTGATCGACGGCGCCGCAAAGACGGAATGCTCGAGCGTATTGACGAAGCTCATCAGGATCGCGGTATCGGCGCCCGACAAATTCGCGGCGACCGAGGACGGTCCGGCGAAAATGTTGAAATCGACGCTGCCGGATATCAGAGCGGCCGTGTTTGTCGGGCCGCCGACGATGTAGACGATCTGCGGCTCGATGCCGTACTTGCCGAAGATGCCGGCGTCGCGCGTGAGGTAAAGAATCGCCTGCGAAGCGGAGAGCGCGCTGTGCGCGATCGGCACCTTGTCGAGGGCCGCGCCGGAGCCGGCGCGGAGGATCAAAATGAACGCCGACGCCGCGATCGCCCTCGTACTCAGTCGCATCATTTCCCTCCCCGTCGGCGTCGCCGGGCGAATTTGTTGCGGTTGCACGCTACCTCGACGCGATTGCCGTCGGGGTCCAAGAAGCTGACCGAGCGGTTGCGCGCGACCTCTAGAATCTCGGGGCCGCTGACGACTTTGATGCCGCGCTTCTTCAGCACGGGATACAGCTTGTCGACCACTTTGTCGTCGTCGACATAGACACAGAAATGATGCAGTCCGGGGACGCCCTCTCCACCGACCCGCTTCGCGCCGCGGGGCAGTTCCATCAGCGCGATGTCGTGATGCTCGGCGCCGAAGCTCAGGAAAGACATTTTAGTGCGCGCATTTCGTCCCGATACCGCCATCCCGAGAATATTGCGGTAAAACCGCTCGGACTTTTTTAAGTCCCGGACATTCAAAACAACATGGCCCAGGACGCCGCGACGCATAGCCATTGCGCTAACTTTTAGTTGGGAAGCCTTCGGGTGTCAAGAAAGCAGTCCCTCTCATCGCCGGCTTGCACCGTCGCGCGACTTGGCATAAGACACATCGCATGAAAATCGGCGTCTTCGACCATTTGCAAAAGAACGACCGGCCGGAGCTCACGTATCAGGACCTCTACGCGCGGCATCTCGACATGGTCGAGTATCTCGATCAGGCGGGCTTCGACTACTACTTCGTCGCCGAGCATCATTTCGATCTGGGCTTCGCCGAATGCCCCAGCGCCGGCGCGTGGATGGCGGCGGCGTCGCAGCGCACCAAGCGCATCCGCTTAGGCCCGCTCGTCTACGTGCTGCCGCTCTGGCATCCGGTGCGCGTCGCGGAGGAAGTCGCGTTTCTCGACAACGTGACGGGCGGGCGCCTCGAATGCGGCATCGGCAGCGGCATCGGCAAATACGCCTTCTCCGCCTACGACGCGTCGTGGGACGAGAAAAATGACATCACCTGGGAGGCTTACAAAATCATCAAGGGAATGTGGAGCAACCCGCGCTTCAGCCACCAGGGGAAATATTTCAAGGTCGATAACGCCGAGCTCAACATTCCGCTGGTACAGAAGCCCCACCCGCCTCTGTGGATGCCGACGCGGAGCCCCGAATCGGTCGCGGCAGCGGCGCGCGAGGGCTTCAGCACCGTCCAGTGGTGTCCGCCGAAAATGGACGTCGTGCGCGAGATCTTCGATTATTTTCGCGAAACGTACCACAAGACAAAACCCGCGGGCCCACGTCCTAAAGTCGCGCTCATGCGCCAGATCTACGTCGGCGAGACGGACAAAAAAGCCTACGAGGAATCGAAGGAGCACTGGATTTATTTCTGGCATCGCGTCGGCGGCGGCAGAGCCTACGGCGGCTACGGCAACGAGAACCTTGCCAACATCACGCGCGAAGAGAGAAAAAAAGAGCTGCTCGACGTGGAGCACGCGATCCGCGAGGGGTCGTTCATCTGCGGCTCGCCCGAGACGGTCGTCGGACAGATTCAGGAGATCGCGCGCCAGGCGGGCGCCGATACCTTCCTCGGCGAGTTCACTTTCGGCGCGCTGGAGTCGGAGCAGGCCATGGGCTCGATCAAACGGTTCGCCGAGCGCGTCATGCCGGAGCTGAGGAATTTCACGATCGACGCGCTCGACTATCCCAAGAAGGGCTACCGCGTCTGGCTCAAGCCATCGGCGACGGCGTAATACTTTCCTTCGGCGTCCTGGGCGATCTTCTTTTCCCGATTCAGCTTGCCGACCGTTGCGGCGATCGCGCCGAACTCTTCGTTGCGAAACGTATCCAGAATCTCGGCGAAAAAAGCGTGCGACTTCGCGAGCGCTTTGAGCAGGCGCTCTTCGAGCGCGGATGCGTTCGCATCGGGGCGCGCTCTTTTTTCATCGCCCTTGCCCGTCGGTTCGACATATCTCTTTAAGTCGACTTTACCCTCGTTCACATAGACAATCCGCTTGTAGCGTTCGCGCGGGACGTTCTCCGGAATCGTCGCGTCGATGCCCATCTTCGCCGTCGTCGGAATACCGATCGTCGGCGGCAGCGACGGGTCGAGCGGCTTGGAGCGGGCATTGGAGACGATCAGCACGTCCCGATCCGCCTGCACGCGCGTCGCGATCGCCCATTCTAGATCGATCGGATCGAAGACGTCGATATCATCATCCGTGACGACGACATGTTTGATGTCGGCGATCGAGAGCAGCGCCATGATCGCGTTCTTGCCGTCGCCG
>Ga0075425_100007864_pt1 | contig 11276 bp, 15 predicted proteins | sample SoiMethybrSBSTD4_FD_75300 | JGI IMG/M metagenome (GOLD analysis project Ga0075425, IMG submission 75300) | Bulk soil microbial communities from a Populus tree surrounding site in Tennessee, USA - Soil MetaG P. TD hybrid SBSTD4 | ecosystem: Environmental > Terrestrial > Soil > Tree plantation...
GCTCGGCTCGGACGGGACGGACCAGATCTTCCTCCACGTTGCCGGAGGCAGGGGGTACACGTTCCGCGTCCGATCGCACTTCGCGAGTGACGCCGACCACCTGGGCGCCTGGTCGTCGTACGTGCGGTTCCGGTTCCGCTGAGCCCTGCGGCACGGCCTGGCGGTCCATCCGGAGGGGCTCGTGCCAGAAGCCCGTCGCGTTCCGAGGTCCGGAGGCAGACCGGCCCGTCCCACAACCCAAGGTTGGCCTGACTCAAGCCTTGGTTTCGCCGCAACGCACGTGCGGGTATGTGCCGGACGCATACGAGAGGGGAGGCACCCGAGATGGACGACGGACGTCGGATGCAATGGGAAGGCAAGTGGGACCAGATGCGGGGGCGCGTGAAGCAGTCCTGGGGCGTCCTCACGGACGACGAGATCGATCAGACGGAGGGCAAGTGGGACCGCCTGGTCGGCCTCATCAAGGAGAAGACGGGCGACACGGCGGAGTCGATCGAGAGCCGTCTCGGCTCGATGATGGACTGACGTCCCCGGGGCCGGGCTACGTGAGGTGGCCCGGCCCCGAACCGGGCGCGCTCGAGCTGCCCGGGAGCTGTGGCAGCGGATGGCTCAGGCTCGCTGCCAGCAGGATCACGAGGAACGCGACCAGCACCGCGACGACCGACCAGATCAGGATCGTGTGACGGTCCGCCCAGCGGTTGTACTCCGCTCGGTGCTCGCGGAGCCAGCTCGCCAGATCCATCAATCCGGGTGGATCACCGAGGCGGGTCGGATCCGAAGGATCACGCGTTGCTCGCCGTCGTCACGCCACGGATACGGGAACCGGCCCGTGTAGCGGCGAGACAGCTCGTCGATGTGATCTTCGGCTCCCTCGTGCGTGAGTTCCGTCACGTGACCGCGGATGATCACTTGACGGTACGGGTCGTCGGGATCCCAGACCGTGATGGCGACTCGAGGGTCGCGGCGCACGTTGACCGGCTTCACGCGGCCCTCGGCGGTGTTCACGAGGATGTCGTCACCATCGGTGTCGACCCACACCGTCGAGGTATGCGGAGACCCGTCGGGCATGAGTGTGGCGATCACGGCGAAGTGCGGAGCACCGAGGAGTCGCCGGTCGTCGTCGGTCAACACGTCGCGAAGCGTAGCGGCTCCGGCTTCGGCTAACGTTCGGGCTCGTGTCCCTCACCGAGTTGGACGGTCTGCTCGCCGGCGACGCACGGAGGCGCGCGACCGGCTCGCTCCGGCTCGGCGAGATGCCCGGCGGATCGGCGATCGACGTCCCGTACACCGTCATCCGGGGCGAACCGGGGCCGACCGTGTGGGTGATGGCCGCCCGCGACGGCGACGAGGTCCACGCGTCGCTCGTCGCGATGCGTCTGCAGCGGGCGCTCGATCCGAGCGCCGTCCGGGGCACGGTCGTCGTGATGCCGATCGGCAACGTGCCCGGGTTCGGGGTCCTGAGCCGGGAACACCCGCTCGCGCCCACCTACCTCGAATCGCAGATGGACGACCGGTACTTCGACGTCATCTCCGGGCGCGGCGGCCGGTTCATCGACCTGCATAGCGCGGGCGTTCCGTCGGACACGGTGGACTGGACGCTCTTCGTTGACGGCGACGAGGTCGGCGCCGAGATGGCGCGGGCATACGGGTCGCCTTTCGCGTACGAGCATCGGATGGAAGGAGGCGAAGGCCCCGATCCCGGTCTCCTCGACGGGGCGCTGTTCGTCCGCCTCTCCCAGGCCGGCGTGCCGTCGATCCTGATCGAGGCGGGAGGTGGACTCCCACCCTCGCCTGCCACGGTCGATCGGGCGTTCGACGGGGTGTGGAACGTCCTTCGGACGCTCGGCACGATCGATGAGGACGTGCAACCGACTCCCGAACCGAAGGTCCTCCACGGGTTCCGCATCGTGACGCCCTCGCGAGGTGGATTCTTCGAGCACGGTGTCGCGGTCGCGGACGAGGTCACGGCGGGACAACGGTTGGCGACGATCGTCGACGCGTACGGCGAGGTCGTCGAGGAGATCCTCGCGCCGGTCGCCGGCGTCATCTTGACGGTTCCCGTCAATCCGGCCGCCGGCACCGGCACGTGGGCCTACGAGATCGGCTGGTGAGATCCCGATCGAGTTCGGCCCCGTGGGGCCTTGCGCGAGCGCCCGCGCGCTTCGTAAGCTCCTCAGACCCTCGAGGAAAGGGAACGGAGAGAGATGAAGCGGACCCTCGTCGCGTCGACCGTCGTCTCGGTGTTGGTGATGATGTTCGCGTTCGTCCCGATAGCCCAGGCGGCACCGGATACGTTCCGGCTGCAGCTCGACGCGAAACCGCCCGCGGGGGAGCCGTGGTCATTCCTCCGCTTCTTCCCGGACGGGACGTTGAAGGTGCACCAAGGCGACACCGTCGATGCCGCGTGGGGAGGGGTGGGGACGCCGCATACCGCCACTGCCGTTCCCCTCGGGAACGCCGCGGCGTGGCGGGCGAACAATCAAGGCCCCGGCGGTCCGCAGAACCCCTCGACCTTCCCGTGGGCACTGCAGGTCCCCGATACCACCGTGGGCGGCGACGACAACGAGGTCGACCTGAACCCCGCCGTCGCGGCCCCGTCCGATCCCTCCTGCGGCACCTCGGGGAACCCGTGCACGTTCGACGGGACATCCGTCGTCAACAGCGGATTCCAGTTCTCGAACCCCGGGAGCCAGCCGCAGTTCTACGTGAACGTGACCGCTCCGGTTGGACGGTACAGTTTCCTGTGCCTGATCCATCCGGGGATGCAGGTCCGCCTCCAGGTCGTGGACGCCCTCAAGGCCATCCCCAGCCCACAGGACGTGGCGGATCAGACCACGCAGCAGGTCCGCCAAGCTCGGACCAGCGATGGATCGATCGCCGACGATCTGGCACAGACCATCAAGCGCACGTCCGTCGGTGCCCACTCTCGCGTGACGATCTGGGCGGGCGGGTTCTGGAACCAGGTGAGCGCGGACGAGTACCCGGATCGGAAGATCCACCTGCGCGTCGGCGACAGCCTTCGCGTGCTGGGCAACTTCGAGATCCATACGGCCACGTTCCCGAAGAAGTCGGCGGCCAAGGTGCCATTCATCGTGACGCAATGCGAGGTCGCGGGTCCCGACACGCCGGCCGCATCACCGGCGGACTGCGTCTCGCCGACGGATTTCCAGCTCGTCTTCAACACGAAGGCGATCGTCCCGACGACCTCGAACAAGTTGAGCAGGAGAGGGCGGTTCGTGAACTCCGGGCTGTTGTCGTACGGCACGGACCACTCCTTCCTCGCCGCTCGACCGGGGACCTATACCTTCGTGTGCCTCGTCCACGGCCCACAGATGAGCGACACCGTCGTCGTGAGCTAGCTCGCCAAGGCGGTACGGGGAGCGGTCCGCCCTTCGTGACGACCCTTTTCTGGGCGGGGATATCAGCGAGGAGGGCGCCGAGAGGAACGCTAGGCTCGGCGGATGCCGGCTTCGGATCTCGGCCTCGACCGATGGATCATCCGAGAGCCTGGTCGTCCTGCGATCTATCGCATCGCGGCGGGAGGGCTCGTCAACGCCCTGGGGTCGGATGCCACGGCGGTGGCGTTCGGCTTCTACCTGTACGACCGAACCGGGTCCGCGATCTGGCTGTCGGTCTGGTTCTTCACGAGCTTCGGCGTCAACGGGCTGTTCACTCCGGTGGCCGGGTGGCTCGCCGACCGGTTCGATCGTCGGCGGATCATCATCGCATCCGACCTGGCGGCAGCTGTCTGCTCGCTGGCGCTGATCACGGCGAACGGGCCGGTCGCGCTCGTGACGATCGCGTTCACAGCGTCGATCGTCGGGCGTGCGGGATGGCCAGCGTTCAGCGCGGCATTACCGAACCTCGTCGGCGAGGAGCAGCTGGAGTGGGCCAACGGCACGCTCGCCGTCGCATTCAATATCGGCCGCCTCGTCGGCCCGATCGTCGGCGGAGCGGTCTACGTCGGGGCCGGACGATCGGTCGTGTTCGGGATCGACGCTGCGACGTACCTGATCGCCGCCATGACCATCGCTTCGCTCCGCATGCCGTTCCGGGCCACCGAGGCCGATGACGAACGAGCTGACGAAGCACGGCGCGGGCTCTTCCGGGGCTTCGGGCTGGTGCTGCGCGAGCCGGTCCTCCGAGCACTCCTCGTCATCTGGGCCGCCGGCTACTTCGCGGTCGACATCGTCCTCGTCGGCGAACTCCCGCTGGCGCGGGCGCTCGGGGCCGGAGCGCTCGCGTTCGGGATCCTCGAGGCCGCCTGGGGAGGCGGCTCGATCATCGGGAGCCTGATCGGCCGGGCGTTCCGAGAAGACCAAGACATCCTCGGCATCGGCATCGGGGTCGTCGGGATCGCGATCGGCAACGGCCTCATCGCCGTCTCGCCGTGGTTCATCCCGGTGGTCGTGCTCATGTGCCTGGTCGCGATCGCCAGCGGCGTGGAAGACGTTGCCGGCTTCTCTCTGATCCAACGACGGTCCGTGGACGCCTTCCGTGGGCGGATCTTCTCGACTTTCAGCACGATCGGTCTGATCGCGAACGCGATCGCATTCGCGATCGCCGGTCCGATCGTCCAATCGTTCGGTCCGCGGTCCGTCTTCGCGCTGAGTGGGATCGTGTCGCTCCTGTGCCTTCCGCTCCTTGGTGTGATGGCAAGAGGTCGATCGAGCTCCTCAGCGCCGGCGGGAGCGTCGACGGTCGAAGACATCTGAACGAGGGTGGCGCGCCGGGCAGGATTCGAACCTGCGACCTAGGGATTAGAAGTCCCCCGCTCTATCCGGGCTGAGCTACCGGCGCCAAGGGGAGCGTACCGTGGAGCGGGTGACGGGAATCGAACCCGCATAGCCAGCTTGGAAGGCTGGAACTCTGCCATTGAGCTACACCCGCAGGTCCACCAGCATAGCCCCCGGTAGGCTCGGCTCATGCGGGTCTCCTTCGTGCTCGTCGACGTCTTCACGGCCGAGCCGTTCGCCGGGAACCAGCTCTGCGTCGTCCCCGAGCCGCCCCCCGAGCTCGACGGCGCGACGATGCAGGTCCTCGCGCAGGAGATCGGGTTCTCGGAGACGACGTACGTGACCGCGATCCGCGAGGGCGGCTACGACGTCCGGATCTTCACGCCGGTCGAGGAGCTCCCGTTCGCCGGACATCCGACGCTCGGCACCGCCTTCGTGCTCGCGGCGCTCGGTCTCGTCTCACGGGATGTCGTGCAGACGTGCGCGGCGGGCGACGTCCCTGTGGTCGTCGATCCGCCGGCCGAGACGGCGACGATGCGTCAGCTCCCGCCGGTCTTCGGCGAGCCGTTCACCGACCGGCACGCGGTCGCCGCTGCGGCCGGCCTGCGCGACGACGATCTGTCCGATGGACCGATCGTGCCGGTCGGAACGGGCATCACGCATCTCATCGTGCCGGTCGTCGACGAAGCGGCGCTCCGTCGTGCGACTCGGGACGATCGAGGGTGCGTCGACGTGACGGAGCGGGCCGACGCCGAATCCCTCTACCTGTTCGCGATCCGCGGCGGCGGCGACGTGATGTCCCGGATGTTCGACCGATCGGTCCAGATCGGCGAGGATCCCGCGACGGGGTCGGCCGCCGGACCGCTCGGCGTGTACCTGTCGGAGCACGGCGTCGCCGGCATGCCGGGGCACGTCACGATCTCGCAAGGGGAGATGGTCGGCCGTCCGTCGTTCTTGGACGTCGTTGTCGAGCGGGGCGGCGAAGGATGGGTCGCGCACGTCGGGGGCGGGGTGCAGATCGTCGGGGAGGGTTCGTTCCGGGTTTAGGTGGTTGTTGTCGGACAGGACATCGACGGTGGTCCGGTACTCGAACCTGGATCCGCCGCTACGGTCACGAGCAGCACCTTGATGCCCTGACTGACGAGAGCGAAGTTCTCGACCGTCCCCTTGTCTTCGAACATCGCCTGTGTTCCTGGCGCCGGAATGAGGGTGCATGAGGCGAAGACGGCGTTACCGCTCGTGTTGGTCACGGTGAACGAGTAGCAGGTCGGAGCGCGTGTGCCGGGAGGGCACGTCGTGGGGATCGACACCACGTCGATCGACGCGCTGCTCGAGTGGGCGCGCGTGGCCAGCAGGAGGAACAGGCTGAGGCCGGTGACGAGCCCGACCACGAGGAGACCCAACGCGATGTAGTACGCAGGAGACGGTCTCGCCTCGCCGGCCATACTTGCAGCGTACCTGTATCGCCGGCTTCGGTCGACGGGTACGCTGTGCGCGCGGGGCGTAGCGCAGCCTGGCGAGCGCGCGTGCTTTGGGAGCACGAGGTCGCGGGTTCGAATCCCGCCGCCCCGACCACCTCGGTTTGAGTTCGGCCCCCGGTCCGCCCTACGATCGGCCCTCCAGAGGAGGGAGGGCGGTGAGCCGCGTGGCAGACCTGTACGACCGTCTCGGTGGGTTCGATGCGATCACGGCGGTGGTCGATTCGTTCCCCCCCCGTGTGCGGCGGACGACCGGATCAACCGTACGTTCGCACGGACCGATCTTCCGCGTCTGAAGAAGATGCTCGTCGATCAGGTGTGCGAGGCGACCGGCGGTCCCTGCACGTACTCCGGTCGCGACATGCGCGAGACCCACGACGGCATGGGTGTGACCGCGGGGGAGTTCGACGCCCTGGTCGAGGATCTCGGCGCGACGCTGGACGAGTTCAACGTGCCGGCCGCCGAGCAGTCAGAGCTCGTCGGGATCCCGGGCCCGTTCCGCGGCGAGATCGTCGAGGTCGAGTCTCCGGAAACGGGAACCGCCCCGCCCGACGGCTACCGGAACGCGCCGGCTCTGAGCTGAAGCTTCGCCGGCGGTTCGGAGCGCCCCGCTAGTATGTGCGCATGCGCGTGATCCGCGGCAGCCAGCTCCTCGACGTCGGCTTCACCTAGGGTTGAGCCGACCCGCGGGCGTTCGCCCGCACCATCGTCGACCTCGGAACCGGTGACGGCCGGTCGGTCGTCCGCACCGCACGCCGAGAGCCGACGACGCTCGTGGTCGGGGTCGACGCCGACGCCGCGTCGATGCGGGAGACGTCTCGGAAGGCGGCTCGCGCCCCGAAGAAGGGCGGTCTGCCGAACGCGATGTTCGTCGTCGCGAGCGTCGAAGCCCTTCCCGACGAGCTACACGCGATCGCCGACGAGGTTCGCGTGACGTTCCCATGGGGTTCGTTGCTGCGAGGTGTCGTCGGAGCGGATCCTGTGGTGCTCGCCGGTATCGCCCTGGTCGCGAAGCCGGGTGCGGAGGTCCGTGCGCTGTTCTCGATGACGGAACGCGACGGTCTCGGCGTGACGGACCGCGTCGATCGCGTGGCGTTCGACGAACACCGGCTGCAGGTCGTCGAAGACCGGCCGGCGACCGTGGACGAGATCGAGGCGTCCGGGTCGTCGTGGGCGAAGCGCCTTCGCGCCGGCGGCGACCGACCCGTCACGCTCGTCCGCGCCGTTCGCTGCGCTCGCTAACCGACGAGTGCACGTGCGCCGGCGGTCACGGCCGCCGCGACGATCACGACGACGAGCACCGGCGCGCGGAGCCGGATCGCCACCGCGGCCGCCGCGACCCCGAGCACGCGGGCGTCGACGACGAGGCGCTGCCCCTCGGCGAAGGTTCCGATCGCGACCAACGCCGCGAGCAACGCAGGACCGACGAGCGTGACGACCCCGGAGAGCCGGTCGGGGAGGGGGCGTCCGCCGAGGACGACCGGGCCGGCGGCCTTGAGGGCGAGCGTCCCGACGCCGGTCACGATCACGACGATCCAGACGGTCGTCACGTTTCCCTCCCGAGCCCGATCAGGCACGCGGCACCCGCGCAGATGATCGGGACGCCGGCCGGTGTGAACGGTGTCAGCACGAGCGCGATCGCGGCGCCGAGGAGGGCGGCGACGGCCTGCGGCGGGGCTCCGATCCGGGGCCCCGCGAAGGCCGTCGCCCGCTCCTGTGAGCGCAGTTGCGGCGCAAGCAATGCCAGGAATAACGCCGGGAACGCCGCGTCGAGGCCGAGCTTCGACGGGTCCCCGAGCGCGTCGCCGAACGCGACGCCGACGATCGTCCCCGCGACCCACGCGATCCAGATGCCGACGCCGGCGCCGAGCAGCACCCGGGGGTTCCACCGGCCCTGCCCCTCCGCGGCGATCGCCCACGACTCGTCGACCATCAGATGGGCGTGCAAGAGCCTCGACCACAGCCCGCCCTCCAACCAGGGAGCGACGGTCACCCCGAGCGGGAGGTACCGCGCGTTCAGCATCAGCGCCGCCAGGATCGCCGTCGTCGCCGACCCGCCGGCGCCGAGGACCGACGCGGCGGCGAACTGGGCGGAGCCGGCGAACGTCGTCGCGGACATCACGACGGGCGCGAGCGCCCCCATGCCGACCGACAGGGCGAGCACCCCGTAGGAGATCCCGAACCCGAAGACGGCCACGGACAGCGGCAGCGAGGACGTCAGCCCGTGGCGGTAGCCGCGTTCTCCAGATGGTTCCGCCATCGACCGATGCTACGGGGGATGCGCCCGTACCATCGATCCCATGAGGATCCGGTCGCGATGTGAGGGGCTCTCGAGGGACCGGATCCGGCAGATCCTCTCGGGGCTGCCCGAGGCCGATCACTACTCCCTCGACGTGCGCCCGCTCCGGTACCGGCAGAAGCCGCACTTGTCGGCGTGGACCGACTTCGGCGAGCGGACGATCACCCTGCAGGTCCCGGAGCCGTTCCTTCCCTTCGGCGAGATCGTCCCCTTCGGGGCGCAGCGGCGGCCCGGCAAGGGCCTCAAGTTCATCTGGCTGACGGAGGGTGTCACGTTCCGGACCGAGCGCGAGGTCCTTCGCTTCCTCTACCTGCACGAATGGATGCACTGGTACCTGCGGGAGCGGCTCGGCCGGCGGTCGGCGGCGGAGACGACGTGCGACCGGTTCGCCCTGCGGAACTACCGCCGCCGGCGCGTGACCGAGGCCGACGCGCTCGCCGCGCTCACCCGCCGGCCTGCGTGACCGCCGCCGCGATCGCGCTCTCCAACAACGTGGCGAAGTGCTCGACGCGCATCCGCTGCCGTTCCGGCTGGTTCCGCCATCGGTGGAACAGGCCGGGGTCGAGCTCCTCCGTGACGAGCGCGTCTTGGATCGCGCCGGACAGCCAGTCCACCATCGAGACGATCGTCTCCAGGTCGAGATCGGCCCGGACCTCGCCGCGCTGCTGACCCCATTCGACGAACTCGAGCGTCCCGTACGGGTCTTCGCTCACGAGCCATCGGTTGATGTCGCGCTTCAGCGCGAGGTCGGTGCTGTAGTTGCCGATCAGGACGACGCGGTAGGGGACCCAGTCCTCCTTCACGAGGTGCTCCGTCCGTTCGAGCCAATAGCGGACGACCCCGAAGAACCCGCGGTCGAGCACGTCCGGCGGGGCGTCGAGCCACGCGGGCAGCGCCGTGACGGCGCGGCGGTAGGACTCCAGGAAGAGGCCGGCTTTCGATCCGTAGTGCTGGAAGATCGAGCCCTTCGCGATCCCGAGCTCGACGGCCATGTCCTCGATCCGCGCGCCCTGGTAGCCGTCCTCGGCGAAGCGGCGCATCGCGCACGCCACGATCAGCTCGCGCTTCGCCTCGGCGCGTGCGCTCCGTTTGCGTGACTTCGGGTCAGGCGTCACCCGGCGGAGCGTACCGCCCCGAAGACCTCGGATGCGCGAAAGCCGTGCGCGTGACCTTCGGTCAGGAGCCGGCGGCGACGGCGGCGAGCGTCGCGTCGACCCGGGCGAGGCCCTTCAGCGTGTGCTCGATGTCGTAGCCGAACCCGAAGCGGATCCCCCTCTTCAGCCCGAACATGGAGCCGGGCACGAGGAGCACGCTCTGCTCCAGGCGGATCCGCTCGACCAGGTCCTGGGACGCGACGGGCAGGTCGTACTTCGCGTACACGATCGCGCCGGCGACCGGCCGGACGTACCGGAAGTACGGGTGCGCGCCGATCCAGTCCTCGAGCGCCGGCAGGTTCGCTCGCACGATCGCGCGCGTGCGGGCGAGGATGTTCTCGCGGACGTCGGGGCGCATCGCGAGCGCGGTCAACCGATCGCTCACCGCGCTCGGGGTGAGGGTCGTGTAGTCGTGGCGCACCCAGATCCGCTGGATCATCTCGTTCGGAGCAACGGCCCAGCCGACGCGGAGGCCCGGCATCGCGAACGCCTTCGAGAGACCGCTCGTGACGATGACCTTCTCGTACCGACCCCAGAACGTCGGCGACGTGACGTCCGAGTCGATCTCGGCCCCACGGTAGATCTCGTCGGCCACGATCCACGCGTCAGCGCGCGCGGCGACCTCGATCACGGCCTGCATCTCGCCCTCGGTGAGGACCGCACCGGTCGGGTTGTTCGGGTTGCACAGCATGATCGCCTTCGTCCGTCGCCCGACCGCTCGTTCGAGGCCTTCGAGGTCGAGCGCCCATCGGCCGTCGCGGAGCTGCAGCTTGAAGGTGTCGACGCCGGACCCGAAGAACGAGCCGAGGCCGACGCCCTGGCAGTAGTTCGGGAGCATGAACGCGAGCCGGTCGCCGCGGTCGAGCAGCGACCACACCGAGAGGAAGTTCGCCTCCGAGCCGCCGTTCACGAGCGTGACGTTGTCGGGTCCGCAGTCCGGGTACCACTGCGCGATGTTGGCCCGGGCCTCGTACGAGCCCTCCGACAACGGGTACCCGAGCGCCTGCTGGAGGAAGGTCTCCGCGTCGGCCTCCGGCCCGAGGAGCTCGCGGATCGTGAGGGGGATCACCCCCGACTCGGACAGGTCGTGATCGACCAAGTGCCAATAGAGGGACTGGTACCGCTCCATCTCGAAGGGTCGGATGCGTGCCATGGGTCGACCGTAGCGCGTCGGCGGGCCCCCGCTCAACCGCGGATATTGACCCTTGGGGCGTCGGCGCGGGAGGCTCCCGCCACGATGGCGACGGTGCGGATCCTGCGCGAGGCGGACGTCCGAGCCGCGTTGTCGATGGTCGCGTGCATCGACGCCGTCGAGGCGGCGTTCGTCGCCTCGACGGCGGGCGGGCCCGAGGTTCCCGAGGTGATCCACCTCTTCGTCCCGGAGGCGGGGGGCGAGATCCACATCAAGGCCGGACACCTGCACGGTGCTCGGACCTACGCCGTGAAGGTGTCGAGCGGTTTCGACGGCGCGGGGTCGCCCGCGTACGACGGGATGGTCGTCGTGTTCGACGCGCGAACGGGCGCACCCGTCGCGTTCCTGCTCGACCACGGGTTCATCACGGACCAGCGCACGGGCGCCGCCGGCGGCGTCGCCGCGCGTTGGCTCGCG
>Ga0075425_100007866_pt1 | contig 11275 bp, 14 predicted proteins | sample SoiMethybrSBSTD4_FD_75300 | JGI IMG/M metagenome (GOLD analysis project Ga0075425, IMG submission 75300) | Bulk soil microbial communities from a Populus tree surrounding site in Tennessee, USA - Soil MetaG P. TD hybrid SBSTD4 | ecosystem: Environmental > Terrestrial > Soil > Tree plantation...
ACTAGGTACCTCAGGATGGGTTTTAGCTGATTTTGTAATAGCTTTTGCATATATTTTAGTAGCAAAAACTCTTGGACGGCAAATCACCTCTTCTCGTAATAAGATCATTAACTATTTGATCATAGCAGCATTTTCAACCATTTTAATTTCTCCAACGACCAATAACTGGATAACCAACAATTCTTATCCACCCTTTGGAGCAATCCAACGTGCCTTTGTTGTGCTTGCTTCTTTTCTCTTTAGCATAGGAATATACTCTGTCGCTCTGTCAGTGGCCCAAGATGCAAAATTGCGTCATTTAGCCAGAAAATATGCAAAGGAGTATGCTCTGCTCGATACTTTAGGTAATGCACAAGAGAACGCAGAGATTTTACGGAAGGTTGTAAAACTAATCCATAAACAAGCAGGTGCTATGGAAAAAGAAACAGGAGTAGAATCTTCAATGATAGACGATAACGAAGTTAGACAATATTTAGACTTGGTAATTAGGGAGACTAGAGGAAAAAAAGGATGACAGAACAGTCGGCGCCTAGCTAAGCTTAGTGGCTAATGCTTGACACAAAGAGGGATTTGATCATATTCCAAAAGAAGGGAGGAGGAAGAAAAAGATGCAGGACACATAGTCAAAGAAAAGAAGTTGTACTAAATCAACTTAAAAACTACAAGAGATGGAAATATGATATTAATTATGGATATAGATGGATAGCAGAAACAGCATTCTCTTCTGTCAAAAGGATGTTTGGAGAATATGTATCCGCAAGAAGGTTTCCAAACATGGTAAAAGAAATGTTAGTAAAGGTATCGTTATACAATATGTTCACCTCCATGAAATGATTATTAATAGTCTAACATAAACACGAGTTACTCTCAAGTTATGCAACAGAGCATTTTAGAGGACAATAGCCTTGTTCTTCTTCGCCCACTATTCGTTCATTTGATGAAGTCTTTGAGCTTTCAAAATTTATCAATATAGACTAACAATCAAAAATTCATTGGCTTTCTATTATATGGCATTAAAAAGTTGAAATATATGATCTGAATTTAAGCATGACATGGCAAAGTTGGTTGAAATGGATGACAACGTAAGATTCTCATCGCAACTGGAAGAGGATGTTGGCCCAATTGTCTTTGTCAATAAGTTTAGCGTGAACCCTGAGGATTTTGACGAGTTTTTGAAGGCTTGGGAAGCAGATGCCGCATACTTTAAGAGCCAGCCTGGGCTCATTTCAACTCAGCTACATAAGGGCATTGGTGCCAGTGGTACATTCATTAACTATGCAGTTTGGCAGTCTACTGCAGAGTTTAAGAAGGCTGTTAACAACACTGACTTTCAGACCAGACTATCAAATTATCCTGCTAGCACAGTCATATCTCCACATATCTTCAAGAAAATTGCAGTTCCAGGAATCTGTGTGGAGTAATTCTTTAGCAGGCCTACAGTGTATTGAATACTCATTCATTAACATTTTTTACGCTATGACTGTTCAAATTGCCCCTCATGGTAGAAGCCACTTAATGTCTGGCACGTTAGTAGATAAAATGATGTATGTTCGTATGTATGTGTTATGATAAATCTACTTTAACACGGAATTATATTATCAGCTTGTATTGAGTTTGCGGCACAATATGGGCAATACTTTGGATTATTTCTATTTGATATTCCAATTACCTGAAATTCTGTTTTACAACATTGCACAAAAATGTTGCCGCCATCATCCATAATACCACTTTAGAATCGATTTATTGTAAAGTTTCTCTGCCAATTTATATTTTGTACTGAGAGGAGACACGCGGGCACATATATTCATTAGATTTAGCCATGCTTCAAATTATTATTGATTGTTGGATAGTTTTTAAATACTTGATAAGCCTTGGAATCTCTTTCATCTGCTGAGGCATTTTTTAGAAATGTGTCTCTAATATTTGACTATGATAGATGCCAGATTGAAATACTTCTAAATAACTATGAAACTCATAAAATGATTATGGCAGCTGGAAATTACAATGCAGACAACGGAAGTTTCTCCGGAGAGCTTATAGTACTACCAGAAGAAGATATTAACACAAATCAAGAACATATTAGTGGAGAAAGGTTTCCAGATAATATACTAGAGCTGTGCGACAAATGTCATTGGTGTTGTACATGTTTTAACACAAGGAACAAAGAAGATTTATGATTAAAGATGCATATCTTAAAACCATAATTAATAAAGCTAAAGTAGCCAGACTAGCAACAGCTGATTTAGAATACAAGCCACATTTAGTACCAATAGTATTTGTATTTGATAATGATCTTAATTGTTACTTCATACCAATAGACGAGAAGACCAAGCGATCTGGGCCTGAAAATTTAAAAAGAGTAAAGAACATACAAGAAAATCCAAAGGTTGCATTATTGATAGATGAATACAATGAAGACTGGACAAAACTTTATTTCATTATGATTCAAGGAAAGGCATCAATGGTAGGAGGCAAAAAACTAGAACAAAATGAAATGCAGTTATTAGAAAAAGCTCACAAATTACTGTGCAACAAATATCCTCAATACCAGAAAATCGGTGTTGGGGAATATCTTATAATGATAATGCCACATAAAGTAATAGCTTGGAAGAATAATGGATGGATGGATGATTAGTTAATATTCATACAATTGCATCAATGTTTATTATCTAGCAAACTTAGCAAGCTGTTTTGTTGCATCTAACATCTTGTCAAGATCTCTACCTATAGGGATAAAGTTATATCCAAATACAATATGATCTATTCCCATCTGTTTTATTCTCTCTATATCATTGCCTGCTTGATCAATTGTTCCAGTTAATGGAAATCTCTTGTCTTGATTTGTTGTTGCTGATTGGTTTTTTGAATCAAAATCTATGTTGGGATATGTTAAAAGAATTACGCTGAACCTATTTAGATCCTTGTTTGCTTCAGTTGCTATATCTTTTATGGTCTTTCTAGTATTCTCAAGATATTCAAGTGGTCCGCCGATAAGACCTAGCCAACCATTTGCGTCATAATTTACAATTTTTGAATATGTATTTGGGCTAAATCCACCAATATAAATTGGGGGATGTGGTTTTTGGATTGGTTTAGGTCCTATTTTTGATGCAGGTATACTGTAAAATTTACCTTTAAACTCTCCAACATCATCTGTTCATATTCTTTTTAACGCTTGAAGAAATTCATCTGCCCTTTTTCCTTTATCTTTAAACGGAACATTCGATGCTTGGTATTCTTCCTTGGACCATCCAATACCGAGTCCACAAATAGCTCATCCTTCTGATAAAAAATCAAGTGTTGCAAATCTTCTTGCCAATACCACAGGATTATGGAATAGCATATCTATGACAGATGTTCCTAGTGCAATTTTATTTGTATTTGCGCCTACAAAGGTAAGTGTTTCTAATGGGTCGAATATTGTTTGATATTCACTACGAAGGCTTTCCATCTGGAGTGGCAGGATATGGGGTTTGTGGATTTATAGGCCAAAGAAGTCTTTCGAAAACCCATAAAGAATCAAAACCTTCGCTTTCAGCGTTCTGTGCCATGTATATTACATTTTCTCTTGTAGCTTGCTGACCATCTTGTGATAACGTAATACCTACTTTCAAGTTACTTTCAATTTATATTGCTTCTATTAAAAGGTAGTAATAAGATATAGAACACTCAGCAACAACAGAACAATAATAGTGATATGAGTGAACGAATTCACGTATATCTTTGATGGACAAAGTATAGAGGGCTGGCGAATGGCCGGTCCAGGCAAATTTGTACTCGTTGAATACGACAAATCATTGCGATCAGAAGGAGGAATGGGATTACTATGGTATATTAAAAAGAAGTACAAGGATTTTGTACTAAAAATTGATTGGAAAGTTAGTCGTACAGATGACAATTCAGGAATATTTGTCAGATTTTCAAATCCAGACAACGATCCCATGATAGCTGTTAATACAGGGTACGAAATTCAAATTGATGACTTGGCAATGCCTGATGGTAATCCACTTCATAAAACAGGGGCAATATATAACCTCGCCGCTCCATCAAATACAGCATCAAAACCAGTAGGCAAATGGAATACCTTTGAAATAGAAGTAACAGGCCAAAAATATAGGGTCACATTAAATAGTGAAAAGGTAATACCAGAATTCATAGGCAACAGAAATACTGAAGGCTATATTGGAATTCAAAATCATAATGCAGATTCTCATGTTTCATTTAAGAATATTATGATAAAGGAGAAGAATATGTGATAGTACTGGCATGAACTTTCGACGAACTAGTGGTAAGCTCAAATGTTCCATTTCGTATGCACAATTTTAAGGAGGTATCCATTTTTAGGCTCAGCAATATAATATCGATGTTTAGCTTTATGGTTTGCTCAATACGATGCCATATTAATGTGTATAAATACATACAGAATAAACAATTTCAACCAATTCCAGACATGCTGCCTATCACAATCATTATCTTTCCTACAAGGAAAATAGTCATCAAAGCATTCGGTTGTGCTTGTACAAATGTTGGTCGTGGAGGAATAAGTTTATACAAGAATCTCTTCTTTTTTTCTGTATTGTCCATCCGAGCATATAAAGACGATTACAAATTCGATAAACCTTTCTATAAGAAATATGTCGACAGCAAATATCTTAACACACAAGAAGAAAGAATCTCACAGAGCTCTCAGAGAGTGATATGTTGATTGATATTTAGCTAATGCGTTGCAGTCATAAGTGGATAAAAAAACTGTCAAAAATCCGATTGGCCCTAAATTTAAGTCAAATTTGATTCACACCCTTGGGACTAGTTTAAAGTTGTTTCAAAGTTCTAAAACCGAATTATTATGGCTACTCATGCAAGGTCAGTTTAATGGGTTTTGTCCAGCTCTCTCCAGTCTTTCTATTACTACGTCATAACTCTCACTACTGTCATTTACACTTGCAATAAGGCGCTGTTCCTCTGTGGAAATTAATTCACGTAGTTTGTAATCTGCTTCTTCGTAGTCACTTGAGGAACAACTATAACCAGTCCAACCATAATGACTCAACAGGAGACCAATGGTACATCTGAAGTTATCCTGGCCTAGGGTTCCTGTCCGGAATCTAAAATTATGTTTTTCTTGTTCTATGATTTCTATTACCTTGGCGAATCTGTTCTTGGCCTTCGTTAAAAGTATCTGATTCATTCGTAACCAGCAAATCCACAATAGGTTTTATAGCTTTTACGCAAGTTGACTATATGATACTTAATTCGTACTGACATCCACCACAAAACAAAAACAGCAGCTTTTAACGTCATAAAACTTAATCTATTTCAAGCAATTTTCTTAAGTTTTCGATCTTGCTATGTTAAATGATATTGAATATTTTATTGTTATAGCATTTAAGGACGTATCTATCGTGTCAAGAATGAACGCAATTTCTCATATACTAGAGCAGTCTTCTCAACAAATGGTGCATGACCTGCATTTTCGATTGTTTCAAATACAATATTATTAAAAGCCTTCTTAAACCCGTCTGAATAATGCTGCTGAGGTATCATGTTATCTTGATTTCCCCATATTAATAAACAAGGAATGTGTTTAATCTCCTCAAGTCTTTCTGGGTCGATCGGTCTAGTAGTGCTATCATTAAATGCAGTTTTGAAAGCAGGTTTTGCACCTTGTTCTCTAATTGTTTGCATAAAATTATCAACTACTATATCAGGCATCAATGATCCATTTGCATACATCTTCCTAAATACATCACTTACCTTATCTTTATTTGGCTCTATGTCCATTGCTGCATCAAGAAACTGATTTAGCAGAGGTGTTGGCTGCTGTAGCATTCCTGAGGAATCTATCAAAACAAGACTCTCTATTCGGTCTTTGTCCTCTATAGCAACTTCTGCAGCTATGTAACCACCCAATGAGTGACCGACTATGGTTATCTTCTCATCTCTCTTAATCCCAATTTCTTTTTCTGAGATGAAATCCATGATAAACTTGCTATATCCTTTGATCGTGTAATTTGCTGTAAGTGGTTTGTCACTTTTACCAAAACCAATTAAATCAACAGCTATTGTATGGAAGTGTTTATTTTCTGATGTTAGAATATTAGATAAGGCTTCGGGAATATCTCGCCAGACTGTAGATGCTGAACCGATGCCATGTATAAATAAAATATGCATTGTCTTATACTCTTGATTTTTTTCCTTTTCTCCATAATATTGCTGATATTGTATGTTAGATCCGTTGACATATGCAATGGGCATGAGATAATTTGATCTTGTACTATGCCTAAATAGTTATCTCTATCTACGAAAACTTTATTCAGCTCGATCTGGAGAAAAGCAAAGTTTTTTCTGAACATGTAGTGGGGCATACTAGTAGATTCATTGCAATCTCGTTTATCGCTTGTATAAGCTCAACAGAAAGACAGAAACACAGTATACTCAGTATACAATGGTCAGGTGAAATCAACCTCCAACTTTGCCTTGCAGTATAATATGAGAACGACTGATGCTGACTTTATTGTAATGTCTGTCTTAGAATGCTGAAGTATATGAACCCGTATATAATGCGGGCTCGGAGGAGTGTGAATCAAATTTGACACTATTTTGAGGCCCAAAGGAAAGTAGACAAAATGATCCAAGGTGAAATATCACAGAATCGTTGGTCCGGATTCGGTGGAATCCAAGACAGATTTGACTCAATTACTCCACCCAGGTTGTTAATGATTGGAATATATATAGAAGAATATCCCCCGCGAACGACTCCAAACAACATACACTTTCACATTTCATAAATTAATCCGGCAAATAGCAAGCATGTATTCTTAAATTTAATACCAGAAAATTTATGTTGGTAACAATTCACAGCTGAGATGAAGAGTTAGTTACAACTTGACTACTAACTAGCCACAACAATACTATCACACTTAAGTAACTTGATGTTTCTACAATCAATTAGAATGGCATCACCTTCCTCTTCGTCATTCAACCATAGAGTAGCTCTTGTTACAGGGAGCTCAAGTGGAATCGGCTATGAAACATCCTTAATGCTGGCAAGAAATGGTTTCCTAACATATGCCACAATGCGTGATCTCAAAAAAAGTGGGAATATAAAATCACTTACCGAGAAAGAAAAATTGCCATTAAAGGTAGAGCAGCTGGACGTTACCGATGACAGATCCGTCAAAAATGCGATACAATCGATCACCGCCGAGTCTAGCAAAATAGATGTATTGGTAAATAATGCGGGTTACGCACTTAATGGGGCTTTGGAAGACATCGCAATGGAAGAGCTAAAGGCACAGTACGAAACCAATCTGTTTGGTGTTACAAGAGTAACTCAAGCTGTCCTTCCGTTCATGAGAAAACAGAAATCTGGAATAATAGTGAATATCAGTTCTGGTGTGGTACCAATGGGTGGTTTCCCTGGAGGATCTGCTTACGTTAGCACAAAATTTGCAGTTGAAGGTTTGAGTAGTTCTATGAGATATGAATTGGAGCCATTTGGAATAAAAGTGGTTTTGGTAGAGCCTGGAGTTATTGGAACCAACTTTTTTAATGCCGTGGTTGTCGCCAAGAAATCTCGAGATCCAAGTTCTCCGTATTCGCAGATAATGGAAAAAATGGCTCCAAGGTTTGAAGAAATTATGAAAAATGCATCTTCTCCTGAACTGGTAGCAAGGGTAGTGCTTAAAGCTATTACTGATGAAAATCCTAGTCTCATGTATTTAGCGGGAAAGGATATAGAGCAGTTGAAGGAAGCTAATAGAGGCATGTCTGATGAAGAGTTTTATAGAATGATGAAGAAAAATTTTAATTTAGATAGTATCCAGTCTACAACTAGGGCCCGAAATTAGTGTTGATGACAATTCACAAACGACCGTTATCGTTCTGGCTGGAGAAAACAAAGTACATTTTCTCATTTTCATAAATCGCATAAGTATCTCAAATTTAATACTAGTTTGCTACTTCAGCGCCTCCCTATTCTTACTCCAATTTCCACTTTGGATTCGTTGCCCGCCGGCGATCCTGAGGTCTTTCAAGACCTTTCAAGAGAATCCTCCGGAGGAACACCTAAACTGGCCCTAAGTTCTTCCTGCTCTGTGAGCTTAGCTAAAACATAACCTCCAGAGCCTAACAGCTTCTTCGTCAATGTAGGTCATATCTTGTTACCAGACGCCAAGTTTTAGTTCTATCTATATGCCTCATCAGGTCATGATACTTGAAAAGCATAATGTTTTATTTTCTCTTTTGCCATAGTGGACGCGCTTGCATGATTGGGGGTTCAAATCCAAAAACATAGCATGCGATTTCAAATATTCCAATTAAAGGTATCAGAATGTTGAAATATCAATATCACGTTTGCAGTATAGCATTGTATAGGTCAAAATGTATGACGCTGTCTATGGGATTATTATTGATAGCTATACTCGCATTATCTTGTATATCAGCTAGTATTTTCAAACAACAGGACCAAGCGCTAGCTCAACCATATATCCAGACAATAAAATATAGAAACTTAGTAATTGATTTAGGTAACGGAGTAAAGACTAAAGCTCAGCTAACTTATCCTGCTACAGGCAAAGGTCCATTTCCTGCTGTGTTATTGATTCATGGGTCTGGTGCACAAGACATGAACGAGACCTTGACTAAGAATACTAAACTATTTTGGCAGATAGCTCAATATCTATCTGAAAGAGGCTTTGCAGTACTTCGATTTGATAAGAGAGGTGTTGGTGCAACTAGTTATACTATTTCGAATTCAAATGTATGGGGAAATGCTACAGCCAATGATTTCATACACGATGCAGAGAAAGCTTTGAATGTTCTTATACGACAGCCTGAAGTAGATCCTAAGAGAATAAGCGTACTTGGTCATAGCGAAGGTACAGCTTACGCTCCAAGAGTAGCAATAGATAATTCAACGAAGGTAAAGAACGTAATACTTATGGCCGCCTTAGCTCAGAACCCTACAAAAGTAGTAGAGTACGCTACAGACGTAAACTTACCCCTAGAGTACGCCATGCAAGTATTGGATAAAAATCACACTGGATTGATATCAATACAGCAAATTGCAAATGCTCCTGTATTATTGAAGTTCTTGCCATTGCCACATTCACTCTTACGTGTTAACAATACTAAGGCCATAACTACGACTATTGCAAAGGTTTTTGGTACTAGTGGTCACATTAGTATTGATAAACAACTTAAGCCCATATTGGTAAAGAATTATGAAAACATCACAGCCTTCAACCCGTCCAAATGCAACAATGTTGCACTCTGTCCTATATTGTGGAGATCGTTATCTAATATGATACCAACTTTAAGCACCATTGGTAATGTCTCTAAATCTACTGGTATCCTGATACTCACCGGAGAAAACGATTCTCAGACTCCAGTTCAAGAAAGCTTCCTCTTGCAGCAAAGATTAACAGATGTAAACCATCCTGATCATACATTGATAACATATCCTAATCTTGGACATTCCTTTTCTCCTTCATCTCAGTGGTCGACTACATTTGGACCTATACAACCATATGTTTTAGCAGATCTGTATGCATGGCTTGAAGCTCATTCTGAGTTTACAAAACCTCCTAGCAGTTCCACTACTATCCCATCATCAAATTCAACTGCACATGGATAACCCCTTTGTCTAGCATCCTCTAAATCTTCGTTTTGTACCAACGTTAGTCATATCTTCTTGCAAGGCTCATAGTTTTAGTTTTATCTATGCGTTGACCAAACTTTAAAGTGTAATTAAAAATTCACGAAGAAATCATCAATGAGACTTGAACCGATAACGATAAGACCCTTTTTACATGCATGAACATGTTCAAATAAAAATATTACTCTGTAAACTTTGATTCGGGTTCGGTGGGATTAGTTACGATATCGGTGCTAAAAGTAGGTTCCTGACAATATCTGAATGAGTGGAAGCTTTAAAGTTTTCTATATCTTATAGCATATGTCACTACTTGAATGTCCTCCTTATTGGAGATTAGGTCCATGCATATACTTAACAGGGAACTTTGGTTAATGCATAAAAAGTGGACAAAACCTATATCCAGTAGATCTAACTAAAATAAATATGATATACAGATATCTAATGAATCACCCAATCATGATCTTTACAATATTCTCAGCTTTAGCTGGTATCCTAATTTTTGCTATTTGGAGTAATAACAATTTCTCTGTGTACGCACAGCAATCATATTCGCCATCAAGAGCAGTACCATCAAAACCGACTAATAGTACTGGAAATCGTAGCAATTCAACAACTACAGATAACACGCCTATAGGCCAGCAGCAACAAACAACTAGCATGTCGTCATCGTCATCAGTGCCCTCTATACAGTCTCAACAATCGTCATCTTCAAATCCAATTACGACAGATGATGGTGGATTTTCAGCAGGATTGAGAGATGGTAAGGCACGAGGATTTATAGATGCAAAGAAGGGGATTGACAACAATCAATGTGGACTTGAGCATTCAAACTCATATTGCACAGGGTATAAAATTGGTTATAGGTTAACCTTAAGACCATATTTATGAAATACTCTATACAACTTTGAGCGGTCATAGTTTCCATTCTCCTTTGCAATCTAATTGTGGGACGGACTTCTAATCCTTTGACTTCTGGCTCTCTCTTGTTATAAGGTCATTTAAAGAAATACTTTATTCTTTGTAAATAATCATTCCATGTCCTAATCCATCTTTTGTCAGGGTCAATTACTATGCCCTTTATTTTTGTATCTCCAAATCTTTTTCTTTTAACTCCCCTGACAGTGCAGCTATAGCTTTCTGTTATGGATTGATGCCATAATGTTTAGTTTGTCACTTACTGTTGGTAACGTAGAATTGCCCATAGCAGCTTGCTTTGGATTCCAGGCTTCTTTTAATAGTTCTTATAACAACTAACGATGTCCTTTAAGCTAATAATTCATATCATTTTAATGAACTGTTTTTGCTTTGCCCGACTTCAATGATATAGCCGTCAGGGTCACGCATATAGCAACGAATCTCAAAACGATGGTCCTTTGGCTCGGTCAAGAATTCGGCCCCTTTCCTTCGCCATTCCTCATAACAGGACCAAATATCGGCTACACGAATATTCATAAAGTTGCTGACCTCGTTCATGTTTTGGGGTGTGCGTAAAGTCACGGTTGGTTTATCGTCTGTTGGACCTCCACCGACGTTTAAAATAATCCAACTGTTAGCAGTTTGAATAATTGTTGGTTCGCCTTCGAGTACAATATTCCCTCCGAGGATGCGAAGATAAAA
>Ga0075425_100007868_pt1 | contig 11273 bp, 7 predicted proteins | sample SoiMethybrSBSTD4_FD_75300 | JGI IMG/M metagenome (GOLD analysis project Ga0075425, IMG submission 75300) | Bulk soil microbial communities from a Populus tree surrounding site in Tennessee, USA - Soil MetaG P. TD hybrid SBSTD4 | ecosystem: Environmental > Terrestrial > Soil > Tree plantation...
CGCTGCAGGAAGGAAAAATCGTCTTCGACGATCAACAAGGACCGTTCGCCGTTGATTTTAACCTTCGCCGCCGGTCGGGCGGTATCGCTCGTTGCAATGTCCACGTTCGTCACCACAGCTGCCCTGATCCGCATCCTAGCGCGGACAGCCTGTCCGTCGCACGCAACAAATAGTGATCTTGCGAGGCTTCCTCAAGCCGCTGCGAACGCTGCTGATTGTTCGAAATCGCTGCGGCTCCAGCTGAGCCTGATAACGGCGCCCTGCTCCGGCCCGGGCCGATTTTTAAACGAGAGGGTTGCACCTGACCGCTCGAGCAATGTCTTGGCGATAAAGAAACCGAGCCCAAGCCCGGCCGGCTCCTCGCCTGTGTCGTCCTGGCGGCGCCGCCGGCTGGTCACGTAGGGTTCTCCAATCCGCGCCAGGATTTCCGGCGCAAACCCCGGCCCATCATCGCTGATTGTGACGGCGACCGAATCTTCATTCCAATTCGCATCGACCGCAACGCGGTCGCGCGCGAAATCGATCGCGTTTTCCAGCAGATTGCCAAGTCCATAAAGAATGGCTGGGTTGCGCGCCCCAACCGGCTCGGTCGAGCGATCGCTCGGCGAAATCACCTCGATGCTCACGCCGAAATGTCGATGCGGCGCCACAACCTCCTCGATCAGCGCAGTGAGAGGCATGCGGTCAAACGGCTCTCCGCTCGAAGACAATTCGGTGAGCTTGGCGAGAATGTCGCGGCAGCGCGTGGCCTGTTCGCGCAACAGCCGCACGTCGTCGCCGTGCGGCGCGTTCGGCGCGATCGCCCGCTCCAGCTCCTTGGCGATGACAGAGATGGTCGAAAGCGGTGTACCGAGTTCATGCGCCGCCGCGGCGGCAAGTCCGTCGAGTTGGGAAAGATGCTGCTCGCGCGCAAGCACCAGCTCGGTGGCGGCGAGCGCGTCGGAAAGCTGACGAGACTCTTCCGTGATTTGCCAAGCATATGCCCCGATGAACCCGATCGCGAGCAAGATGCATAGCCAGACACCCATCATGTAAACGGGTGGCAGTTGCAACGGATCCTCGCTGTCCCACGGCAGGGGATAATGCACGAATACCAGGATCGTGGCGCATGCGACCGCAAAACCGCCCAGCAGAAGCGTGAACCGGGGTGGCAGCGCCGTCGCCGACAACAAGACCGGTCCCAGAAACATGAAGGCGAACGGATTTTGCAGACCCCCGGTCAGATACAAGAGCACCGCCAGCTCCGCGATGTCGAAGGCAAGCAGCCACGCCGCACGGTCCGGCTCGAGTCTTTGCGTCATATGGAAACGCAGACGCAGCGCCACATTGAGCCAGGCCGCGAGGATGATGGCGGCGAGACACGCGTAAATAGGAAGCTGGAAGTCGAGTCCGTAGTAGACCACTACGACGGCCGTGGTCTGGCCGATGATTGCAAGCCAGCGCAACCGCACCAATGTGTCGAGGCGCACATTTCGGCCGGGGTGAGGTTGGGCAAGCGGCGAGGCCATGATTCAGTCTAACGCCAGGCGGCGGCGGCACAAATTGCATCCGCATTGCGGGGCTTGCACTTCTTGCGGCGCAGCGTCACATGTTTCCGCCTATGGATGCGCAAAATGCTTCCCCCATCGCCGTGGATCGGCTGGTCAAGCGCTATAAGGGCGTGGCGGCAGTCGACGGCATCAGCTTTCGGCTGACCCCCGGCTCGGTGACCGGACTGCTTGGGGGAAACGGGGCTGGCAAAACCACGACGATTGCGATGATCATGGGGCTGGTGACGCCGACGTCCGGCGGCGTGACCGTGCTGGGCGCCGAGATGCCGAGGCAACGTTATCGCGTGCTGCATCGGATGAATTTCGAGAGCCCCTACGTCGACGTGCCGATGCGCCTGACCGTGAGGCAAAATCTTTCCGTCTTCGCCCAGCTCTATGCGGTGGCCGACATTGACGAACGGATCGACAGGCTGGCCGCCGATCTCGATCTCACCGAATTTCTTGATCGGCCTACCGGCAAGCTTTCCGCCGGCCAGAAGACGCGGGTGTCGCTCGCCAAGGCGCTGCTGAACAAGCCTGAAGTACTGTTGCTGGATGAGCCGACCGCTTCGCTTGATCCTGACACGGCGGACTGGGTGCGCTCGCGGCTCGAACGGTATCGCGCTGAGGAGAGCGCGACGATACTGCTTGCCTCTCACAACATGGCAGAGGTCGAACGATTGTGCGAACGGGTCATCATCATGAAGAAGGGCCGCATCGAGGACGATGACAAGCCTGACCTGCTGCTCTCTCGCTACGGCCGCGAGACCCTGGAAGAGGTGTTTCTCGATGTCGCGCGCGGGCGGCGGCAGAGCGAGGCTGCACAATGATCGCCAGTGACGTGGGAATGGAATTCTCGTTCAACCGCGTTGCAGCCATGGTGCGGCGCTACTGGTACCTGTTGCGTTCCTCGTGGCCCCGCATTCTCGATCTGATTTATTGGCCGACCGTGCAGATGCTGATGTGGGGTTTTCTTCAGGTTTATATCTCGCAAAACTCCAATTTTTTCGTCCAGGCCGGCGGTGTTTTCATCGGCTCGGTCCTGTTGTGGGATATTCTGTTCCGTGGCCAGCTCGGATTTTCCATTTCTTTCCTGGAAGAAATGTACGCGCGCAACCTCGGCAACCTCATGATGTCGCCGCTGCGTCCGGCGGAATTCCTGCTCGCACTGATGATCATGAGCATCGTGCGTTTGTCGATCGGAATGATCCCGGTGTCTTTGCTGGCGATTGCTTTCTTCGGGTTTAACCTGTGGGCACTCGGTCTGGCGCTGGCTGCGTTTTTTGCCAATCTGATTTTGACGAGCTGGGCGGTGGGCATCTTCGTCGCGGGACTTTTGTTGCGTAACGGCCTGGGTGCGGAGAGCATGGCCTGGACGATCATGTTTCTGTTTCTTCCACTGACCTGCGTTTACTATCCGGTGGCGGTGTTGCCCGACTGGCTTCAGTACTTTGCCTGGGCGCTCCCGCCCACCTATGTCTTTGAAGGTATGCGCGCGTTGTTGATTGACCATGTGTTTCGCCCCGACCTGATGATCGAGGCTTTTGCCCTCAATATTGTGCTGTTCGCGGCTGCATCATTGGCTTTTTTGAAGCTTTTGCAGAGCGCGCGGGCCCAAGGCTCGCTTTTACAGACCAGTGAGTAAATAAAAAAAGCCTGTGTTTAATGAGACTTACAACGCCGTTGTGCGTTGTAAACGGCATGCCAACGACTATTCTCTATGTTGACGCTATGACCGAAAAACGACAGTCTACCGCACTGCAGCGAGGGCCGGGGGAATCAATGGCAATTGGGGAATTCGGCGGAGCAGCGACGCTCTCCGACGGCAGCGGCACGTTATTGGCCACGCCGATGTACTGGTTTTACGAAATGGGGCATGCCGCACTGAATCCGGCCCGTGCCTTTGCAGATGCCACGCGGTTGTTCTTCAAGAATCCCGCGAATCCGCTCGCCCACACCTCCTATGGCAAGTCGATGGCGGCCACCATGGAGTTGTTCGAGCGCTCGACCCGCCGATATCGCCGGCCGGAATGGGATATCGACTCGACCACCGTGGGGGGCGAGAAGGTTCCCGTCCAGATCAAGAGCATCTGGGAGCGTCCTTTCTGTCGGCTCCTGCACTTTGAACGTGCTTTCAGGCAGGCGCCGCGGCGGCCTCAGCCCAGACTGCTTCTTGTCGCTCCGATGTCGGGTCATTATCCGACATTGTTGCGCGGCACGGTGGAGACTTTTCTTCCCAATCACGAGGTGTACATCACCGAATGGATCGACGCCCGCATGGTGCCGCTGTCGGCAGGGCGCTTCGATCTCGATACCTATATCGACTACATCATTTCCATCCTTCATCTGCTGGGCGACGATTTACACGTGATTGCAGTGTGTCAGCCCTCGGTGCCGGTGCTGGCCGCCGTCGCGCTCATGGAAGCGGACAACGATCCCGACGTTCCTCGCTCCATGGTGCTTATGGGTGGCCCGATCGACACGCGCATTAATCCCAACGAGGTCAACAAGCTCGCCGAGCGGCGGGGACCCAGCTGGTTCCGCAATCACGTGATTACCAAAGTGCCGTTCCCGCATCCCGGCTTCATGCGGGACGTCTATCCGGGTTTTTTGCAACTACATGGCTTCATGAGCATGAATCTGGATCGCCACATCGAAGCGCATCACAATCTTTTCCTTCACCTCGTCAAAGGCGACGGCGATTCGGCCCAGAAGCACCGTGAATTCTACGATGAATACCTCGCGGTCATGGATCTCGCCGCCGAATTCTATCTGCAGACCGTAGATACCGTGTTCATCCGCCATGCCTTGCCAAAAGGGGAGATGACGCACCGCGGCCGGCGGGTCGACCCTGCCGCGATCAGACGCGTTGCGTTGATGACGGTGGAAGGCGAGCACGACGATATATCGAGCGTCGGCCAGACAGAGGCTGCGCACGCACTCTGCGTCAACATTCCAGAGGAGAATAAGGTTCACTATGTGCAGCCTGGAGTCGGTCACTATGGCGTGTTCAATGGTTCGCGCTTCCGCGCCGAGATCGCTCCTCGCATTGCCGACTTCGCGCTGTCGCGGAACGGTAGCCGTAACGTGCGTTCTACATTGCTGAAGGTCGTAGCTCAGCGTTGATGGCGTGCGCGCGTGACCGTGGAACACAGCTGGCCCGTTCCGGTTTGACCTGATGATATCGATACCATTCCGCGCCCTGCTTTATCGCCGGACCAGCGAGCCGTCCGCCATTGCAGTCACTTGCGACGGGGAAATTCATCCTGTCCGCCTGCGCCGCCATAGGCAGGCGCGCCGTTACACGTTGCGCATTCTTGTAGCCAGCCGCGAAGTCGTGCTCACGATGCCTACGCGCGGCAGCGTCAAGCACGCCAAGGAATTCGCTCAAAAGCACAGTGCCTGGATCACATCCCGGTTGCGCCGGTTGCCCGGCGCCGCACCTTTTGACCATGGCGCATTCTTGCCGCTGCGGGGGCGCGAACACCGCATCGACCATCGACCCCGGGCAAGAGGTACGGTGTGGATTGAGACGCACGGAAGCGAGCACTTGTTGTGTGTCGCCGGCGAAAAACCTCATCTGTCACGACGGGTGCACGATTATCTCAAGCGCGAAGCCAAGCGTGACTTGCAGGCGGCGAGCCAGTTGGCCGCGCAGGGCCTTGGCATCGAGTTCAAGCGCGTGTCGGTGCGCGATCAGTCGAGCCGTTGGGGTTCGTGCTCCTCGAGCGGCATGCTCTCCTATTCCTGGCGATTGGTGATGGCGCCTCCGTTCGTGCTCGAATATCTGGCAGCGCACGAGGTTGCCCACCTCATCGAGATGAATCACTCGCGTCGATTCTGGCGGCTGGTTGAGAGCATTTGTCCACACATGGGCCGGGCCAAGGCCTGGCTGGATGCCCACGGCGCAGATCTCCATCGCTACGGCCTGGATTCGCGCTAGCCTCCTATTCTCGCACTAGATTGGTCGTCCCGCTGGCATGCCCGCGAAATGCGGCCAGGACAACCTGGATAAACGGATTCGGCCATGCTGCGTCCCCGAACATTCGCGCTCACCGCATTGCTTGCAGCTTTGAGCGCGATCGGTCCGCTCACGACCGACATGTATCTGCCGTCACTGCCCGACATCGCTCGCCAGCTCCATGCCTCGACGGCGCAGGCGCAATTTACCATCTCCGCCTATCTCATCGGATTTGCAGTCGGGCAAATTTTCTATGGCCCGGTGTCCGACCGACACGGCCGCAAGCCGATCCTGATCGCGGCGCTCGCGCTTTATTGCATCGCGAGCCTGGCTTGCTCACTCTCGACATCGATTGAAATGCTCATAGTGGCGCGTGCCTTCCAGGCACTCGGCGGCTGCGGCGGCATCGTTCTGGCCCGCGCGATCGTGCGCGACATCCATTCCGGCGCTCGTGCCGGGCGCGAATTGTCGCTCATCGCCTCGGTGATGGCGCTTGCGCCGGTTCTGGCACCGATTGCGGGTGGATTTTTGCAGACTTACTTCGGCTGGCGAGCCATATTTTTCACCCTCGTTGGCGCAGGCTTCGCCGGGGTTGGAATTGTGTGGGCGGCGTTGCCGGAAACACTGAAGTCGCGAGCCGCCGAGCCGCTATCGATTACGTCGATCCTTCGTTCCTATCGACTCGTCGCGGCAACCTCGCGTATCTTGCCTATCTGGGCATTACCGCGGCGAGCTACGCTGGCCTGTTCGTCTGGATTTCCGCGGCCGCATTCGTGCTGCAGGATCTCTACCGGCTCAGCCCGTTTGATTTTGGCATCGCGTTCGCGCTCGGCTCGGTCGGCTATATGGCCGGCTCGGCCCTGGCTGCGCGCGTGGTCGTGACAACTGGACTCGACGGCGTGCTCGGAATTGGTGCGGCCACCTGCGCCGCGGGCGGCATTGGGATGGTGTTGGCTGTCGCCTGCGGATTTCCCTCGTCGTTGGCACTCGTCTTTCCCATGGCTATTTATCTCGCTGGTCTCGGCATGGTGCTGCCGCAAGGGATTGCCGGCGCTCTCACCCCATTTCCAGAACGCGCCGGCGCCGCCTCTTCGCTGTTCGGGTTCGTTCAGCAAAGCGTTGCAGCCTTGTGTGGTGCGGTGGTGGGCTGGCTGCTCGGACAGAGCGCCTGGCCTCTCGCGATAGGAGTTGCAGCGATGGGTTGCGCCACGTGGGTGCTCTGGTGGACGACACAAGGCATACGCCGCGCCGTGCCGAAACAGTGATCAGCGGCGTCCGAACAAATTGTTCAGCAGCCAGCCATCAAGCCCGCCGCTGCCTGTCGTCGTCGAATTGCCGACCGCAACCGGCTGGACGGGGGCAGGCGGGACCGGCCTGGAGCTGCCGCCGAACAGACCGGAGAAGAAATTGCCGGTTGGAGCGCCGGGCAGGCTTGCGACCGGCACGCCTTGGTGCGCGCCGCGCATGACCCGACTCCAGATCTCCACCGGCAGGCTACCGCCGGTCACATGCTTGGTCGGCGTTCCATCGTCGTTGCCCAGCCAAACTCCGGTGACCAGGTGCGCGGTATAGCCGATGAACCAGGCGTCGCGGAAATCCTGACTTGTTCCGGTTTTTCCGGCTGCCGGCCAGCCGGGCAGGCTCGCCCTCTGCGCGGTGCCGATGGTCAGCGTCTCGGCCATCATCGCGTTCATCATGCTCACATAGCGCGCATCGATGATGCGGCCGATCTGCTGGATGTTGCGTGCATAGAGCAGCTTGCCGTTGGTGAGGGTGATCTTGTCGATCACGCGCGGCACGAGCGCATAGCCGCCATTGGCAAAGGGTGCGTATGCGCTCACCAACTCGAGCACCGAGACTTCCGAGGTACCGAGTGCGATCGAGGCATTTGGCTCGAGCTTGGAAGCAATGCCGAGGCGGTACGCAGTGCGGATAACTGCCATGGGCGTGACTTCCAGCGTCAGCCGCACCGAGACCGTGTTCAGTGATTGCGCAAGAGCTCGTGTCAGCGTCACCGAGCCGAAGTACTCGTGACCGTAGTTTTCCGGTTGCCAGCCCTTGACGTTGATCGGCCTGTCCTCGCGCACGGTGTCAGGCGTCAGGCCGTGCTCGAGCGCGGTCAGGTAGACGAACGGCTTAAACGCAGAGCCAGGCTGACGCTTGGCGGCGACTGCACGGTTGAATTGGCTTTCGGCATAGTCTCGGCCACCGACCAAGGCGCGCACTGCGCCATCCGGGGTCATCGCAATCAGCGCGCCTTGCGTGACGCCGTTCTTGTCGCCCTTCTGCGCAAGCTCGTCGTTGAGGGCCTTTTCGGCGCTCGCCTGCAAAGCTGCATCGATCGTTGTCTGAACAATAATGTCATCGTCCACGTGACCGATTGCGTCGTTGAGCGCATCCATGACCCAATCGGCCACGTAATGGACTGAACCCATGTTGGCCTGCGCCACGATCCGCAGAGGACGGGCCAGCGCCGTGCGTTCGGCAGAGCGGCTGATGAAACTGAGCTCGGCCATCGCCGCGAGCACGACCTTTGCGCGCTTCTCGGCGCCGTCAAAATTTCGCGTCGGCGCAAGACGCGATGGCGATTTCACGAGTCCCGCCAGGAGCGCCGCCTCGCCCAGCGTGATCTGGCGCGCTGACTTCCCGAAATATCTTTGCGAGGCTTGTTCGATCCCGTAGGCGCCGGCGCCGAAGTACACACGATTAAGATACATCTCCAGAATCTGCGCCTTGGAGAACTTGCGCTCGAGCCACAGAGCCAGGAGCAGTTCCTGCAGCTTGCGATTGATCGTCCGCTCCTGCGTGAGGAAAAGGTTTTTTGCCAGCTGCTGCGTGATGGTCGAGCCGCCCTGCGCGACCGTGCGATGTAGGACGTTGGCGACGAAAGCGCGTCCGATGCCGAACGGGTCGACGCCGTGGTGCTCGTAGAAGCGGCGATCCTCGATGGCGATGAAGGCCTTCGGCACGTAGGTCGGCATTTCCTTCAGCGGCAGTGGAGCCCCCGCGAGATCCCCGCGCCGCGCGAGCGCGCGACCCTGGATATCCACGATCTGGATCGAAGGCGCGCGCTTCGGGATTTCGAGTGACTGGATCGGCGGCAGGTGCGCGCCGACCCAGACGACAACGCCCGCGGCGCCAATGGCAAGCCACAGGCCGGCGACCAGGCTCCAATAGGCGAGCCTGCCGATGAGGGTGCGCTTGCCAAGCTTGCCGCTCCTCCTGCGCGAACGGCGCCAGCCAGATTTGACTCGTGGCTTGTGGTCCGCCGGAGCAGAGCGGTCCTCGGCGGAGACGAGCAAAGCGGAAGCTTTGTCGAACGCCGGCTCCCGGCGTGCGCGCGCTTGTCCCCTTTTCGACGCCATAACGCGAACCCATCCGCGCCGGCACATGCAGGTGCCGGCCCCGGACCGACGCTACGCGGGTCGATTTAAGGGGCCGTTAAGGAACGTCATACCCGGCTTAGTGCTGGGGGTTGCCGGCTTACTGTCATGCCCGCGCATAGCCGTCCGAAGGACGGCGTGCTTTCGCACGCCCGGCCATGACGGTTTATTCGCTGGATCTTAGCTGGCGGCAACTTTTGCGGATTTGCTTTCCTCGCCGGTTGCAAACAGCGCGATTAATGCGCGCTTGATCGCCGCCTGGCGCGTCGGCGAAGTAATTTGCGCGCCCATCAGATCGGTGACGTAGAAGACGTCCACCACCCGCTCGCCGAACGTGGCGACGTGGGCGGAAGCAATGTTGAGATTGAGCTTCGAGATCGTCGCAGTCAGCTCGTACAGAAGTCCGGTGCGGTCGAGCCCGGTGACCTCGACCATGGTATAGCGATGCGACCATTGATTGTTGATGGTGACCATGGGTACTACCGCGAAAGCACGAATGCGGCCCTTCGGCGGCATTCGCTTCGCTACCACGTCAGGCAGTCTCAGTTCGCCGCGCAGGGCCTTTTCGATCGAGTCCGCGATCCGATTGGCGCGCCTCTCCTCATCTTCATCGCGGTCGAATTCGCGCGATAGCGAAATGGTATCGAGCGCGCGGCCATCTGTGGTGGTGTAAATCTGCGCATCGACAATGTTGGCTCCGGTCATGGCGCAGGCCCCGGCGATGATGGAGAGCAGCCATGGATGATCGGGTGCGAGCAGCGTCAGTTCGGTGACCGCGCGTTCCGTATCGAACGCAATTGAGGTCGCGAGCCGCTCGTCGGCATCCTCGGTGGCGCGGACGAAATTGGCGTGCTCAATCTTGTGCGCGAGATCGACCTTGAGCCAGTAGGCCGGATAAAGCTTGGCGATATAGGCCTCCAGGCGCTCGGGCGGCCAGTCTTTCATCGCCTCGCGGAAGTCGTTCTGGGCGATCGCCACGCGCTGGGCCCGGTTTACTTCCGAGAATCCACCCGTGAGCACGGGCTCAGTTTCGTAGTAGAGCGTGCGGATGAGTTGCGCCTTCCAGCCGTTCCACACGCCGGGACCGACGGCGCGGATATCCGCGGTGGTCAGGATTGTCAGTAGCTTCAGCCGCTCGGCCGACTGCACGATTGCGGCAAAATTCTCGATGGTCCTGCGGTCGGAAAGATCGCGCGACTGTGCGACGCTCGACATGACGAGATGATTTTCGATCAGCCACGCGACTGTTTCGGTTTCGGCGGTTGAAAATCCAAGCCGCGGGCACAATCGCCTTGCAACGCGGGCGCCGGCAATCGAATGATCCTCCGGACGTCCTTTCGCGATGTCATGCAGGAACAGCGCGACGTACAGCAAGCGGCGGTGCTCCGGCAAAATCTTGTGGATCAACTCGTTGGAGAGTGGCGTATCGTTACTGGCGCCACTTTCGATTTCGGCCAGCACGCCGATGCATCGCACCAGATGCTCGTCCACGGTGTAGTGGTGGTACATATTGAATTGCATCATGGCGACGATCTTGCCGAACGCCGGCACGAAACGGCCAAGAACGCCCGCTTCGTTCATCCGACGCAAGACGGTTTCCGGGTCGTTCTTCGAGGTGAGGATCTCGAGGAACAATTCGTTGGCTTCCTTGTCGTCACGCAATTTGGCGTCGACAAGGCGCAGGGAGCGCGTGATGACGCGCATCGCGTCCGGATGGAACGCAAGGTTGTGCTTCTGCGCCAGATGGAAAATACGGATCAGATTGACAGGATCGCGCTTCAATACGCCCGGTTGCGCGAGCCGAATGCGATTCTTGTCGACGATGAAATCGTCGCTTTCCAGAAGCGGGCGCCGCTTCACCGGGCGCAATCGCGCCATCAGCCGGCTTAGCACCGGTACGCTCTTGGCGTGGCTGTCTTCCAGCTCCGCACAGAGGATCGCAGTCAAGTCCCCGACGTCCTTGGCGGTGAGGAAGTAGTGCTTCATGAAGCGCTCGACATCCTGGAGGCCCGGATGCTCGGTATAGCCAAGACGCACGGCGATCTCGCGCTGGATATCGAACGACAGGCGCTCCTCGGCGCGGCCCATGAGAAAATGCATGTGGCAGCGAACCGACCAAAGGAAGTCCTCGCAGCGGCGGAACAGCTGATACTCGTGCTTGTCGAACACCCCGCGCTTGATCAATTCGTCGGGCTCGCGGACGCGGTAAACGTATTTCGCGATCCAGAACAGCGTATGGAGGTCGCGTAGTCCACCCTTGCCATCCTTCACGTTCGGTTCGACCAGGTAGCGCGATTGTCCGGAGCGGCGGACGCGATCCTCGCGTTCGGCGAGTTTGGCCGCCACGAAGTCCGCGGCGCTGTTACGCACAACCTCGTTGTCGAATCGTGTCACCAGCTC
>Ga0075425_100007869_pt1 | contig 11273 bp, 8 predicted proteins | sample SoiMethybrSBSTD4_FD_75300 | JGI IMG/M metagenome (GOLD analysis project Ga0075425, IMG submission 75300) | Bulk soil microbial communities from a Populus tree surrounding site in Tennessee, USA - Soil MetaG P. TD hybrid SBSTD4 | ecosystem: Environmental > Terrestrial > Soil > Tree plantation...
GGCTGGTCGATCGCGGGGCGCATCCCACACCGCGTCGGGCACGATGGACGCCTTCCAACGTCATGGGCCGATGGCACGCGTGGATGGGACGGATGGGTCACGCCGGCCGAGTATCCGCGTCTCATCGACCCGCCGGATGGGCGCATCGTGACCGCCAACAACCGCCTTGTCGACGGAGCAGCGTTGGAAATCCTCGGCGACGGCGGCTACGATGCCGGCGCGCGGGCGCGGCAGATCAAGGATGACCTCCAGCGAATCGCCCGGGCATCGGTGCGCGACATGATGACCGTGCATCTCGACGACCGCGCGATCTTCCTGTCGCACTGGCGCGACCTCATGTTGCAGACGCTGTCGGCAACTGACCTCGAGGATTCGGAAACGCGGCGAGAACTGCGCCGAGTGGTGATCGAGTCGTGGACGGGCCGAGCGTCGACCGATTCGGCCGCCTACCGAATCGTGCGCGAGTTCCGCACGCACGTGGGCGAGCTGGCGTTCGCACCGTTGATCGAACGCATCCGGCAGGTCGATGCCGAGTACTCATTCACGGCCGGACGCGGCATCGAGGGACCGCTGTGGGCGCTCGTTTCGGAGCGTCCGATGCATCTGCTCGATCCGAAGTTCCAGACATGGACCGATCTTCTCGTTGCCGCCGCCGATCGCACCGCCGAAGACGCGCAGAAGGATGGCGGAATCGCGACTTACGTTTGGGGCCGGGCGAATACGGTACGCATCAGGCACCCGCTTAGCGTGGCCGTGCCGATGCTCGGATCCTTCCTCGACATGCCGACAGAAGAGCTCCCCGGCGATTCGAACATGCCGCGCGTGCAGGGGCCGGCGTTCGGGGCGTCCGAGCGCTTTGCGGTCTCGCCGGGGCGCGAGCAGGACGGCTACTTCCACATGCCGACCGGGCAGAGCGGTCACCCGTTGTCGCCACATTACCGAGACGCGAACGCCGCATGGGTCACGGGCGCGGCGACCCCGTTTCTTCCCGGCTCGACCGTGCACACGCTCACGTTGCGGCCTGTGGACGCTCCCCAGTCCGCGGAGGCAGCCAAGAGCAAGTAGATGCGCCAACCGGACCGGAAAGCGTTAGCTAGCCGCCGCCAGTCAGGGCGAGATGGACCGCTTCGGCCAGCGAAAGCTTCGCGCCTTCGGCCCACAGCGTAGCGGTGCGCTTAGCGCCGAGACGCTTGACCGCACGCTTGCGTACCTGCCCGACGGTGGCGACATCGCTCGCCGAGAGCGGGCCGATGCCGCGTTCCCAGAAATGCGCGGCGAACGGCATCAACCGGGCCGCAACGGCGACCTCTCCGAGCATGAGCAGTGCATCGGGTAGGTTCAATAGCGCCACGGCCAGCGACAGGTGCGCGTGTCGATCCCAGGCCAGTTGCACACAGCGACGTCCTGCCGCAACCGCTTCCTGCCAGTGCTCCTGCCCGGACTCGAGATAGCCCGTCATGTTGGCCACCGCGATCAGATCAGCGACCGAATTGAGCCCGGCGAAGTACTGCTCGCATCTTGCGAGCATCTGCCGCGCCTCGTCGTAACGCTTCAGCCCAGTCAGGCAGCCTGAGCGCGACAGCAGGACGCGATGCACCCATCGGGGCTCATCCGACTGTCGGTAGAGGGCTTCGGCGCGCTCGAACAGCGCATTCGCGGCCCGGTAGTCGGCATCTTCCGAGCCGTGCTTGAGAGCGACGGTGGCCTTGACGCGCAGCGCGTCGGCTTCCACCTCCGCGACACCGGCAGTCGCCGCCAGAGCGAGCGCTTCATCCAGGCTTCCGGCGACTGCATCGTCGCGCTGATCGCGTTCCCAGGTTACGCGCGCCAAGGTGACCAGCGCTGCCGCCCTACGCACCGGTCGATCACCCGCTTCCACCAGGGCGCGTTGCGCGTAGCCGCGCGCTTGCTCGGTATCGCCGGCCATCAAGGTCAGTTGTGCCAGCAGGTTCAGGCCCGCGTGCAAGCTAGGTTCGTCGTTCGGACAGCTCGCCACGGCCTGCTTGAGGAGCCGCAACTCATCCGGCAACGTGCCATGCGCCTCCCAGTACGGCCGCAGCGCCACGCCGAGGTCGAGCGCGTAGGCGAAGTCCGCATCTTCAACCGCCGTAATGAGCGCCTGCTTCAGATTTGGAAACTCCCGCTCCGCGATCGAGCTGTCGGCGGTGGCGGCTTGGCGGGCCACCTGCAGGAAGTACGCGCGATGGCGTGCCCGAAGCTTGCGCGTGTCGGTATCCAGCCGTTCCTGAGCAAATTCGCGCAGCGTGTCCAGCATGGAGAAGCGCGTGACGCCGGATTCGTCTGCCTCGGCGTGAACCAGCGACGCCGATACAAGCGTCTCGAGCTGCCCGCGTGCGTCCCCGGTTTCACAAACCGATTCGACGGCAGCGGCGGTCCAGCCACCGCGAAACACCGACAAGGCCGCAAAGAACTGCTGTTGCGCCCCGCTCAGTAACTGCCAGCTCCACTCGATCGTCGTTTGAAGCGACGCGTGGCGCCCATAGCGAGCCCCGCGCTGTCCCTGTCGCGTCAGCAAGTCGAAGCGCTCGGCAAGCGCATTGCACATTTCGGTCGGGGAGTACGTGCGAATGCGCGATGCGGCGATCTCGATTGCCAACGGCAAACCTTCGAGCGCACGGCAAAGCTGAATCAAGGCCGGGCGATTGTCATCGGTCAGTGCAAAGTCGGCGCGCGCGCCGCGTGCGCGATCGATGAACAAGGCGAGGCTGGGCGTCGCCGCGGCTTCGGCCGCATCCATGGAAGCTTGCGGCACCGGAAGCGGGTCGATCACGAGTACATGCTCGCCCGGGACATTGAGGATGCGACGCGATGTCACCAGGCACCGCAGGCGCGGCAGCCGTTCGAGCAGGTCCAGCACGACACCCGTGCCGTCGTCAACCAGTTGCTCGAAATTGTCCAGCACCAGCAAGACGTCCTGCTCACCCAGAAAGGCGCACAACTGTGCCAGCGCATCCTCCTGCGAGGCTTCCATGCGCAGTGCGCTGCGGATACAATCCGCGATCAAATCGGCATCGTTGCATTCGCTCAACGGCACGAACGTCACGGCGTCGAAGTCGGTTGCAGCGCGGGCAGACTCCACCGCCAGACGCGTCTTGCCGAAGCCACCCAACCCGGCGAGCGTTACGAGGCGGTGCTGCGCGAGGGCATCGAGGACGCGGCGCTTGTCGCCTTCGCGGCCGAAGAAAACGCTCACATAAAAAGGCAAGTTGCGCAATTGCGGCCCATCTTCAGCGGCTTTCGCGGGCACCGCATCGCGCCGGGGTGGAGGCGGTTCATGAGTCCGCGCCTTCTCGACCGCGCCACTGTCTCGCGCAAGCGCGCGTTCGTACAGCGCACTCAAGCGAGCACGTTCGTCTTCGATCCACTCGTCGAGGAAGCCCGGCAGCAGATCGCCGCGATAGCAGTCCAGCGCCTGGGCAATGGCGCCTTGCCGAAGGAGCTGCTCGAACTCGCGCACGTCACAACTGACCGCGTCCGCGGTTAGTCCAATCGTCTGACGATCCGCGTTCAGGACCGAATACGGCGGTACGTCGGGTGGCTCCAGGAGTCGGCGCAGCGTCGAGAGAACCTGGCGAAGACGATTGCGGCCGACGTCCAGTTCGACGTTAGGCCAAAGCAGCTCGATGAGCTCCTCGCGGGCGTGGCGCCGTTGCGGCTGCAGCGCGAGCCGCGCCAACAGCATCGCAATGGGTCGACTCGGAAACTGGGCGATCACGGCGTTGCCGTGCGTCGCGCGCAAGCCGCCCAGAAGCTGTATTTGCCAGACTGCCATCCGCGCGTATTCCGCCGAGTGACCGCTGATTCCGATGACGTCGAACAGGCGATCGGGTGCGGTGCGTGGTCGTCAGATTGTACCGTGCTTGAATGCTCCTTTCGCCGCTCTTCGATTCGGCGATCGATAGCAAGCTTCGGGCGTGTGATCTCGTTAAGCTACGCATTGTCGATGTCGCCGATGGCGATCGCAGCCTCTTCGATCGTGCGGCGGTGCCGGAGATTCGGCGGACGCATTGGCCGCACGGTGCGCCAACGATCGTTCAGCGTGGCGAGCAAGCGTTTCGCCACCGCGTAGATCGGCACCTCTTCGCGTAACGCGCGTCGGCCGCAGCACCGCGCGTCACGAAACGTGCAGAGGCAGTCGATGGCCTCGACGCCGGCGCCCGGTATCGCACGACAGACCGGGCACGCACGCTCCCCAGCGTGCGGAGCAGGCGCTCATCTGGTTGGCGCCTGGGACGATCCAGCACTGATGCAAATGGGGCTTGCATTCGAATTAGTGTTATGGTACACTATAACAGTAGATCAATGCTCTAAATCAGAGATTTTAGTGACCAAGCCTTTGAATAGACTGAAGAAGACTTCTAGCCCCGGCGCGCTGTCGGTCGAATCCAGGCTCTCGGCGAAGCCGGCCTTTAATTGAGGAGATATTGATGAACGAGTACCAACCGTCTACTCCGCGTGTCGCGCTCGGTATCGCCGCGGTCGCTATAACGGTGATCACCCTCGCCGTAGCGGTGATTCTGCCGGCGCAAATGGACTCCGGCAGTCGCGAGCCTCGGATGCTCGCGGCGTTGAAGGTAACTGCACCGGCGTTCAAGGGGCGCGCTACCGTCACAAGAATCGACGTCGTCTCTGCACGCGAACCAGGGTCGTCCACGGTTTCCGTGCGGATCGGCGAAGCCGAACCGCACCCGGGACGGCTAACCAAGACGACCTCGCCCGCACTCGTCCGCGTGTCCAGCGACTGACCAATAGGCGGTCAGCAATCTGGAATCCATCATGGATCGAGAGTGGAACGACAGTCAGCCCATTTACCGACAGCTTCGCGATCGTGTCGTCGCGATGATACTCGACGGGGTACTCAACGAAGGCGATCCGCTGCCGTCGGTGCGCAATGTCGCAGCCGAATATCGAGTCAATCCGCTCACGGTTCTGAAGGCCTATCAACTACTGGTCGACGAGCAGCTTGTCGAGAAGAGGCGAGGTCTCGGCATGTTCATCAATGCCGGCGCGCGCAATCTGCTGCTGCAGGGCGAGCGCCAGAAGTTTCTCGCGGAACAGTGGCCCGCGATCCACTCGACGATTCAGCGGCTCGGCCTGACCCCGAAAGACCTGCTGGACGCTGTCGCAACCGGCGGGAACCCGTCGGCTGCTGAAAAGGAGCGCTGAAGCGATGGCAACCATAGAAGCACACGGCCTGCGCAAGGCTTTCGGCACGACTATCGCGCTGGACGGCGTCGATTTGCGTGTCGAAGAGGGCCATATCCTCGGACTCATCGGTCCCAACGGTGCGGGCAAGACCACTGCGCTCAACGCGATTCTCGGACTTACGCAATATCAGGGCGAACTGAAAGTGCTCGGACGCGACCCCTGGAGCGAGCGCGATCAGCTCATGCGCGATGTCTGCTTCATCGCCGATGTCGCCGTGCTTCCGCGCTGGATGCGGGTTGCGCAGGCGCTCGAATACGTCGCCGGCGTGCATCCGCGCTTCGATCGTGCGAAGGCCGAAGGCTTTCTTGCGAAGACCACCATCAGGCGCGCGAGCAAAGTCAGGGAATTGTCGAAGGGCATGGTGACCCAGTTGCACCTCGCTCTGGTCATGGCCATCGACGCGAAATTGCTCGTGCTGGACGAGCCGACGCTCGGCCTCGACATCCTGTATCGCAAGCAGTTCTACGATTCCCTGCTGAACGACTACTTCGACCGCACCCGCACCATCGTCGTGACGACCCATCAGGTCGAAGAGGTCCAGCACATCCTCACCGATGTGATGTTCATCAACCGCGGGCGCATCGTCCTCGATTGCAGCATGGAAGAATTCGAGTCGCGCTATCTGGAAGTGATGGTGCATCCCCAGCATGTCGCCGCGGCACGGGCGCTCAAGCCGATTCACGAGCGCCAGGTGTTCGGCCGCAGCATTCTGCTGTTCGATGGTGTCGATCGTCACCAACTCGCGGCACTTGGCGAAGTGCGCACGCCCGGTATCGCCGACTTGTTCGTTGCCGTAATGGGCAATCAGGCCGGCGCGGCACAAGGAGCAGCTGCATGAATACTCCATCGAACACCTTGCGCCAGTCTCCTCTCGACCCGCAGGCGGTCATGCCAACCACCATGTCGGAGTCTCGCCCGCTGTACTGGTCGATCCGACGCGAATTGTGGGAGAACCGTTCGATCTATATCGCGCCGCTGGTCGTCGCAGGCGTCGTGCTGCTCGGCTTCTTGATCGCCACGATTGGTCGTGCCGTGGCGACGGCCGACCCGGCGCAAAGAGCGGCCGTGCTCATAGAGCGGAACAACTTCGCAGCGGGTGTGATCATGGCGACCGCTTTTATCGTCGGGGTGTTCTACTGTCTCGACGCGCTGCACGGAGAACGGCGCGATCGCAGCATCCTGTTCTGGAAGTCGCTGCCGGTTTCGGATCTGACCACCGTGCTCTCGAAGGCGAGCATTCCGCTCGTCGTTCTGCCGCTGCTCACCTTCGCGATCATCGTTGTGATGCAATTGATCATGCTGCTGCTGAGCACCGCCGTGTTGCTGATGAGCGGTCTAAGTGTCGCGACGCTATGGACACCGTTGCCGTTGTTCCAGATGTCGCTGGTGCTGCTCTATCACCTTGTGACCGTGCATGTGCTCTGGCATGCGCCCATCTACGCTTGGCTGCTGCTGGTCTCAGGCTGGGCGCGGCGCGCGGTATTTCTATGGGCTGTGTTGCCGGTAATCGCGATCCAAATCGTCGAGAAGATTGCGTTCAACACTTCGTATATCGCCGCCATTCTGGGGCACCGCTTGGCGGGTCCGGAGGGTTTCCACTTCACGGCGCCGGGTAGCGCCCCGGTCCATCCGCTGATGACATTCGATCCGGCGAAATTCCTGAGCACGCCGGGTCTCTGGATCGGGCTGGCAGTCGCCGCGGCGTTCCTCGCCGCTGCGGTGCGGCTACGCCGTTATCAAGGACCGATCTGATCACATGCGGTCTTGCTGCAATCCCTCGCGTAGGGAGAGACGAGTATGAGCCCAGCAGTAATGATGGAGCGAATCGCAGAAACGTCGCCGCGAGTCAACGCCAAGGCCGCCGGTGTCTTTTACTTGCTCACCTTTGTGACGGGAATATTCGAGCTCGTCTTCGTTAGCGGCAGGCTTGTTGTATCCGGCGACGCCGCGGCTACGGCGACCAACATCCTGGCGCACGAGCCTTTATTTCGACTTGGTTTCGCATGCAATCTCCTCGCGACCGCGTGCTATGTCGCTGTGACGGCTCTCTTCTATAATCTGTTCAAGCCGGTGGACAGGAGCCTCTCGGTACTCGCCGCATTCTTCAGCCTCGTGGGATGCGCCTTGGGAGCAGTTAGCTGCCTCTTTTATCTTGCCCCCTTGGGCGTGTTGACCGGTGCGCAGTACTTGAGCGTATTCACGGTGGAACAGTTGCAGGCGCTGGCGCTCATGTTTCTCAAGTTGAATGTTCAGACGACGCAGATCGGCCTCGTATTTTTCGGATTCTATTGTCTCCTGATCGGCTACCTCATTTTCAGGTCGACCTTCCTGCCTCGAATTCTGGGCGCGCTGATGGTGGTGGCCGGTTTGGGTTGGCTGACCTTTCTGTCGCCGCCGCTCGCAAAGTCTCTGTCGCCCTACGTTCTGGCCCCCGGCATCGTCGGGGAAGGATTGCTCACCGTGTGGCTCCTCGTGAAGGGCGTCAACGTTCAGCGTTGGAACGAGCAGGCGGAGGCATATCTAAGAGAACGAAGACCGTCCATTTGACTGTAACGCACTAAATCATGCGAACGCGCCGCTGCTCGAGCAGGCGCTCGAGCAGGTCGATGTTGCGTCTGACCCCATCCATATTGGGATTGACCTCCAGCGCGCGGCGCGAATACTCGAGTGCGCGGTCGTAATACTCGAGTCGAATGTAGATCAGGGCGTAGCCGGAGAGCGCGCCAAAGTGGTATGGGTTGCGCTTCATGACCTCGTCGCAGTCGGCGAGCGACTTGCGCAGCTCGCCGGCAAGAAAATACAGGGTGGCGCGCTTGTTCCAGCCTTCGGCGAAATCGGGCTTGAGTTCGATGATGCGGGTAAAGGTGACGATACTTCGTTGCAGGTCGCCAGCATTCATTTGCTCGATACCCGTCTGGTAGAGCCTGTCCACTTCCGGGTCGCCGGAGCGTGCCCAGATACGCCATAGTGCCTGCTCGGCCTGATCGCGCGTGTCTTCGTCGGGATCGCGCAGCGCTTTTACGAGCAGCGCCACGTCGGCCATCGAACCGACTTCACCCAGACGACTGGCGGCGTCGCGGCGCGTCTGCGCTTCGGCACCGGAAAGAGATTGCACGGCCTGTTCGCGGCTGAGACCCTGCGACTGCGCAGCCGTGAAGGTAAGCAATAGAACCGACACCAGAGCAGTTAACAGGGCGTGCACCTTCGACGCTCCTTCGCCGGTTTCACTGTCAGCAGAATGTCAGGCGCGCGCGAGCTTTCCCCGCTCTTGCCCACTGATCGTAGATCGAGAATAAACACGGTGACCCTACGCCCTCGCCTTTAGAGGGTCAAGGATGGCTTATGCTCGCGTTTCACAACCGACTGCACCGGTTCCTCGGCTGGTATTCCAATCGTCATCCTTGACGTACACTCTCGTCCCCTTTCAGCAAAGATGATTTCGATGCGTAAGATCCTCGTGAGCCTGGCTGCGTTGAGCGCCGCACTCCTCGCAGCAGTCCCGCTGCAAGTTCAGGCACAGACCAATGCGACCTCTCTCGCGAGTGGCGCTGCGCGCGTGATCGTCAAGCTCAGAGCCGACTCGCCCTTGTTGCCCAAGGCGCTCTCGGGTACCGCGCAGAAGCCCAGTCACGCCAAGGCGCTCGGCGGTCGGCTGGGTATGGCGATGGACGACGGCGCGGCCGTCTCCGAGCGCGCACAGGTGATCTTCGCCAGCGGCATCACCTCGGTCGAGTTGGCACAGCGCCTGGCGCGCGAGCCCGATGTCGAATACGCAGTGCCCGACGAGCGCCGGCACCTCCTCACTGCGCCCAATGACCCGCTGTACGCCGACGGCGTCCCCGGAACCGGCCCCGCCGTCGGTCAGTGGTACCTGCGGGCGCCGAGCGGTGCCGTGACCTCGTCGATCGATATCGAGCCCGCGTGGAACATTACGCTCGGAAACCCGGATGTGGTGGTCGCCGATCTCGATACCGGTGTGCGTTTCGAGCATCCCGACCTGCTCGCCGCGGCGGACGGGGGCAAGCTGCTGCCGGGTTACAACATGATCAGCAATATCAGCGTGGCCAACGACGGCGATGGCCGCGATGCCGATGCGTCCGACCCTGGCGACTGGATCACGGCTGCCGAGGCCAACAATCACCTCGGTTTTTTTTATGGGTGCACAGTGCTGAATCCGAGCACCGGGAAGTACTCGGCCGAGGATAGCTCGTGGCATGGCACGCAGGTCTCCGGCATCATCGCCGCGATCACGAATAACGGGATCGGCATGGCCAGTGTCGGGCCCGGCCTGCGCGTGCTGCCGGTGCGCGTGCTCGGCAAATGCGGCGGCTTCGATTCCGACATCATCGCCGGGATGCGCTGGGCGGCCGGCCTGCCGGTGCCCGGCGTGCCGGTCAACCCGTATCCCGCGCGAGTGATCAACATGAGCCTGGGCGCGACAGGGGCATGCCATGCCGGCTACGCCGACGCCATAAGCGAGATCACGGCCGCCGGGACGGTCATCGTGGCTTCCGCCGGCAATTCGGCGGGGCATGCCGCGGGCACGCCGGCAAATTGCAGCGGCGTCATCGCCGTCGCCGGGCTGCGCCATGCCGGCACCAAGGTCGGTTTCTCCAACCTCGGGCTCGACGTAGCCATCAGCGCGCCCGGCGGCAACTGCGTCAACGTCACCGCGGGCTCACCTTGCTTGTACCCGATTCTGACCACCTCCGACGCCGGTACGACCACGCCGATCGGCCCGATCTACACCGACAGTTTCAAGTATTCGGTCGGCACGAGCTTCGCGGCGCCATTGGTGTCGGGCACGGCCGCGCTGATGCTCTCGGTGCAGCCTGCGCTGACGCCGCAGCGGGTGAGGCAGGTGCTGCAAGCCACCGCGCGACCGTTCCCGACCACCGGCGGCGACAATGGAGACGGCACACCCGTGCCCCAGTGTACGGTGCCGCAGTACGACAGCTTCGGCAATCCCGTCGACCAGTTGCAGTGCTATTGCACCACCTACACTTGCGGTGCGGGAATGCTCGACGCCGGAGCGGCGTTATCCGCCTTGGTGAATAACGTGCCGGCGGTTCAGGTCATCGAGTACTACTGGGCGGCGCGCGATCACTACTTCATCACGGCGAATCCGGCCGAAATCGCCGCTCTCGATGCGTCCGCGCCCGGCGGCTGGGCCCGGACCGGACAGAGTTTCGGCGCGTACCCGCAAGCCACCGGAATCACGAGCCGGGCGTGCCGTTTCTACATCCCCGCGGCCTACGGTGATTCGCACTACTTCTCGGCGTCGCCCGAGGAATGCGCGGCCGTACAAGTGAAATTCCCGGTGCTTTCTTACGAGACGCAAAACGCTTTCTACATCGCGCTGCCCGACCTCAACACCGGCGCCTGTCCGGCGGGCACGGTGCCCGTTTACCGGCTCTGGAACAATCGCGCGGACAGCAATCATCGCTACACGACGAGCCTGACGATCCGCAGCCAGATGCTGGCGAAGGGTTATCTCGCCGAAGGGTACGGACCCGTTCCGGTGTCGATGTGCGCAGCTTGGTAGCAAGGACGCACATGGTTCGAAAAAGCGCTCGCTGCGTCCCGCATGCCAATCCGTGCGCTGGCTTCGCTCACCCGCGCAAACGGCCGAGCCCGTCGGCGAGTTCGGCGAGCAGATCGTCGACGCTTTCCAGCCCGACATGCAGGCGCAGGTACGGTCCGTGGGGGTCCTGAGCGATCGTGCGCTTCGCGCGCTCGACGTTGGCGGGGATGATCAGGCTTTCGAAACCGCCCCAGCTCCAGCCCATCCTGAACAGCCGCATGCCGTTGAGCATCGCGTCGACGCGCGCCTTGGCAACGGGCTTCAGAATCACGCCGAACAGCCCGCAGGCGCCGGTGAAGTCGCGCTGCCACAGCTCATGGCCGCGCGAGCCCGGGAGCGCGGGGAAAATGACCTCCTGGACTTCCGGCCGCTCACGCAACCAGCGCGCGATCGTCAATGCGCTTTGCGTGTGCCGCTCGAGGCGAACGGCGAGTGTGCGCAGGCCGCGCAGCGCGAGAAA
>Ga0075425_100007871_pt1 | contig 11273 bp, 18 predicted proteins | sample SoiMethybrSBSTD4_FD_75300 | JGI IMG/M metagenome (GOLD analysis project Ga0075425, IMG submission 75300) | Bulk soil microbial communities from a Populus tree surrounding site in Tennessee, USA - Soil MetaG P. TD hybrid SBSTD4 | ecosystem: Environmental > Terrestrial > Soil > Tree plantation...
TGGAGCCAGAGTTCAAGCTGTTCCAGACCGGGCTGGAGCTGTTCCAAGCCATGATCGGCGGTAGCCTCGACGTGCTTTCAACCGGCGCCGTGATCTCGAATTTTCCCGCACGCGGGCAAGGCAAGATGTTCCTGGCCAATGCTGTCGAATTCGCAACGGCCCAGCTCTGGGTGCGCGATGACATCAAAACCATCGCCGATCTCAAGGGAAAGCGCATCGCCACGACCGCCGGCACCACGGCGCACGTATTCCTCAACACGGCGATGAAAGCTAACAATCTCGCGCCTGGCGACGTCGAGCTCCTCAATCAGCGTATGCCGGATGCCGTCACGTCCTTCATCTCCGGCGCGGTGCCTGCCGTCGCGCTCTGGGTCCCCTTCAACATCACCGTGCGCGACAAGGTGCCGGGCGCCAGAAAGCTTGTCGATGCTTCTGCCTATTACCCACAGGCCGCCATCATGTCCGGCTGGGCCACGACGGCCGACTTCCACGCCAAAAACCGCGAGGTGTTGGTGCGCCTAGTAAAAGCCTGGGCCGAGGGCAACGAGTACCTGACCGGTAAGAGCGACGAAGCCCTCGAGGTGCTGCAGAAAAAGCAATATCCGCAGGTGCCCTTGGCCGACTTCAAAGAGCAGTTCGCGGCCCAGAAGGTATTTCCCGCGGCCGAGTGGCGCCAGCTTTTCAGCGCCGGCACTGTCACCAAGTGGCTGCAACAGGTGACCGACTTCTTCGTGTCGACCGGCAACATCCCCAATCCCATCCCGGCCGCGCAATATTTCGATGCGTCGATCTATTTGGACGCCACCAAGAGCTGAGGCTTGGTGAACGGCTACGATTACATCGTCGTCGGCGCCGGTTCGGCGGGCTGCGTGCTCGCCAACCGGCTGTCGGCGGACCCAACCTGCCGCGTCCTCTTGCTGGAGGCCGGCGGATCCGACCGAAATTTCTGGCTCAAGTTGCCGGTCGGCTATGTTCGCAACATCTACGATGAGCGCTTCTCGCGCCTGTTTGCCACCGAACCTTGCGAAGGCACCGCCGGGCGCGGGATTGTCTGGCCCCGCGGGCGCGTGCTGGGCGGATTGAGTTCGATCAATGGCCTGATCTTCATGCGCGGCCAGCACGAGGATTTCGACGACTGGGAGCGGGCCGGCGCGGTGGGCTGGAGCTATCGCGATGTGCTCCCCCACTTCCGCAGGCTCGAAGCCTTCGCTGGGCCGCCGAGCCAGTATCGCGGCGCATATGGCCCGCTGCGCAACGATCATCCCGCCTGCCGCGCCTGGCCGCATGCGGCACGCGAGCACGGCCTGCCCGCCAACGCCGACTTCAACGGCGAAACGACCCATGGGGTCGGTTGCTATCAGCTCAGTATCGGGCCGCGCTGGCGCGAAAGCGCGGCCGTTGCCTTCCTGCGTCCCGCCTTGGCGCGCTCCAACCTGAAAGTGACCACGGCAGCGCATGCCACAACGTATCATGCTGGAAGGAAGGCGCGCCGTCGGCGTGGAATGGGTGCGAGGCGGCAAGGCGCACGCCGCACGCGCAGAGCGCGAGGTGATCCTCTCGGCTGGCGCGGTGCAATCCCCCCAGCTGCTTCAGCTCTCTGGCATCGGCCCGGCAGAGCTGCTTCGCCAACACGGCATTCCCGTCGCCGTCGATCTGCCAGGGGTCGGCGAGAACCTACAGGACCACTACCAGGCCCGCACGATTGTGCGGCTCAAGGCGCGCAACTCCCTCAATGATGAGGTGCGCAATCCACTGCGCCTGGCTCACATGGGCTGGGAATGGTTGGTACACGGCCGCGGGCCGCTCACCGTTGAAGCGGGCCAGGTGGGCGGAGCGGCGTGCACTGAGTACGCAAAAAATGGGCGACCGGACATAAAATTCAATGTCATGCCGCTTTCGGTAGACAAGCCGGGCAATCCCCTGCATCGCTACTCGGGCTTCACCGCGTCGCTATGGCAATGCCATCCCCAATCGCGCGGGCGCATTGGGACCCGCAGTGCCGATCCGCTGGCAGCCTTGCGCGCTGATCGTGTGGTTTCGCGATCAAGGCTGGCATGCCATGCTCGACCTCGTCTCGAACGGGCGTGCGGAGTTAGGCATTGGCGAGGGCGCCACCAGGCTCGAACTCGGCGGCTTTAACATTCCCGCCAAGGAAAAGCGCATTGGGCCGGGGGGCTGATCGGCGCCCTTGCTTTTTGCTACGGCGCAGCGGCATCGAACCGCGCTACCTCTCGGCAGAGCTCGACAGCAAGGTCGTCGTTGCCGGCCTCAGGATGCTACGTGAGATCTATCACCAGCCCCCCTTTCGCGATCTGTGGAACGAGGACGTGTTGCCAGGGCTGGTGGCACAAACCGATGCGCAGCTTCTTGATTTCGCGCGCACGCACGGCGGTACGGTGTTCCATGCCTGCGGCACCTGCCGCATGGGCACGGATGGGATGGCCGTGGTCGACCCGGCGCTGCGCGTACATGGTATCGTAGGGCTACGCGTGATCGATGCTTCTGTCATGCCGACGATCACCTCGGCAAATACCAGCGCTGCCGCTTTAATGATCGGTGAGAAAGGCTCGGCGCTCGTGGGCAAGGTCCCAAGCTAACGCGCAAGATCGCCTGATCCACCAGTCAACCAGCCGACCCATCGGCCGGCGCCGGCTATCGCCGAGGCCGAAATTGGCGCACCCGGGGCGGCCACGGTGGCCATCGCCGCCCGCCGGTCCGGGCGACGCTTCGCGCGATATCGCTAACATCCCACAGGAGGGTGATATCAGTTCGCGTTGTTGGGGCTGGCGAGGCGCAATTCGAGCTCAACGAATTTCGCCTGCACATCCCACAAATGGCCGGCATCGCAGGCATCGAAAATCCGCAAGCTGCCCCGATGCAGGGCTGCGAGCCGCTCACCGGATATATTCTCCGCGTTACGGCTAAGCCGCTCGTGAAAGGCGACGTACGGAGTGCCGCAGTCGACAGGGGCGGAGCTCGGCGCGCCGCCCAGGAAAGTGAGCCCGAGGGAAGCAAGCATCGCCTGTCTCATGCTGTCGGTCCCTCGTCGCCAGCCATGGCGCCGACTATAGCCCACCGTAGATTAATGTCGTGATGCCGCATCAAAGCGCGGTCCCGAAAGATCAATTAGAGGGTGGCAAATTGCGCAAAGTTTGGCGGTTCTCGGACCCAGTGTTTGCGGATTCACGCCGAAGCACCCGGTCGCGATGGTCCTGGGCAATGCACAAGATCGGAAATCTGCAAAGACCAATAAAGCTTCAAGTTCCACGGATCGCAGGGTTACCCCGAAATCTACCATTATGATTCAGCAGGCGGGTCAGCGTTGCCCAGTGGCGCTGCGCGCGACTGTGGCAAGCAATGAGCCGAAACGACCCCGGCCATGTCGCCATTCACGCAAGTGTCTAACGCCGGCGAGACGCCACACCGCCCGGGTGAATTTGCGCGAGAAGATTCTTGGCGTACCGCGCCCAAAGCCAGCGCGGATTGAGACAGATCACGACGCCTTGCTCCTAGCACAAGGTTTGGCCGCCCGTGGTTTCGACTTTCATCCCAGCCAGTCGCTAGTAGAAAAACCGGCTTCTCTAATCGTGCGATTCTCGGCGGCAGGTCATTTGGAATGTGCTGGCACCTTTATGCCTGGGGCGACAAGGTCGAGGTGTTGGCACCCAAGGAATTGCGCGACATGGTGCAAACCTGGCGTTGCTCGGACTTCCCGTCTCTCCCCAGATAAGGGTTGATGCGCGTGAGTAGCAATTGGCTGGGTCTACGGCAGGATGACAGAGAAGGCTCCTGAGGGAACGGTTTGGTGGGGCGTTCGCGCTGCAAGCCATGCCATGCAATCGAAATACAGAGAGGCAAGGCCCCCAGCGCAACAGCCGTCACCTGCCACGATCTTGCCGCAGTCGGTTCCCACCTGAGCCTTTGCTGGTCGCGGGAGGCCAGCATTTCAGCAGGAGAGACATAGTGGCTCAGAAAGTGCACGTCGGAATAGTGCTCGACCGTTCAGGCTCAATGGAGGATTGCCGTACCGATGCGATCGGTGCCGTGAACAGTTATTTGCGGCAAGTGAAGGACGACAAGGACATGGAGGCCTCGATCAGTCTCGTCATATTCGATTCCCAGTCGATCGAGGTGATCCGCGACAAGGCGCCGGCGGGAAGCTGCGCGGAGCTGGCGCCAAGCGAGTATCAACCGCGCGCCTCGACCCCCCTGCTCGATGCTGTCGGGCACGGCGTGGCGCTGCTCGATAAGCGCAAGGCGGCCGGTGAGCGCTCAGTTCTCGCCGTCATGACGGACGGGCTGGAGAACGCCTCGCGCGAGTACACCAAAGAGACGCTCAAGGCACTGCTCGACCGTAAGCAGAAGGAGGAAGGCTGGCTGGTGCTATACCTGGGCGCGGGGCATGACGCCTGGGCACAAGCGAGTGCGATCGGGCTGCACGCCGGCAATGTTGCTGCCTTCGACAAGCAGGCGGTGGGGGCCAGCATGGCGGCATTCTCCGCACGATCGAAACGCTATGCCATGGCGGCCGACGCGGCCGGTGAGGCTGCATCGGGCGGCTTTAGCGACGCGGAACGCGCCGGCATGCGCCCGACGAAAAAGCGCTGACGCGCGAATGGAGGGCGGATCCGTTACCGGATCCGCCCTTGCCGTTTGGGCCGCGCCAATGTCGGCCTTGGCCACCAAACAAGCCGAGGCCCTGGAGCGGCACGCAGCTCCGCGCAGGGGGGAGACGCTCGATCTAAGGCTTTGAAATTTATCAATTCTGGCGGTCCCGGCAGGGCTGGATAAACCCAGCAAGATCAATAGCTTATGGCAAAGTGGGAAAGATTATTCTTCCACTGATTTCCATAGCTTTTTAACAAGACTTTCTCACCGGCTCCCGCCGTGACTGAGAAGTCCCGCATGCCAAGAAACAAGAAGGGCGCCGCTAGAGGGCGCCCCGTCGACTGTGCTGTTGCGTCAGTGTGCCCTGATCGGCTCAATGCTGCCAGGCAGGCCGCCAGGAATTCCTCAGATTGTGTGGCAACGGGGAGCCCAAAAGTCAAGGGAATCTGGGCCCGTTTTCGTGCGTGGCGTCGCAAAGTTTGCGTCCCGCCGGGGTCGCCTCCGTCTCCTGGGCGGCCCCGGCATGAGCTTCGAAGCCCCGGTCAGGTGCTGGGGCTTTTGCTTTTCAACCCCGCGTAGCCGCTGGGCTGTATCCGAATGCGCAAGGACTAAAATGGCTGAGGCCAAACGACCCAACGATGCTCGGCAGGCTTTCGACGCCGTCGTCGCCCAGAACCTGCGCGGGCTCTACCGCGCTCAGCGCGATGCCCTGATGGCCGTGGCGCGCGACCCGCGCTGCACCCAGCGCCATGCTCGTGTCCTGACCGAGATCATCGCCCACATGGGAAACGAGACCGGGCTGGCCTATCCCGGTCGGGCGGCGCTGATCCGTGCCACAGGCGTTTGGCCTGGCGAGCTCCAGGATCCCGCCGGCGGCTACAGCGACGGCGTCGTGCGCAACACGATCTCCGACCTCCTGCGGTTCGGCTACCTGGCGTCAATCCAGCGCGGTCCCGAGGGTGGTGGCCGGGCCATCGCCCACTACACGGTCGCCAAGCCATCAGTCGATCAACTGCAGGCTCAGATCACGAAGTGGGTCGACGACGAGCGCAAGCGTGGTCGCCTCGATGCCTTGCTCAGATCTCGTGTCACGCACGCAGGTGACACCAGAAATGGAGTTGGTGTCACCGGCACCCATGACACCAGAAATTCTGGTGTCACCGGCGTAAATGGAACAGTAACTAGAAGAGAAAGAACTAGAAGAAATACCCCCGAGCTGGCGCTCGGGTTTGAGCCTACCGGTGATGCTGGTGTCACGGCCAACGGTGCGCACCGCGCCAACGGTGGTCCGAAGACAAGCTCGGTCTCCCCTGCTGGGCGCAAACGTGGGGCGGCGCCGGCCGGCCCGACGGCTGCCGAGATCGAGGCGGGCTTCAAGGCATGGACCCTCGCAAGGCTGCGCCGGTCCCTACCAGGAAGGCCTATGCCGCCATCGTGCTGGGCAAGCACAAGGACGGGATCCATGCCACGATCCCGCAGCTCCTGGCCGCGGTAAAGCGGTTCAAGCCAACCTGCGAGCCCAGGTACATTCCCCATCCCGCGACGTGGCTGAATAGCGGCGACTGGCTCAGCCTCGTCCCCACCGACCCCGACGCTGACGCCAAGACGGCCCAGGCCCATGCCGATTTTGAGGCGGCCCTCGAGCAGCTGCGCGCTGAGGAGGACGCGGGGCACGGGCGCCAATAACTGCTGCCGACCTCGTCGCTGACGAGGGCGTCCGGGTTCGCACCCATGCGAACGGCCGGCAATCAACGACGTGCCCCAAGTGCTCCGCAACGCGCAAGCCGCACAACAGGCGGCGTCGGTGCCTGACGGTCGAGATCGACGCGCGCGGGGTGCGCTTCACCTGCCACCACTGCGGATGGTTTCGCGCCCGCTTTTACGACGAAGGAGCAAGGAATGCCGAAGCTGCAACTGGCCGACAAGCACGCCCAATGGCTCGAGCGCGCACGCAAGATTCCCTGCGAGATCGCGGCGGACACGGGCGTGGTGACGGCCAGGGACGGGAACCTCGCGTTCGAGTATCGCCGGGGCGGAATGCTGGCGTTCCTGAAGGTGCGGAAGGAGACCGCCGAGGGCAAGACGTTCTGGATCGAGCCCAAGGGCGCCGAGCTGTGCTTGTGGAACGAGGACAGCCTGAGCGAGCCGTCCGGGGCACCGCTGATCGTGACGGAGGGCGAGATCGACGGGTTGTCCTGCCTGGTGACAGGCGTGACGCCGCACGTCGTGTCCGTGCCCAACGGGGCGGCGCTTGAGCGGCCCGGCGAGGGCGACATCGACCCGGCTGAGGACAGCGCCTTCCGTTACCTGTGGGATGACGCCGGCAAGCTCAAGGCAGGACTGCAGGCATTCTCCAAGATCATCCTTGCCACCGACGATGACCCCAAGGGCCGCATCCTGCGGGACGAGCTCGCCGTCAGGCTGGGGCGGCCGCGCTGCTGGTTCGTCACCTATCCCAAGGGCTGCAAGGACGCGAACGAGGTCCTGGTCAAGCATGGCGCGGACGCGCTGCGGGCGATGCTCGAGCGCGCCAAGCCGATGGTGCCCGACCGCCTGGTGTCGTTTTCGGAGATCCCGTCCCGGGCTGACGACAGGAGGTATTCCGCGGGCTGGGGTCCAGACTTCGACCGGCATTTCATGGTCGTGCCACCGCAGTTGATCGTGGTGACGGCAGGCCCAACGCGGGCAAGACGCAGTGGGCGCTAGCGCTGGTCGGCAACGTTGCACGAATACATGGCCTGAAGGGCGCGATCCTGCAGTTCGAGGACAATCCCGAGCGCAACCGCAAGGATCTGCTGCGCTACGCCACGGCGTGGCGTGGGCAGGATATGGGCGGCATCCACGAGGAGCCGGCGGCATGGGTCGACCGGATGTTTCGGACGATCTCGCCCAAGGAGGACCTTGATGGGGAGAACGATTTCGACCTGGCGTGGTTGCGGGCGGCGATTGAGGAGGCGGCGACGCGGCACGGGTGTCGGTGGGTGCTGATAGATCCCTGGAATGAGGTCGAGCACCTCTGGGGCAGGCAGGACACCGAGGCGACCTATCTCAATCGGGCGCTGAAGGAGCTGAAGCGGCTGGCCCGTCGGTATCAGATCGCGATCATCATCGTGACGCATCCAAACCTGATGTATGGCGCGACAATCTGGGGTGAGAACGCGGTCTCTCACCTTGATTGTCGGCGCCCACTGATGGGCGGCCGGGTGAGCTCGGTCGAGGAGACGAGCCTGTATGACATCAACGGCGGCGCCGTTTGGAACAACAAGGCTGATCTCGGCGTGATCGTTTGGGCCGACGACCTGAAGTCGTTCGAGCGACAGGTGAAGATTGCGAAGAGCAAGGACTTCACGCGGTTCGGCATGCCCGGGGTTGTGCGCATGGAGATCGACAACAGGCACCGTTTGTTCAAGTGCCTGAGTGCCGCCGAAGTTCGGGCGCGTGGGCGTGAGCCTGCCCAGAGTGACGAAAGGAAGAATGGAGAATGAAAGGCAATGGTCACGGCGCGGGGACCTTCATGGACCCCAACGCTCTGCATTTGCCGCTGACACGACTTTTCGAGCGCGTCAGCGTGCACGGCCGGCGGCGTCTCACGGGACGCTTGGGAGCGAGCAGGGTCGTGCTCATCGAGACAGATGAGGTTAGCGACGGCGACAAGGTCTGGCGGATGTACCTGACCGAGGGCCCGTACCAGCCTGAGAACGCGGCGGCACCTGCGCGCGAGGTTGAGCGAAACACGCGATGAGAGACCCGGACGAGGTTTACGGCATCGACATGCATCGCGTGCGCACCAACGAGCACGCTGTGCAATGCGCGACCGTGGGGTCGACGGCCGTGTTGGTGTGGCTTTTCCATAGTCACGCGAAATGGCCGAGCGAGCCACGGCGGGGCGTCTCGGATGTGGAAACGGTCTACATGCGTCGCTGGGTGGCCGAGCAGTACCCCACGGTGCTCGAGGAGGTCCTGCAGCAAGAGGCGGAGAGCACATGAGAGTTCAGTGCAGTTGCGTCCGAGTCCAGACACGAACCGCGAAAGGATGCGACAATGGCAGATAGACCTGAGGATGCCGGCAACGGCGTGCTTTTCCGCAACGACAGGCGCGAAAAGCCAAGTCACCCCGAGTTCAAGGGCGAGGCAACCATCGAAGGCAAGCGCTTTTGGGTTGCCGCATGGGTCAAGGAGAAGGAAGGCAAAAAATTCTTCTCCATGGCGTTCCGGCCAAAGGATGAGCCGGCCAAGCCGAAGCCGAAAGCTCCTGCCCTCGCCGACATCGACGACGCCATACCCTTCTGATGGCCGGCGACACCTACGACAACCAGGCCGAAGCAGAAAGGGACCGCGATCAGCAGCGGGCACTGTCGACCGCGCCTTGCGCCGTGACGAATGCGGCGCCTGGCGCATCACCGGCCGGGACGGATCAATCCACACTTGGGGGGACAATCGCAGTTGGGTGCTCTGGGTCGTGTGCCGCACGCCGCTGCTCTGGCGGCGGACCAAGGAGCGGCTCGCCTTCTGCACCGTCACCCAGGATGGCGACGAGGAGGGATGTCTTCGGCTCCATCAACTGCCGACGGCGGAGCAGGCCGAGACAATCCGGGACGTCTTGGGCCTGCGGAAGCGTCCGGAGCTCTCCGCTGAGCACCGGGAAACGCTCCGGGCCCGCATATCGGGCTGGAAGGGTGCCGAGCCCCGAGAAAAACCCGGGTTTTGAGACCTAGGACGGCCGGAAAGCGCCCGAGGGTAGGGTCACCCACCCCCGGACCCCGCCGGGGAAATTTCGGGGCTTGTCACTTTGAAATTTGAGTCCCGCGGATCAGATCTTCCACCGCGGCAAGGAGCACCCGGTGGGTCGCTGGCTTGATTATATGCGGCACGGCCGGGTAGGCACCTTCCACTCTTTCCCACCCGCTATAGATCAGGAAGGGTACGCCCCGTTCCTTGAGGCGCGCGTAAAGGAGGGAACTGTTACCGTCACCGAGTGAGTGATCCAGGATGGCGGCCGACAGTCCGTCGTGCTCCACGAGAAGCAGGGCGTGCCGAAGGGTATTTGTCGTTGTCACTTCTGCGCCCGACTCTTCGAGGGCTTGCGAAATAGCCATGGCGATAAGGGGCTCATCCTCAACGACGAGAATTGAGCGCCCTGTGAGTGAGCCTTTCATGAGGCCCCCATTTCTGCTCGGCCTAGTGCGGCCTTGCAGAAGCAGATTGGCCCATTCCATCGATCGCGGTCAGCCTCGGAATGTACGCAGCGGTCCAGGCCACGCTTCCGTCTTCACCGGGCGCCCCCAAAAAAAAGGGCACCGATTTGGATGCCCTGTAGCGCCGCAGTTGGGGGAAGGGGCGGCGCAATTTGCAGCTAATGAGTGGAACGCGGCATCAGGTCGAGGGCGGCCTGATGCCGCTCATATGGGCTGGCCGCCGTGACGGGGCGTCAGACTAGCGGCCTTCCCAAGAACCGACCGGTAGCGATCCGGAAGGTAGTCGCCATGCAAGCGCGGATGTTGTCGGTGGGCCAGACTCGGAAAGTGCTTAGGTGTCCCCAGTTTGTTAGGACTTCACGCCAACCCCTCTTCCGCCACCGGGTGCAAGTGCACGTTGTACCCCATGGCCCTCAGAGAAAACGGGGAAAATTTAGCCTACCGCGTACGTCCCACGAGTGAGCTATCTAACCCGGCAGCTAGACGCGCCGGCGCCCCGGCAGCGGGAAGTCACATATGCGCGGCGACTCGCGCCTAGTCCGCGGCAGCCGAAGTCGCCCATCACTTCCCACGCACTCGCCCTTTGCGGGGGCGCGACCGGATTGGAACGCGGGGCTGCGATCTGTCTCGATGGCGAACAGCAGCTCGAGGCACTGTTCGGCGCCCATGGGCTCCGTTGTCTGAATTTCCTCGAAGCGCCAGCCCATCATGAGCCAGACGACCATCGTGAAAGTCAGCGTTGAAGCTTCCATGGGCGCAGCCATGCGCCCCAACTCTGGCACCATCAAGGAGAACTAACCCATGTCCACCACCACACCGCTCGCCAACCCGGCCGCGGTCGCCGCCATCATGGCGACGGCGATGCCGATCCTCAGGCAATTTGCTGCGGAGATCGCTGGGTTGGCACCCGACGAGCAGCAGCGGCGGATTAACAAGGTTTTGCTCGCGATGCGCGGCGACGAGAAGGTTCACTAATGCCGATTTTGGATTTGAAGCTGCCGCCCTCGGTCAATCACCTGTGGCGCACCGGACGTGGCAAGGTCTACCGCAGCAGCACCTATGACGCCTGGCGCAAGGAAGCGGGTTGGGAACTACAGGTCCAGAAGCCAGGCCGTGTTGAAGGCGCTGTGGAGGTCACCATCAGTGCTGGGAAGCCCGACTGCCGCCGTCGTGATTGCGACAACCTCCCGAAGGCGATCCTAGATTTACTTACCGCCCACCAGGTCATCGCCGATGACTCGCTGGTAGCCTCGATCACCGCCCGCTGGGACACGTCCGTTCCGGCCGGCAGGGCCATCGTGACCATCAAAGGCGATAGCTGACGATCTCAGTGGGGCATTTGGTTACCCACCGCAACAATGTCCCGGGAAAACGTGCGTTGGGTTGGCTGGAAAAGAGGGGGACACCTGTTGCCAAGCGGTCCCGCACCGGAGGGCAAGATGACCTTGCCGAGGGGCATCGGCATGGTGG
>Ga0075425_100007873_pt1 | contig 11271 bp, 9 predicted proteins | sample SoiMethybrSBSTD4_FD_75300 | JGI IMG/M metagenome (GOLD analysis project Ga0075425, IMG submission 75300) | Bulk soil microbial communities from a Populus tree surrounding site in Tennessee, USA - Soil MetaG P. TD hybrid SBSTD4 | ecosystem: Environmental > Terrestrial > Soil > Tree plantation...
AAAATCACCGGCACGCCGGTGAAATTCGATCCCAAAGTGATGATGCAGCAACGCATGCAGCAGCCTCAGCAGCAGCAAAACCCATGACAGAATTGAGGGTATGTTTTAGGGGTTTGCAGCGTTGGCGCCAGAAGCAAAACAGACTGAGGACAGCGAATGAGTGAGATTCGCATGGCTCCGGCTGGCGATAAGCACTACGAAGCAACCGTTGTAGCGCGGCGCGACCTTTCCGAAGACTTGTGGCTGGTCAAAGTGAACCCCGGCGGCCCGTTCCAATTTAAGGCCGGCCAGTACGCCACGCTCGGCGTGGATCACGATGGCAAGCGCATCGAGCGAGCCTACTCCATTGTTTCTTCTCCCTATGAACAGGATTGGCTCGAATTCTTCATTGAACTTGTTCCGCAGGGCGAACTCACGCCACACCTGTACAAGCTGTATCCGGGAGACAAACTCCTGTGCCGCAAGATCGCCAAAGGCCGCTTCACACTGGATCTTCGCAGCGGCCGCACCAACCACTTGCTGCTCTCGACGGTCACCGGACTCGCGCCGTTTGTCAGCTACGTGCGCACGCTCTATAAAGATTGGAAAGCCGGCAACTCTCCGATGCCCGGCAATCACAAACTTTTCTGTATTCAGGGCGGAAGCCGGTCCTGGGAATTCGGCTATCGCGACGAAATGGAAAAGTTCGCAGCCGAAGCGCCCTGGCTCAAATACGTGACCACGGTCAGCCGCCCATGGGAGGACGAATCCTGGCGCGGCGAAACGGGCCGAGTGGATGACCTGATTCGCAAGTACACCGATGAGTGGGGATTAAGGCCGCAGGACACCACGGGCTACCTCTGCGGCCATCCGAGTATGGTGGAAAACGGACGCGGCATTCTGCAGCGCGCCGGCTGGAAGAAAGACCAGATGTTTGAAGAAGTCTATTTTCAACCTGCCAAAGAAGGCTGAAAAACGCGGCCAAAACTGCACTGTCCTCCAAAGTGAAAACTGTACCGATGGCGGGCTGTCCCAAGACTGTCCCTGCGTTCAGTAGATTCTGACGCAACCTTTTATTATCGTGGCAGTGGACGCAGATGAAAAAACTCCTCGCAGCGCTGATGGAAGTGACGGGCCTCCGGCAGTTCTTCACCGGGGTGACGGTCGAGCTTCCCTCCTATTTCTTGCCCAATTTCCGAGTAGTGGAATTGCACGATGCAAAGCGCGCGCGGGTACGGCCCCTTACGGGGCGTTAGACCATTCCGGACGCCGAGACGGGCGAGGCAACGATGACCGAGACAGAAGCCTTCAAGGAATTCAAGCAGGGGTTGGCGCTGCTGCGCGACAACTTCGCGGAAAAAGCCCTGCCGCACATGGAAAAAGCGGCCCGCCTGGAAAAGAACAATCCTTATTACATGTCGTATCTGGGCGTGGTGATGGCGCGCTCTGAGCAGAAATGGGCCGAAGCGGAGAAGCTCTGCGATGGCGCGGTGCGCATGAAGCGTAATCAAGCGCAACTATACCTGAATCTGGCGGAAGTTTACGCTACGGCAGGCCGCAAGGATGACGCGGTGGAAACGTTGCAGGCCGGCATAAAATTCGCGCGGCGCGACGTGCGGTTGAACCTGGCGCTGAACCGGCTAGTGACTCGCCGGCCGCCGGTGTTCACATTTTTGTCGCGGCGGCATCCACTGAACAAGGGAGTTGGCAAGCTGCGGCATCGCACGCTGGAGTTGCTGGGCAGATCGTCGTAAACAGCTAACGAGTTTCGTCCACCCCCAAACACAGAGAGGGCGTCTGAGAAATCAGGCGCCCTTTTTGTTTTGCGGTTGAACGCTGAGAGATCCTTGCTGCACCTGCGCCCCTCGGCGGGCAGGCTCGGAATGACGAGTGCGGCGGACGAAGCTCGGTCGCTTACCGCTGAGTGGGCGGGATGAAGGAGTAGGCGTGCTGCATGCCCATTTCCATGAGCAGCTTGATGCCGACGCCGTTTAGGCCATTGGGGAGAGCGTCTACGCGGACCACTTCGGCGAGGTATTCGCGGTTGAGCGCCGACGGTGAGTTGGAATAGGGCATGGTGACAAACAGGCGCAGGCCGATCTCGTAGCCCTTCTCGCTCGTCTGGAAGTAGACGCCACTGCGAGAGACGCTATGCGAGCCACGGAGATCTTCGAAATGTTCGCGCTCGGGATCCGACGGGCGAATGCGCATCAGCTGGTTGATTTTGCAGCGACGGCTGGCGCGGCGCTCTGCCTGGGACGCGCTGCGAGGGATGTGCGAATTGCCGGTTGTCTTGGTCATAAGGTCTTGCGTGGCCATGGAGAATGTCCTTTAACTCTACTGCGATTACAGGATGAATTGTAGGCGGCGATGTGTTGTTGCTCCTATAGATGAGAAGTACCTAATTGGGCAGTAGAAAAGGTACAGGCAAAGGCAGTTACGGAGGTACTACGCGGGATTGGTACTTTGCGCGAATTGTCGAGAAAGGCGTAAAGAATGGACTCGCGGGCGGACTAGCGCACATGCACCGGGTAGTAGAAATGTTCCAGATAATACAGAGCGGCGAAGGCGAGGAGCAATGCGGAAGCTGGAAGTACGATAGCGCGGATGGCTTGACGAGGCTGGCTCCAGTCGGCGGTGGCCAGGAAGAGGATGCCGGTGAGGACGGTGAGGACGATCGTCAACTGGAAGATGTGCGCGGCAGTTCCCTCGTCCTGTTGCGGCGGTTGGAAGTAGCCAGTGCAGACGGTGAGCAAAGCGACGAGGGAGAGGATGAGGAGAATCCTAGCGCTGAGGCGATGAACTCGGATGGCATGCATGGCGCGCTCCTTTGGCGATTCATGATTGGTGATCGAGGAACTCGGTTACTTTGCGTTGTAAAGTGCTAATCACTTTGTAGCATAAAGCAGATTCACAGACAAGTGTGATCGTTTCTGAGTTTGCCGGGGCGACCTAGGAAAGTGGCTACGACCTTGGAAATGTGCGATTCTGCTGCGTTCAGTGAGGAACGTTTAGCAGTTGCGAGGAAGGCGCCCGTCTGGGACGGCGGCCGCTACAGAAACGGGAGCGGAATGCAGAAAAAGTTCAAGGAACTGACAGAGAAGGAGATTCTGGCGCTGGCCATCCAGAGCGAAGAGGAAGACGGGCGGATTTTTGGCGAGTTTGCCGATGCGCTACGGGAGAGCTATCCGGCAACCGCAGACATGTTTGAGGAGATGCGGAAAGAGGAAGTGGAGCACCGCGACCGGCTTTTCGAACAGTTCCGGCAAAGGTTTGGCGAGCACATTCCGCTGATCCGACGGGAGAATGTGAAAGGCTTTCTGCAGCGGAGGCCGCTATGGCTGGTGCGCCCGCTGGGCGTGAATGCAGCGCGGAAACATGCGCGAATGATGGAGTTGGAGGCAGTGCGGTTTTACCAGCGCGCGGCAGACCGCGTGTCGCACGTGGGCACTCGCGAACTGCTGAATAAGCTGGCAGACGAAGAGAGGAAGCATTCAGAAACCGCGGGAAACCTGGAAGAGAAGCACTTGACCGAGCACGCGCAGGCGCAGGAAGCGGAGTCGCACAAGAAACTGTTTCTGTTGCAGGTGATTCAGCCGGGGCTGGCAGGCCTGATGGATGGATCGGTGTCCACGCTGGCGCCGCTATTTGCGGCGGCGTATGCGACGCACAAAACGTGGGAGGCGTTTCTGGTGGGGATTGCGGCTTCGCTAGGCGCGGGAATCTCGATGGCGTTTGCGGAGGGGCTGTCGGACGACGGGTCGCTGACGGGAAGAGGGTCACCGTGGGTGCGCGGGATAGTGACGGGAGCGATGACAACGGCAGGCGGGCTGGGACATACATTTCCCTTCCTGATCAAGGATTTCCGGCTGGCGATGACGGTGGCGATTCTGGTGGTGACGGTGGAGTTGGGAGTGATCAGCTGGGTGCGGCACAAGTACATGGATACGCCGTTTTTGCAGGCGGCGTTTCAAGTGGTGGTGGGGGGAGTGCTGGTATTTTTGACGGGGATTTTGATCGGGAGTTCCTAGAGGCAGTTCAAAGCGGGAGGTTTGAAGTTCCAAGTAACCCTCTTTTCGGATGACTTTTCAGGCTACGCAACCGACAGACTATTTCGACGCGGGAGGAAGAAATGAGAATGATTGCGAAAGTTGTGGCCGTGGTTTGCGCTGTAGTTCTTGCGATGGTTGGGATGGCGAAGTATGCGGGAGCTTCGGATAGCGGAGCGGTTACGGTCAAGGGATATGTGCTGGATTCGGCTTGCGCATTTACGAAGGATTTGAAGAAACCGATCAGCAAGGAGTGTGCGGTAGCTTGCGCGAAGGCAGGGTCGGCTCTTGTAATTTTGGCGGAGGACGGGACGATTTATTGGCCGATCGCGGACACGACCCCGTCGAGCGGACAGAATACGAAGCTGTTGCCGTTTGCGGGGGAGAAGGTGACGGCGAGCGGGAAGGTCTACGATCGCGGCGGGTCGAAGGCTTTGGTGATTGTGAAGATTGAAGCACAAAAGTAAGGCGAGAGTGGCAGAGCTGCGCCGTTAACGCGTCCGTGGATGATACAACTCTGAAGGCGGGAGCGGGCTTGCCTCAAGGCGGTCCCGAGCCGAGGCACGCCTGGTACCAGGCACGCACAGAAATCTGTGCTACTAGTCGGTGTGGGCGGGGGCGGGATGAGGTGAACGGCCGGGAGCGAAGGCGCGCTGGAGCCGGGACTGCAGCCGGTCGAGATAGAGATAAACGACGGGCGTGGTGAAGAGTGTTAGGAGCTGGCTGAGAATGAGGCCGCCGACGATGGCGATGCCTAGTGGGCGCCGGAGTTCGGAGCCGACGCCCGCGCCAACAGCGAGAGGAAGAGCGCCGAAGAGGGCGGCCATGGTAGTCATCAGAATCGGCCGGAAGCGGAGCAAGCAGGCTTGATGGATGGCTTCGACTGGTTCCATCTTCTGTTGCATTTCAGCTTGAACGGCGAAATCGACCATCAAGATGGCGTTTTTCTTGACGATGCCGATGAGCAGGATGATACCGATGACGGCAATCATGCTGAGCTCGGTTTTGGTGAGCAGCAGAGCCAGGAGAGCGCCGACGCCGGCGGAAGGCAAGGTAGAGAGAATGGTGATGGGGTGGATGTAGCTTTCATAAAGAATGCCGAGAATGATGTACACGGCGGCGAGTGCGGTGATGATGAGGACGAGCATGGAGGACTGGGATTCCTGAAAGGCCTGGGCGGTGCCCTGGAAGCCGCCATGAACGGTAGGAGGAATGCCGAGTTCGCGCATGAGATTTTGAATTCGGACAACGGCGTCGCCGAGTGCACCTCCGGGGCCCAGGTTGAACGAGAGAGTGATGGAGGGATAGAGGCCCTGGTGGTTGACGGAGAGTGAAGTGTTGGAGTGCTCGTAGTGGGCGAAAGAGCTCAGTGGCACGACGCCACCGGAACTGGTGGGAACGTAAATCTGGCGCAAGCCGTCGGGGCCCTGAGTGTATTTGTCAGAGACCTCCAGCACGACGTGATACTGGTTGAGGCCTTTGTAGATGTTGGAGACCTGACGCTGGCCGAACGCGTCGCCGAGGGTGTTGTCAATGTCGGCCATGTTGACACCGAGGCGCGAGGCGGTGTCGCGATCAATGACTAGATTGCTTTCGAGGCCGCGGACCTGCTGGTCGGTGTTGACGTCGTAAATGCCGGGAAGAGTCCGCATTTTTTCCTGAAGAATGGGCGCCCAGTGGTTGAGGTCGGACAGATTTTCCGCTTGCAGAGTGTATTGGTATTGCGCGCCTCCGAAGCGTCCGCCGATGCTCAAGTCCTGAACAGACTGCATGAAGAGTTGTGCGCCGGGAATTTTGGCGGTCTTGCCGCGCAGGCGAGAGATAACCTGGTCTGAACTCATCTTGCGTTCTTCGAGCGGCTTCAACTGAGCAAACATGCGCGAGGTGCTAGTACCGTTGCCGCCGCCGGTGAAGGCGGTGACGGTGTCGACGGCCGGATCGGCCATGACGATCTTGTTGAACTCCTTGAGCTTTTCGGACATGGCAGCGAAAGAGATGTCCTGATCGCCCTGGATGTAGCCGTTGATGCGGCCAGTGTCCTGCTGCGGGAAAAAGCCTTTGGGAACGGCAACGTAGAGATAGCCGGTAACCACGATGGTGATGATGGTGGTCAAGAGAACAGCAAACTGGTGGCGAAGGACGACGCGGAGGATGCGGTCGTAAAAGCGGACGACTCCGTTGAAAGCATTTTCGGCGAGGCGATAGACCCAGTTGTGGCGGCCGGTATCCACTTTGAGGAAGCGGGCGCAGAGCATGGGCGTGGTGGTGAGCGAAACGAACATGGAAACGGCGATGGCCACGCTGAGGGTGACGGCGAATTCGCGGAAGAGTCGGCCTACGATGCCCGGGAACATCAAAATTGGGATGAAGACGGCAACGAGCGAAGCGCTCATGGAAAGAACGGTGAAGCCAATCTCTTTGGCGCCGAGCATGGTAGCGGCGAAAGGCTTCATGCCGCCTTCCATGTGGCGCGCGATATTTTCGATGACGACGATGGCGTCGTCGACGACGAAACCGGTGGAAATGGTGAGGGCCATGAGAGAAAGGTTGTCGAGGCTGTAGCCGCAGAGATACATGACACCGAAGGTGCCGACGAGAGAAAGCGGCACAGCGATGCTGGGAATGATGGTGGCCCAGACGTTGCGCAAGAAAACGAAGACCACGAGGATGACCAGAGAGATGGAGATGATCAGTGTGCGCTCGACGTCGTGAATGGAAGCGCGAATGGTGGTGGTGCGGTCAATGGCGATATTGAGGTGAAGAGATGGAGAGATGGAGGCGCGCAACTCGGGCATGATGGCCTTGATGCGGTCCACCGTTTCGATCATGTTGGCGCCGGGCTGGCGGAATACAGCGAGAATAACGGAAGGTTCGCCGTTGGAAAGGCCGAGGTTGCGAACGTCTTCCACCGAGTCGACGACCTCGCCAATGTCGCGCAGGCGGACCGGTGCTCCCGGATGACCCGCAACGATGAGGGGTTGATACTCGTAGGCCTTGAAGAGCTGGTCGGTATCGGTGATGGTCCACATGTGGGTGGAATCCGCCACAGCACCTTTGGCGAGGTTGGCGTTGGCGGACTGCAGACCCTTGCGGACGGTTTCCAGGCTGATGCCATAGCTGTTGATGAGGCTGGGATTGACGCTGACGCGGACGGCGGGCCGCGAACTTCCCCATGTGAAAACCTGGCCGACACCTTCGACTTGCGCCAGTTTCTGCGCCAGGATGGAATCGGCTGCGTCGTAGAGCTGGGCGGGGGGTACGTTGGTGGAGGTAAGAGAGAGAAGGAGGATGGGAGCGTCCGCGGGATTGACCTTGCGATAGGTGGGCTGGCCTGGGAGGTCGGCGGGCAGCTGGGTGCGGGCGGCGTTGATGGCGGCCTGGACGTCGCGCGCGGCGGCATTGATGTCGCGATTGAGATCGAACTGGAGAACGACGCCGGTGTTGCCGAAGCCGCTCGAAGAGGTCATCTGTGTGACGCCGGAGATGCGGCCGAACTGGCGTTCGAGGGGAGTAGCGACGGCGGAAGCCATCGTTTCCGGGCTGGCCCCGGGAAGGCCCGCGCCTACAGCAATGGTAGGGAAATCGATCTGCGGAAGCGGTGCTACCGGGAGAAAACGGAACGCAACAGCGCCGGAGAGAAAAATGGCGAGGGTGATGAGAGTAGTCGCGACCGGGCGGCGAATGAAGGGCGCAGAAAAGTTGGAGGAGAAATTCACGGACTAGTCCCCCGGCTGGTGCAAAGCGGCCTCGTCAATGGGATTGCCGAGGCGGAATGAGAAGCGACGCGAGAGCCAGTCGAACGCCAGATAAACAACGGGCGTGGTGTAGAGCGTCAAGATCTGGCTGAGGATCAGCCCGCCGACGATGGTGATGCCGAGAGGACGGCGGAGTTCGGAACCAACGCCAGTGCCAAGAGCAAGGGGCAAGCCGGCGAGCAATGCGGCCATGGTGGTCATCATGATTGGACGGAAGCGAAGCAGACAAGCTTCGTAAATGGAATCGAGAGGAGATTTACCTTCGTTGCGCTCGGCTTCAAGCGCGAAGTCAATCATCATGATGGCGTTTTTCTTGACGATGCCGATCAGCAAGATGATGCCGATGAGGGCGATGATGCTGAATTCGGTGCGGTAGAGGAGCAGCGCGAGGATGGCGCCGACGCCAGCGGAAGGCAACGTGGAGAGAATGGTAATCGGGTGGATGAAACTTTCATACAGAATGCCGAGGACGATGTAGACGGTGACGAGAGCGGCGAGAATGAGAATAGGCTCGTTGGAAAGTGATTTCAGAAACGCAGCGGCAGTCCCTTGGAATGTGGCCTGAATACTGGGCGGAAGGCCAATGTCCTGTTTGACGCGGTTGATGGCATTGACGGCGTCGCCGAGAGAGGCATTGGGCGCAAGGTTGAACGAAAGCGTGACGACGGGAAACTGCCCCTGATGGTTGAGGGCGAGCGCGGTAGGCGCCGTAGTGATGCTGGTAAAAGCGCTGAGCGGGACTTGGTTGCCGTTGGAAGAGTGAACGTAGATATTTTTCAGAGCGTCGGGATTTTGCTGGAACGAGGGATCGGCCTCCATGACGACGTGATACTGGTTGAGCTGAGTGTAGATGGTGGAGACCTGACGCTGGCCGAAGGCGTCGTAGAGGGTGTTGTCGATGTCGGCGGGAAGAATGCCGAGCCGCGAGGCGGAGTCGCGATCGATGGTTAGGTTGACCAAGAGGCCGCCGTTGAGCTGGTCACTGGCAACGTCGCGCAGTTCGGGAAGTTGCTTCAAACGATCCATGAAGCGCGGAACCCAAGCGGCGAGCTCTTTGGCGTCCACGTCTTCCAGGCTGTATTGGAATTGCGTGCGGCTGACGCGGTCTTCGACAGTGAGGTCTTGCACAGGCTGCATGAACAGAGTTATGCCATCGACATGGTCGAGTTTCGGCTGAAGGCGACGAATTACGTCCGAAGCACTTAGATTGCGTTCCTTCAGCGGCTTCAAGTTGATCTGGATGCGACCACTGTTGAGCGTGGTGTTGGTGCCGTCAATGCCGATAAACGAAGAGAGGCTTTCCACTGCGGGATCCTGCAAGATGACCTTGGCCAGTTCCTGCTGACGTTCTCCCATCGCTTTGAAGGAGATGCTTTGTGGTGCTTCGGAAACACCGAGGATCACTCCGGTATCCTGTACCGGGAAAAAGCCCTTGGGGACGTAGATGTAAAGAAGGATAGTGCCGACGAGAGTGGCGAAGGTGACAAGGAGAGTGATCGTACGGAAGCGGAGAACGAATTTCAGAGTGCGGCCGTAGAAAGCGATGACGGCGTTGAAGGCGTCTTCAGACTTGCGGTAGAACCAGGTCTCGTCCTCTTTTCTTTGCTGGCGAAGCAGCTTGGCGCACATCATCGGAGTGAGGGTAAGTGAAACGACCGCCGAGACGAGAATTGTGACCGCAAGGGTGATGGCGAATTCGCGGAAGAGTCGGCCCACGATGTCGCCCATGAAGAGCAGCGGGATCAGTACGGCGATGAGCGAAATAGTCAGCGAGAGAATGGTGAAGCCGATCTGCTCGGAACCCTTCAAAGCGGCGTCGAGAGGCGAGTCGCCTTCTTCAATGTAGCGGCTGATATTTTCGATCATGACGATGGCATCGTCGACCACGAAGCCCGTGGAGATGGTGAGCGCCATGAGGGAAAGGTTGTTGAGACTGTAGCCGAGCAGATACATCACACCGAACGTGCCGATAAGAGAGAGCGGAACGGCCACGCTGGGAATGATGGTGGCGCGGAAGCTGCGCAAGAAAAGGAAAATGACCATCACGACGAGCGCGACAGTGAGCATCAATTCAAACTGAACGTCTTCGACGGAGGCGCGAATGGTGCCGGTGCGGTCGGTGAGAATATCGAGTTGAACGGCGGCGGGCAGGGCGGCTTGCAGCTGGGGAAGAAGCTTCTTGATGCGGTCCACGACGCCAATGATGTTGGCCCCGGGCTGGCGCTGGATGTTCATCAGGACGGCGGGATTCTGGTTGGCCCAGGCGGCTTGCAGAGCGTTTTCGACACCGTCGGAGACTGTCGCGACGTCGGCTACACGGACCGGCGCGCCATTACGATACGCGACGATGATGGGTCGATAGTGATCGCCGCTGAAAAGCTGGTCGTTCGCGCCGATGGTGTAGGACTGTTGCGGGCCATCGAAGGTTCCCTTGGCTTGATTTACATTGGCGTTGCTGAGCGCGGTCCGCAGATCTTCCAGACTTAGGCCGTAGGAAGCCAGAGCCGTAGGCTTGGCTTGAATGCGAACCGCCGGGCGCTGGCCGCCGCTAATGCTGACCATGCCGACACCGGGAAGTTGGGAAATCTTTTGCGCCAGCATGGTATCGGCAAGGTCTTCGACTTTGGAGAGCGGAAGAGTTTTGGAAGTGAGCGCCAAGGTAAGAATGGGAGCGTCCGCAGGATTGACCTTGCTGTAGATGGGAGGATTGGGCAGTCCCTGCGGCAAGAGATTGGAAGCGCTGTTGATTGCGGCCTGAACTTCCTGCTCGGCGATATCGATATTGAGGTTGAGATCGAACTGCAGCGTGACGACCGAACTGCCGAAGGAACTGATCGAGGTCATCTGATTGAGGCCAGGAATTTCGCCGAATTGCCGCTCGAGGGGAGCGGTCACGGACGAGGCCATGACCTCAGGACTAGCCCCGGGATAAAAAGTCTGAATCTGAATGGTCGGGTAGTCGACTTGCGGCAGCGCGGAAACCGGCAACTGACGATACGCGACAAAACCAACCAGCAAGACGCCGACCATCAACAGCGTGGTAGCGACAGGCCGCAGAATGAACGGCCGGGAAGGACTCATCGCTTGGAACCTTTGCGGGTTTGGGCGTTGGGCTGCTGCGCGGCGCTGGGCGTAGGCGCACTGGCTGGCGAGGAAGTGGCATTCGGCGCGGCAACGGCGGCCGCCCCAGTGGGCGCGGCGTTGGGAATGACCTTGGTGCCGTCCTGCAATTTATCCTGACCATCAGTGACTACGACCTGGCCCGCTTGTAAGCCGTCGCTGATGCCGACGGTTCCGCCGGTCGTTTGGGCGATGGTAACGTTTTGAATTTTAACGGTATTTCCGTCGCCCACTACGTAGACGTAAGTTCCTTGTGGACCGCGCTGAATGGCGGCCAGTGGGACCAGGCTCAGATTGCGCCTGGTGTCTACGAGGAGATGAGTGTTCACAAACTGATTGGGAAAGAGACGGCTGTCTTCATTGTTGAA
>Ga0075425_100007874_pt1 | contig 11270 bp, 10 predicted proteins | sample SoiMethybrSBSTD4_FD_75300 | JGI IMG/M metagenome (GOLD analysis project Ga0075425, IMG submission 75300) | Bulk soil microbial communities from a Populus tree surrounding site in Tennessee, USA - Soil MetaG P. TD hybrid SBSTD4 | ecosystem: Environmental > Terrestrial > Soil > Tree plantation...
GGTTTTTCGTCTACACGATCATCAGCCCCCGCCTATTGGTCGAAGGATTTCGTTGAGCACCTTCGCACCGTTCACTTCGCTCTTATCGCAATATCCTTGGGACCTTCTTGTCCGCTTAGAACGTTGCTTTGCTTCTGAGTTCATAACTTTGATTTTCCTTTCGTCCATGCGAACTGCTTATGCGGTTGATTCGCCTGATCCCAAGTTGGGAACATCTGGGAACAAAACCCCAGCGACTCGCTCGACCGCACGCCGTTGCGAGTCGGGAATTGCGTGCATGTAGATGTTGAGGGTTGTCTCAAGGTCGGAATGACCGAGTATTGCTTGTGCGGTCTTGAGGGACTCGCCTACTTCTCCCATTAAGGTGCCGCTTGCATGGCGAAATGAGTGCCAAGATACGCGGGGCAGTCCCATCTTGTCGCAAGTGGGCGCTAACGCACGGTTGTAGAGGTTTTTAGGGCTAAGAGGTGTTCCCTTGGCGGTGCAGAACACGAGGTCCTCGGGACACAATGTTGGCTACTGCCTCGATGCAATTCGAGAGCCCTACGTAAAACCGAGTTCACTGGTACGACTCGTTTGCTACTCCGAGTTTTTGGGGTTCCAAAATTCCCGTCAGCGTACGTTTCGGATACTTCGATAGTGCCGCGTGTGAAATCGAGCCGGCCCCAACGAAGTGCGAGAATCTCTCCGATCCTCATCCCCGTTAGAACCGCAGTCACCACAACAGTGCGGCAACTCGTGAAGCGAGATCCGTCTAGTCTGCCGGAAATCAGTTTTCGGTTTCACTCGATGCGTCGCACCTGCGCAAGAACGCCAGCGGAAGGCGGAATAGTCCCAATATTGGAAATGATTCAAAGCTTGGCCGACTCTAAACCAATAGCCGTTATTGGGGAAGTGGACCAGCTTTAGTTTCGATTTCCGGCAGGGCTAGTGGTGCATAGAGTTCGTCTACTTAGCGGTGATCCTCGCGCAAACCTAGGAAATTGCGCGGTCGGGCAAAGGCGGGCAACATTCTATCCGGCAGGTAGATTTTCCCACTCCCATTCATTTCACTGAGATCAAAGCTTATTCATGACTGTGTTCAGTTTGTCGATCGACGCCTGAATCGCGTCAAATGTCGGCGCAATCCCAAAAATCATCGGAGTCGTTTTCGTGTAATCCTCGCGAAGCCGTTCTAGCATCCCTGCACTCGGCGCAACTGCCCACGAACCCGGTTTCGCCGAAGCCAGATCGAAATCGGGCCTATTGAAAAACAACTGCGCATGCCGAACGCAATTCGCGCCCAAATCGCGATCCGCGAGCGCGGCAGGACCTGCAGGAGATGCCCCCAGACAATGGAGGTCGTAATAGTGTCTCGAGATTCGCTGTCCTTCTTGCCGGAGTTCGCCGCGATTTTCGAACCATCGCCTTAGTCCGTGAGCGATTACCGCCTTGTCCCAGAATGACCGAGTTGCTTCGATCGTTGTCACTCCAGGAACCTGAATACCCAACGTCGGCACGTCGTCCGCAACGTAGGGACGAATTGTAGCCTCCCGGTGGGGATCGAGCGCCGATTTAGCCCCGCATTCGATTCTCACCGCGGAACGAACATAATCTGTCTCTTTCGGAATAATTCCCGGATAAAAGACGAGCAAGGTTTGACCGTCGGGATCTGTATCGTCCAATTCGACCTTACTGTCTTCTCCCACAAATTCCGCAAGTCGTTTTCTGACACCCTCTCGCAGAGTGTTCTTCACCCAGTTTTGGCATGCATCTCGAATGGCGTCGAGTTTTGCTTTCCTTTTCTTGCCTGAAAGAGCTTCCAGTTCTTCGACCGTTGCCGCCTGATGAAGGTCCTCACGAAATGCGGTGATATCGATGTCTTCAGAAAATCGGTTGATAAGGCCGTACGCTTTCGACAGGGAGGTTCCCCCTTTAAAGAGGAGTCTTGGACCTCCTGCGTCCAGTCCGTGATACAGCGCATCTAGGGTCCAGCACACCCAGAAGTCCTTTTCGATATATTGTGCGTTGGCGCCGAGTCGATGGGCCGCCGACAAGAACGCATCAATGCGATCTTTCTCGGGGGCGGACAGAAATTTCTTGAATCCGTCGTTCACTGTTTCTGTTTCCTTGCCTGGTCCGCTGACTCCGACTCCTTCAGGAGTTCATCGACGAACTTCTGCATCCAGATTGGCAATGCAGAAAATCCATCCCTCAAGTCTTCGCGCATCCTGTTCCCAGCATTATTGGACTGCAGCACCTTCTTGAGTTGCTGAATCGCCTTTTTGCGTTCCTGTGGTCGCGACAATATGTCTTTCATCCAGTGGAGCGCTTGAACGATTCGCATGGCCGGTCGTCCTGCCCAGAACAGTCGGCTCGGGGCTGCCGTCTTGAAGTGAATCACCTGATTTCCAATGCGGATCGGCTTCAGGCGTCCATCCACCATGACTTCGATTCGGGCCGACACAGATGTTGTGAGCCCTAGATCATTTGCCGCTGTCATTCCATCCAGCAACAGTCTCACGTTGTCCCGGCGGGCTACGGCCTCAATCACGGCGCGGTAGTCCGGTACCGTGGTTTTTCCAGTTAGTTCGTTTTTCGTCGGGCGGTCATAAAGTCCCCAGTCGATTCGTCGCAGATATCCTGTCCGTACCAGACGCTGGAGCACTTTGTCGATTGCTGACCGACTCCCAAGAACCGCGAAATCGTTCGGCGTCCAGACCTGCGTCGCGGGGTTGCTGGAGATTTGGTCCAAAACCCGGCTCTTTAGTTCCGAGCCTCGGGGCTTATTCATTTGCACTCCTTTTGTCCGAAATATACCACATTTTTAGGACTATGAGCCGAGAATGTCCGAAATACGCATCATTATTCGGACATTTTACCTCTAGCACGATGCCCGGTTACCGAGACGGAGGCCGCAAAAAACCGCTGGACATAAGGATACAAAGGGACTAAAAAGGATACAACTCGGTCCTTTTAATCTGGCGCCGTCAGCCATGGACTATGGACGGGCTGTAGGAAGAAGGAGCTTCGATGCAAACCAATCTCGAGCAATGTCCCTTGTGCGGGACCGAGTTGTCCCAAACGAAATATCGCGAAATTCGGGCCAAACTGAAGGAGCAAGACGAACGGAACAGCAGGGAGCTGGAAGACGCCAAACTGGCGGTCCACAGGGAAGCCGAGCAGGAGTTTCATAAGAAGTTGGAACAAGAAAGCAGGGCAGCAGAAAAGAGGGCGCGAGCAGAAGCCGACAAGCAAGTGCAAAAGGTCATCGCTGAGAAGGCCACGCTTAGCGGCAAACTCAAAGCGGCCGAGGCCCAAGAAGCCGAGATTCGGAAGGAAGCGCAAGCGGAAATCGAAAAACAGAAGGAGCTTGCTGCGAAAAGGGCAAAATCGGAATTCGAGGAAAAGGTAAAAAAGTTGGCGCTGGAACGAGACGAGGCTTCAAAGAAACTGAAGGACGCCGAAGCGCGGGAAGTGGAGATTCGAAAGGAAACCGAGGAAAAGGCGGAAAAGGTCTGGCAGAAGGAGTTGGCTGCCCAGCGCCAAGCGCTGGAAAAGGACAAAACCAACGCCCTCCTGAAACAGCAGTCGGAACAGAATCGCGAGCGCGAGTCTTACCAGAAGAAAGTCAGGATCATGGAGCAGCAGTTACAAAGAAAGACTGCAAATGAACTGGGTGATGGTGGAGAAATCGACGTCTTCGAGGCGCTGCGAGATGCATTCCAAGGCGACAAGATTTCACGCATCAAGAAGGGACAGCCGGGCGCGGATATTCTGCACGAGGTCATGTATAAGGGCGAAGTGTGCGGCCGGATCGTGACGGATTCCAAGGTTCGTCAGGGCTGGCAGAACGCATACGTCGCGAAACTCCGGAGCGATAAAGTCGAAGCCAAAGCGGAGCACGCCATCCTGGCAACGACTGTCTTTCCGGCGGGGAAAAAGAACGTCTGTATCGAATCGGATGTAATCGTGGCTTCGCCGGGGCTCGTTGTCCATATAACCGGACTTCTGCGGCAAGCGATGATCACCATGCATGTCAAGGGTCTGAGCATGCGCGAGCGTTCCAACAAAATGAGCCAGCTGTATAACCTCATCACCTCCGAGTCCTACCGCAAAAAATTCGCGGAGGCCGAGAGACTGGCCCAGGATGTCCTGGACCTTGACGTTCAGGAGAAGAAGGACCACGACCTCGTTTGGCGGAAGCGGGGCACGATGGCGACCCGCATCAAGGGGGTGTTGCGGGATATAGAAGCGGACGTCGCTGCGGTGATCGAAAGGGCCGATGCGCTGCCGGCGATCGGCGTCGGAATCCGAAAGGCCGCATCGCTCTTGCCATCAGACTTCGTAGATGCTACGCAGGAAGAGTTGGGGCGTTGAGCAGCCGCGACTCGCCTTGACATGACCTTGGGTTCCGAGATGGGGGAGGGCGGAATGGACCAGGCAATAACGCTTCATTGGCAGGAGCGCCGACTCGGACGAACGCTGCTAAGGACGTACCGGGATAGCGTCGATCTCTATGATGTTTTCCCGAATGACCGGCAGCCGCGGATGGGGCCAAAAGAAGACCTGGAATTGCAGAGGCAAATCGAAGCGAATGAGGGAATCTTCGAGCCGCTGTTGCTCGAGCCACATCCGGAAAACAGGGATAAGTTCCGAATCATTGACGGTGACCGGCGGTGGACGAACTCCAAGATCCTGGTGGAAGTCCACAAGAAGGAGCAATACCGGCGCCTTCCTGCCGAGATCACGGACCGAACCCTCACGGATGAAGAACGACTTCGCACCTGGATTTACATCCATCGGCAGAGGCGAGAGTGGGACACCAAAGAGAAAGAGATGGTGGCCTACAGCCTGGTCAACATGGTTGGGCGAGCGAGTGCCGCCAACATTCTGGGAATCACCGTCAGAGAGTTGGACAAACTCGTTGAAATCTATGATCTCTCGGAGAAGCTGACCAATCTTGTGGAGCCGGGCGCTTCCATTACCTGGGCGAGAGAAATCAAGAATCTAAACCGAAAGATTCTCACTCCTACGGTGCTGGATGCGATTGTGAAGAAGGTCAACGAGCAGGAGATTACGAATTCCAAAGAGATTCGTAAGCTCCGCCAGATTCTTAAGGATCCGGTCGGAAAAGAGCATTTTCTTGCTTCCGGAGGCACCATCGACACGGCGCTGCGGACTCTGGGGCCGGCACCATCGAAAAAAGACCAAGGGCTGCTGGGGGATATTGAACAGGTTTCAGAATCGCTACGACGTTATCCGTGGACGACGCTGGCCGCGCTAAAAGGAGACCCCCAGGTTCTCCGTAAGCTAGAAGAGACGGAGAAGCTTCTGAAGGACCTCAAGAAAGCATTATCAAGATAGATTCCGCAATTTCAATTCGGCTTGGAATCACTGCTTCGTTCGCGACACCTCTATGAAAGCCTGCATTTACAGCCGATCTACCACACGGGCTCTACAATTTGGGAACAACTTTGGGAACAAAACCGTGCCGAATACCGTGCTAAACCGTGATGCATGACGCAAGGAAATTCATGAAAAGGCAACTGCATAGCATTTCTGGATTTACCAGCGGGTTGGAGGTTCGAGTCCTCCCCGGTTCACCACTCGCTCATGCAAAGACTTACCTCATTTCTCGGCGCTACTTCTTTTTGCTCATTGTGGAGAAGCACCTGGGCTGCAACCAGAGGTCCCGGCAAGCTGTAAACGATCGGCTCGGCATCGAACCTGTTGCTTGACTCCCAATCCGGAAACCGGCGCATATGCATCAAGGCTCGCCAGTGCTAGTGCCCACTTTACGGGTGAGTCATAGTGTAAAATCGCGCTAAATGAATCCACTCGAAGTCTCTCCGGAGCAGTTCAAATCCCTGTGCGAACAGTTCATTGCAATCGCCAGCGACTATCTAGAGAAAATTGACTCTAGGTCGATTCCTCCTGAAGCTAACGGAGCGGAAGTCGAGCGAATTCTCCACGCTCCACTGCCCGAAACGGGCTTGGGTGACGAAGCAATTCGCGCAGTCAGCGATGTGGTTCAGCATTCCCGCGCTCAGAATGGCCGTTTCTTCGGTTATGTGCTTGGATCCGGTGAGGTCGTCGGCGCGGCAACCGATTTGCTCTGTAGCGTGCTCAATCAAAATGTCACAGCCTGGCGTTCTTCTCCCGCGGCGGTGACAGTCGAAAAACTCGTCGTGAGTTGGTTGGCGCGGATCGTCTCGTGTCGCGAATTCCGAGGCGTTCTCTGCGGTGGAGGATCGGCGGCAAATCTGATGGGTATGGCTATGGCTAGGGAAGCAAAAATCCCTGCCAACAAGAGTGGTATTCCACTCGATGAAAGATTTGCAATATATGCTTCAACTGAAGTCCATATGTCGATTCCCAAGGCGATCGCACTGCTTGGACTTGGCCGCGACAATTTGCGGCTGGTTCCCGTCGATAATTCCTTCCGTATGATCGCTTCGCAACTTGAGCGAACTATTCTGCGTGATACCGAAAGCGGCATCGTTCCGATTGCCGTGGTTGGTTCGGCGGGCACAGTTAACACCGGCGCCATTGATCCGCTCATCGAGATTGCCGCAATCGCAGCAAAATTCGGTGCGTGGTTTCACATCGATGGTGCATACGGCGCACTCGGAGCGATCGCGGCTCCGCACAAATTTCTCGGCATCGATCGTGCCGATTCGATTTCTCTCGATCCTCACAAATGGCTTTACCAGTCGATTGACTGCGGTTGTCTCCTATACCGTGATGCCGGTGCGGCGCGACGAGCGTTTTCCTATAGTGGCGACTACGTCCGCGCGCTGAACGACGACCCTTTTGAGAGTCTCACGTTCTTTGATGAATCCATCGAACTCTCCCGCAGGTTCCGCGCCCTGAAATTGTGGTTTTCGCTGCGTTATCACGGGCTTGCAGCGTTTAGGAAATCGATCGAGGACGATCTCCAGCGTGCTCAACGGTTAGGTTCGTCGATTGAAGGAACGGCCGATTTGCAGTTGATGGCGCCGATCGAACTTAGTGCCGTTTGTTTTCGATATGTTGGCGGCGCACATTCTGAGGAAGATCTCAATCATATAAACTCCAAAATCCTTCGCCGCATCGTGGAACGTGGAAATGTCTATCTCTCAAACGCTACTCTGCAATCGCGATTTTGCTTGCGCGCTTGCATTGTGAACCACCGCACCACCAATTCGGACATTGATCGAGTTGTCGCTGAGATTCTTGCCGTCGCCAGAGAAGTGCACAACGCAAATTGAAGGAGGGAAGGCGCAAAGCAATTGCCTGCGTCTCAGTTACGCGTCCACAGGGGTGGCGAGACTAGAATAACGCGCTCCGTGATAGACTCCGCCGATGCGTACGCAGAACAAAATCGAGGTGGTGGGCTAGCGCGCTACGGGGGCCGAAAGGATCCGTCGTGAGCGACAACTTGGTGAAGTGGTCGGCAGCCATGGTTCTCCTCGCGATTCCCAGCGAGGTGATTTGGTCGTATTTTGTCGGCGGAATGGTTCTTGCCATCGGGTCGGTCGCAATTTTTCTTCGCGGCGATTGGCAAAAGCCGCAAGGGCTGGAGAAGCTGATCCTGTTCGGGCCGCTCTTCTACGCGGCGCCCATCGCCGCCTTCGGCACCGAACATTTCACGTTGACGACGGCCATCGCCTCGATCGTACCGAAGTGGATTCCCTGGCATCTGTTTTGGGCGTATTTCGTCGGTGCTTGCTTTATTGCCGCCGCGCTGAGCTTGGTGACGGGGATTCAGGCGCGATTGTCCACGAGTTTGTTGGCCCTAACGTTTTTCCTTTTCGTCGTCCTGATGGACGCTCCGGCCTGGGCACACCATCCGCGAAATCAGACTGGCCTAACGCTGATGCTTCGGGAATTATCCTTTAGCGGTGGCGCTCTGGCACTGGCAGCCAGCTTAACCGAGCACTGGCGCGAACGCGGCAAGCGCGTTCTTACGACGATTGCGCAATACTTCGTTGCCATTCCCGTGCTGTTTTACAGCTTCGAGCAATTCCTGCACGGCGATCACGTTCCCGGCGTTCCGCTGGAACCGCTAACTCCTCAGTACGTTTACGGACACGCCATTTGGACCTACGTGGCGGCCGTGGTTTACGGAGTCGCGGGAATCCTGTTGCTTGTTGGCAAAAAAGCCCGCGCAGCAGCGACGTGGCTGGGCTTGACGGTGTTCATCGTGGTGCTAGTGGTCTACGTGCCGATCGCCATAGTAGAACGCGCCAGCCTCGACAATGGACTTAACTACGTGGCGGATACGCTGATGTTTTGTGGCACTGTTCTTCTGCTCGCGGGAGCCATGCCGCACGAAGCGCAGCTGCGCGAATCATCGGCTGATCAGTAGAGCAACGAAACCGAAGGCCATCAACGGCAGTAAGATTTGAGTGAACCACAACAGCTCCTTTCTCAACTTGTGTTCATCATTTTCTCCCGCCAAAGTGCTTGATTAACGCGCAAATCGTCCATGTGGAGTTCTGGGAACCTGACTTGATTGCATAACAATTGTCGGCCCTCGGCCCGAGTAAGTTGTTCGACGGCCATAAGCTCGGGAGAAAGACGCCGAACATGTTACTGATAGGCATGGGCTACCACCCGAGCTTTCAGACGATTGCATTTTTAATGGAAGCGACTGGTGAGTGGGGTGAAGAGGAAATCTTAACAACAGAAGGAGATTATTTCTGTACTGCCTGTTCGGTATTTCGCTTGTCGGACTCCAACGGAGTACAGGCGCCTTCACTTAGCCAGCAACTGGTGTGCTTTTTCGATGAGCGTTGATGAGGCACGGTCTTCTGGATGCCTCAGTTTGTGACAGACTCTGCCCCTATAAGGAAAAGAGAATTATTTGGAGTTTGCGGGAGCAATTTTAGAAGTTCAGGTGCCGACTGCAAACCATTCATAACAGGCATCCGAGAAGTCTAGGACGATTAGGTCGGACTTGTTTTGCTTCGCTAGGCGTCTGAGACGCACTCGTCTACAGCGTTTCTATGAGCCTCAGGCTGGCGCGCAATCTTACCGGTTTGTTTCAGCCAGTGGACTTTGCCCGAGGTAAAATCCGCGAACAGCGTGACGATCAGGATGCTCACGATTGGGACGGCGGTCTCGAGCCCTATCGTCGGTTGCTTTGAATTTGGATGCAGCTCATCCAAATTTTGCGTTTGCCTCGGTGCAAGGTTGCCGCTAAGTTCACACTAGAGTTTTCAACGAACGCCGGGTCGCTGTCTTATGTTCGGGTGATCTGCAGCTTCGTTCTCTCCGTTCTTTCTACGTCGAAAGAACTGTCCCAGGCAGTGCGGTCGGTTCGATCTTTTCCGGATACCACGTCGTGTCCGCCAGCGAGCCCTAAAAAGGCCATCCGTAAATGAGTCCTCATGAAGTTTGGACTCATAGGCGACAAGCATAAGCGGTCCAGATGACGCGTGCAGACACGACGGGGTGTAGATGCATTTACCTCTATTGGAACGGGCGAAAGAACAAAGCACTACCTTCGCCTTTACGCCGAAAAGTCAGCCGACCTCCCCGCGCCCCCCGCGCTGCTCGACTTCCACAGACCACTCCGCGCGAATACCTCAACGAACGTTGGAACTCGGCGAGCAATACCGCTTTCACTTTGACATGACGAAATGCATCGGCTGCAAGTGTTGCGTCGTCGCTTGCAACGAGCAGAACGGAAATCCCGCTGCCATCAACTGGCGGCGCGTTGGTGAAATTGAAGGCGGATGGTACCCCAACACGCAGCGGTTGCATTTGTCGATGGGCTGCAACCATTGTCTCGAGCCTACCTGCCTTGCAGGCTGTCCGGTGGATGCATATTCCAAAGACCCGATTTCGGGAGTGGTGATCCACAGCGCTGAAACCTGTATCGGTTGTCAATACTGCACATGGAATTGCTCCTACGGAGTTCCGCAATATAACCCAGAACGCGGTGTGGTTGGAAAATGCGACATGTGCCACAACCGGCTGGCGGAAGGACGCGAGCCGGCGTGTGTCGGGGCTTGTCCCCAAGAAGCAATTCAAATCGAGATTGTGAACATTACCGAATGGAAGCGAAATTACGCTGCAAGCGCAAATGCCCCAGGTCTTCCCTCCGCCGACGACAGCGTTTCCACAACCCGAATCACGCTTCCCACGAATTTGCCTCCGGATACTCGCAAAGTGGATTTGAACCGCGTGCGCCCGGAGCACCCGCACTGGCCGTTGGTGTTCATGACCGTGCTGACTCAATTGTCCGTAGGAGCGTTCGCAGCGATCTGGCTGCTGCACATCTTTGGTCAACAAGCACGACTCAACATCGCCGCACTGGTGTCCTTAGCTGTCGGCGGGCTGGCACTCGGCGCATCCACAATGCATTTGGGACGACCCATTTATGCCTATCGCGCGCTCAAGATGTGGAAGCGCTCCTGGCTGAGCAGGGAAGTGCTTCTGTTCGGATTGTTTTCGCAGATTGCTTTTGTCTATGCGGCATTGCTTTGGCTGAACTTGCCGGGGAGCCGCGTCGCGGGAGTGATGACGGTACTTGCGGGTATTTCTGGCGTTGCGGCGAGCGCGTGCATCTATCTGGTTCCTCCGCGGCCCGCCTGGAGAAGCAAGCACACAATCGCTGAGTTCTATCTGGCGGGCGCCCTCCTGGGACCCCTCCTGGCTGCGAACATGAGGCTTGGTGCACAACCGTGGCTTATTACGGCAGTGGTTGTCGCTGCGGGCCTTCAGCTTCTCAACCTGATGGTGAAGTTTCTGTGGCTCGTGAGTTCGGATACCTTTGAGCTGAAAGCCACAGCGCGATTGCTCTCCGCCCAACTCCGTTCGCTTCTGCTTCTCCGCAGCGCACTACTTGTTGTGGGCGGAGTTATCTTGCCCCTCCGGGCCCATGCCGCAGTTGGTCTGGCGGTTGCGCTTGCTCTGGCGTTCTGTGGCGAAATCCTCGGTCGCTATCTCTTCTTCGTAAGCGTTGTGCCGAAAAACATGGCCGCTTCCTACCTGAGCGGCCGGAAGGCGGCAGCATGACGCTCAAACGCCAGCTCGGCCTCAACATTCTTGCCGAAAAGTATGCGTACTCGACCGACTCGGTGACGGGGTTCACCTCTGCACAGAAAATTCCTGAGCATTGGGTTGCCACTACCTGCGGTTATTGCTCGGTTGGCTGCGGAATGTTTGTCGGCGTTAAGGACGGCAAAGCGATCAGCGTCCGCGGTAACCCAAACCACCCCGTCAACCGCGGCATGCTTTGCCCTAAAGGACTCTCCGAGCACCACACCCTTGAAGCAGACACCCGCGCCCAATACCCG
>Ga0075425_100007876_pt1 | contig 11270 bp, 8 predicted proteins | sample SoiMethybrSBSTD4_FD_75300 | JGI IMG/M metagenome (GOLD analysis project Ga0075425, IMG submission 75300) | Bulk soil microbial communities from a Populus tree surrounding site in Tennessee, USA - Soil MetaG P. TD hybrid SBSTD4 | ecosystem: Environmental > Terrestrial > Soil > Tree plantation...
GGGATGCTCACACGACGTGGGGAGGAGAGTCCTCGGAACTAGAATCGCCTGCCACTTCAGAAGGGAGGCGTGCCACGCGCACCTGCGCCGGCCTTAAGACTTGATCGCCGAATCTGTACCCGGGCCGGAACTCCTCCAGGACCTTGCCGTCATCCTCAGGAGCGCCGGCGGGGGAGAGGGCCACGGCCTCGGCCAGGTGGGGATCGTAGGTTGTTCCGACGAGCGCCATAGGCTGGACGCCGTGCCGGGAAAGGATGGACAGAAACTGATCGCGAATTTTTTCCAGGCCGTCCCGAACCAGCGCGGGATCGGTGCGCGCGGCTGCGCGGATTCCCCGATCGAGTGAGTCCAAGACCTCAAGCAGCTCCTTCAGCCAGATCTCCATCTCGGTCCGCGATCGGCGCTCCATTTCTCGGCGCAGCCGGGCACGAAAATCGTCGGCTTCCGCCTCGCGCCTGCGTAGAAGGTTGAGGGCCTCGGCGAGCTTCGATTCCGCCCCGAGCGCTCTTTCCTTCAGCTCCGTCACGAGGCTCGGATAGCGCGGTGTCGTCTCAGCCGGTTCGTTCGCCGCCACCGCTTCTTCGTCAAAGCGGTGCCGCCGATCGGTGACCCGAATGGGGGACGCGGGGTCCTTCCGGCCTGAATCCTCGAGGTTTTTCCGATCGGAGTCTTTCATCAGCGTCCTAGAAGGCGACGGATCCTCTCCGGAATGGGAGGATGCGTGCTGAACAGATTCGTCAGGCTTGCTCCGGAGAACGGCTTCACAATGAACAGGTGGCTGGTCGTGGGTCCCCCGGCGGCGAGCATCGGCACGCGCTTGGAGTAGGCGTCGAGCTTTTCCAGGGCCCGGGCCAGCCCCTGCGGGTGCCCCACCATCTCGGCACCGGTCGCGTCGGCCTGATACTCGCGGGAGCGCGACACCGCCATCTGAATGAGCATGGCGGCGATGGGTGCCAGCAGTGCTCCCACCAGCAGGCCCAGAGGTCCACCGCCACGCTCGGAGTCCCGCCGATCTCCGATGCCTCCGAACAACGCGGCCCACCGCGCCATGCTTGCGAGAAACATCACGGCGCCTGCCAGAGTGGCGGCCACGGAGCTGATGAGGATGTCGCGGTTTTTCACGTGGCTCAGCTCGTGCGCCAGCACGCCTTCCATCTCCTCGTCGTCCAGCAGCGCCAGGATTCCCTGTGTCACCGCCACGGCGGCGTGCTGCGGGTTTCGTCCGGTTGCAAAGGCGTTGGGCGCCTGCTCGGGGAGAACGTAGAGGCGCGGCAGCGGCATCCCGGTGGGTCCGCAGAGCCGTTCCACGATGGCGTAGAGGCGGGGCGCTTCCTCCCGGGTGACCGGCTTGGCCCGCGTGGCCGCCAGGACGAGCTTGTCCGAGAACCAGTACGAGAAGAAGTTCATGCCTGCGGCGACCACCAGCGCCAGGGCGGCTCCTCCCCGTCCGCCAAAATACCCTCCCACGGCCACGATCAACATCGTGAGAAGCCCGAGGAGGAAAGCAGTTTTCAATAGGTTCATCATCAGGATCTTGCTCCCAGGATGGGGAGAGCGCTTTCAGCGCTGCTCCACCTTGATTGACTTGGATCGTGTCTCGCTGTGCTTGGGCAGGGTCACCTCCAGCACACCCTTGTCCATCACCGCCCGGATCTCCGACTGGAGGATGGACTTCGGCAGCGCGAAGCTCCGGGAAAACCTCCCGTGCGGCCGTTCGATGCGGTGAAAATCTCCTCGCAGGCCCGCCGATTCCGCGGACCTCTCCCCCTTGAGGAGGATTCGATCGCTCTCTATTCTCAGCTCAATCTGCTCGATGGAAACACCCGGGAGATCGGCTCGCAGGACGATTCGCTCGTCCGTTTCGTGGATGTCCACAGGCGGAGACCAGGCGACCGAATGAGCCGGCTCCTCGGGAGACACGCTCCTGGCATGGGGCCGCGGGGAAGCCTGGCTCGCCCCTTCCTGGCCTCGCTTCCTCTCACCCACCCAGTCACGAGTCGTGCTCATCGCATCCCTCCAGCCGGAACGTCGCTTCGGTGACCTTCAAAAAACTTGGACCTTAGAAGTTTATCGACCTGTCCGGAATGGGTCAAACCGAAGTCCGGCGCGGAAGATTTCATGCCGCCCTCTCAAAAATGAAGTCCCCCTTTTTCGGGTCGAGGTCCACCTGGACGCGATCCCCTCCCTTGAGCCTTCCCGACAGCAGTTCGACGGAGAGTGGGTTAAGAATGGCACGTTGGATGGCCCGCTTCAAAGGTCGGGCCCCGAAATCGGGGTCGTAACCCAATTTGGCCAGGTGCTCCTTGGCCCTCTGGGTCACCGTCAGGCTGAGCTTACGCTCCGCAAGGGAATGCTCCACACGGGCCAGCTGGATTTCCACAATACGATTCAGATCGTCCCGCGTCAGCGGCTGGAAACGGACGATTTCATCGATCCGATTCAGGAATTCCGGCCGGAAATACTTCTGCAGCTCGGCCAAAACGCTCCGGTCCAGCTCACCGCTCTCGCCTTTCTCCTGGGGGGGAAGGGGGATGTTGGAAGTCAGGATCACGAGCGTGTTCCGGAAATCCACGCTCCGCCCCTGACCATCGGTCAAGCGCCCGTCATCGAGGAGCTGCAGAAACACATTGAAGACTTCGGGATGTGCCTTCTCGATTTCATCAAAAAGAATCACGGAATAGGGACGCCGGCGCACGGCTTCGGTGAGCTGGCCACCCTCCTCGTATCCGACGTAGCCGGGAGGCGCCCCGATGAGCCGCGCCACGGAATGGCGCTCAGAGTACTCGGACATGTCGATGCGAATCATGGCGCGCTCGTCATCGAAGAGATTTTCGGCGAGAGCGCGAGCCAACTCCGTCTTACCCACGCCGGTGGGGCCGATGAAGATGAACGATCCGATGGGACGATTCGGGTCCTGAATGCCGGCCCGGGCGCGACGTACGGCATTGGCGACTGCCTGGATGGCCTCCTGCTGGGCCACCACGCGACGCGAGAGCCGCTCTTCCAGGCCGAGCAATCTCTCCACATCTCCCTGCAGGAGGCGAGACACCGGGATGCCGGTCCATTTGGCCACGATTTCGGCAACGTCCTCCTCGTCCACCTCCTCCTTGAGCATCTTCTGCTCTTTCTGCAGTCCCGCGAATCGCTGGTTGGCTTCCTCCAGCTGCTTCTGCAGCGTCTGGAGAGTTCCGTAGCGCAGCTTGGCCGCCTTGCCCAGATCACCTTCCCGCTCCGCCTGCTCGGCGGCCGTGCGGGTGCTCTCGGATTCCTCCTTCAGCGCGCGGATTTCCTGGATGATTTTCTTCTCCGCCTCCCAGTGGGCCCGCATTCGGTCCCGCTTCTCCTTGAGCTGGGCCAGCTCACCCGCGAGCTTTTCCAGACGCTCCCGAGAAGCGGAGTCCTTCTCCTTCTTCAGCGCCTCCCGCTCAATCTCCATTTGCACCATGCGCCGCTGGATTTCGTCGATTTCGGTGGGAACGGAATCAATCTCGATGCGCAAACGCGAGGCAGCTTCATCGATCAGGTCGATGGCCTTGTCGGGAAGGAATCGATCGGTGATATAGCGATGGGAAAGGGTGGCGGCGGCGAGCAGGGCGGAGTCCTGGATCCGCACCCCATGGTGCACCTCGTAGCGCTCTTTAAGTCCTCGCAGGATGGCGATCGTGTCCTCGACGGATGGCTCCCTCACCAGTACCGGCTGGAAGCGCCTTTCCAGTGCCGCGTCCTTCTCGATGTGCTTGCGGTATTCGTCCAGCGTCGTCGCCCCGACGCAGCGCAATTCCCCGCGCGCCAGCGCCGGCTTGAGCATGTTGGAAGCATCCACGGCCCCCTCCGCGGACCCGGCTCCCACGAGGGTGTGAAGCTCATCGATGAAGAGAATGATCGAGCCTTCGGAATCGTGGATCTCTTTGAGCACTGCCTTGAGGCGATCCTCGAACTCGCCGCGATATTTAGCCCCGGCGATGAGAGCGCCGAGATCCAGGGAGATCAGGCTCTTGTCCTTGAGCGATTCGGGGATGTCGCCGTTCACGATCCGCAGCGCCAGGCCTTCTACGATGGCGGTCTTGCCGACTCCGGGCTCGCCGATGAGAACCGGGTTGTTCTTGGTCCTCCGGGAGAGCACCTGGATGACTCGGCGAATTTCATCGTCGCGGCCGATGACCGGATCCAGCTTGCGCTGCCTCGCGAGGGCGGTGAGATCCTTCCCGTAGCGCACCAGCGCCTGATACTTTCCCTCGGGATCCGGGTCCGACACACGCTGCGATCCGCGCACCGCCTTCAGGGAGGCGAGCAGCCGCTGAGAATCGATTCCATGGCTGCGAAACAATGTGCCGAGGCTCCCGGGCGATTGCACCACCGCCATGAATAGATGTTCAGAGCTGACATAGTCATCGGAAAACTGGGACGCCACTTGGACCGCGGACTCCAGGATGCGCTGCAAAGCGGGTGAAATCCTGGGTTCGCTGGTCTCTCCCGAGATCCGTGGGAGTCTTTGCAGGCTCGAGCGCAGCTCGGCTTCCAGCGCCCCGCGATCGATTTCCATTTGATCCAATAAGGAGGGAACCACTCCTTCGTTCTGGGTAATCAACGCCAGCACGAGGTGCACGGGCTCCATGCTCGGATGGCTCATTGATACGGCGATCTCACGACTCGTCTGGATCGCTTCTCTGGCCTTGTTTGTAAATTTGTCTAGATTTACCAATGAGTTACCTCCATTTCCATCACTTAGTCGATGCACAGTATAAAAGTTGAGTGCTTCATTGTCAAGTATTCAAGGGGGACTGAGTTTATTGCTCCTTGATCCCGGGCAGGCGATATACTACGATGCCCGTTCCCGAACAGGAGTCCCACCGACCTTGAATAATCCTACAACCCGCACGCCACCTCGATCCCCCGAAGATTCCCGCGAAGCGTCGCAGACCTCGACGCTGCTCGATACCGATCCGGAGATGTATCGGGCGCTTCAAGGCGAGATTCTTCGGCAGGAACAAAGTCTCAATCTCATCGCTTCTGAAAACTACGTTAGCCGTGCGGTCCTAGAGCTGATGGGTTCGGTGTTCACCAACAAGTATGCGGAAGGCTACCCGGGGAAAAGGTACTACGGAGGTTGCCATTTCGCCGATATCGCGGAATCCCTGGCTCGGGATCGGGCCAAGCAGCTGTTCGGTGCGGAGCACGCCAATGTCCAGCCGCACTCGGGGGCCCAGGCGAACATGGCCGTTTATTTCGCGGCCCTCAAGCCGGGGGACACGGTGCTGGGGATGAGCCTTCCCCATGGGGGCCACTTGACCCACGGGCATCCGCTGAATTTTTCGGGCGCCTACTTCAAGGTCATCCCGTATGGGGTCTCCCGCGAGACGGAGCTGCTGGACTACGATGAGATGCATGACTCCGTAAGGCAACACCGGCCCCGGCTTATCGTCGTAGGGGCCAGCGCCTATTCACGGATCATCGATTTTCCAAGGATACGGCGCATCGCGGATGAATGCGGCGCGATGATCCTGGCCGACGTGGCCCATTACGCCGGGCTCATCGCCGCGGGAGAGTACCCGAGCCCCGTGCCGTATGCGGAGTTCGTAACCCTGACGACGCACAAGACCCTTCGTGGACCGCGGGGTGGGATGATCCTCTGCCAGGAACGTTTCGCGCGCGATATCGATCGGGCGGTCTTCCCGGGGATTCAAGGTGGGCCGCTGGTCCACATGATCGCGGCGAAGGCCGTGGCTTTCCAGGAGGCTTTCTCCGATCGTTTCAGAAATACTCAGGCGGCCACAATCAAGAATGCCAGGGCACTTTGCGAGACTCTACAAGCACGCGGCTTTCGCATCATTTCGGGCGGTACGGACTGCCATCTCTTCATGACGGATGTTTTTCAAAAGGGGATGACCGGTCAGGAGGCGGAGTCCATCCTCGGCGAGGCCGGCGTGGCGGTGAACAAGAACACCATTCCATTCGACACGAATCCTCCCATGAAAGCCAGCGGACTGCGGATAGGAACGCCGTGCGTCACCACCCGCGGTATGGGGGTCGAGGAGATGAGGCAAATCGGCTCGTTGCTCGCGGACCTGTTGCAGAGCGCCGGCTCCGAAGCGGTCCTCGCAAGGGCGCGGGACGAAGTGCGGACGCTCTGCGCACGCTTTCCGTTCTATCAGGGTCTGGCGCGGTCCGGATACCAGGAAGCAGGTCCCGGGGCCCGTGGCTGAGGAAAGCGCCGAAAGGGTCCTCTACCTCGTCGACGGCACATCCAACATTTTCCGCGCGTTTTATGCGATTCGCGGTCTGACGGATTCCTCAGGCCGTCCCACCAACGCCACCTTCGGCTTCACCCAGATGCTCAGGAAGCTGCTGCAGGACAGGCAGCCTGCGTTCATCGCGGTCGCCTTCGATCGTCCCGAGCCGACACATCGTCACCTGGTTTTCCCCTCCTACAAGGCTAATCGACTGGCACCGCCCGAGGAATTGATCGAACAAATCCCCGACATCAAGGAGGTCTGCCGAGTCCTGGGAGTTCCCCAGGTGGAGATGGCCGGGTTCGAAGCCGACGACTTGATGGGCACCCTGGCGCGCCAGGCGGCAGGAGAGGGATACCAGGTCATCCTCGTCTCCTCCGACAAGGACCTGCTCCAGCTGGTCTCTGACTCGATCCGGGTGCTTCACCCCTCCCGCGACGAGCTGCTCGATCGGGAAGGGGTACGACGGAGTTTCGGCGTTTACCCGGAGCAGGTGGTAGACGTGCTGGCGCTGATGGGGGATTCCAGCGACAACGTGCCCGGCGTTCCCGGAATCGGGGAGAAGGGGGCGCGGGATCTGGTGACGACTTACGGCAACCTCGAGGAGTGCCTACGTCACGCCGCAGAGATTTCCCGGAAGACCTACCGGGAGAATCTTCTCAAGCACGCTGATCAGGCGCGGATTTCCCGCGAGCTGGTGACCATCCATGGCGACGCGCCGATGCAATGGAAGGCCGAGCAGTTCCGCAGGGGTGCCGTGCTGGGAGAGCGGGCGCGCCAGCTTTTTTCAGGGCTGGGATTCAGTCGTCTCGTGGAAGAGATGCAGAAGGGATCGGATGGCACTGCTGCGGAAGCACCGGGGCTCTTCGATGCCCCCGTGCCGGTGAAGCCGCTGCGCGACAAGCGGGAGTGGGAAGAATTCCGAAAGTCCCTCCTCGTGTCCGGAAAAGTTGCCCTGGTCCCTTGTTTCTCAGATTCACAGCCGATGAGGGCACGCCTGCAGGGCCTGGCCCTGGGAGGATCGGCCGAAGCAATCCACTTCCTCGATTTTCTATCGGGGCCAGGGGACTTCCCCGGTGCTCTCGGAGAGGCGGACCTTTCCCGGGAAGTGGCGAGCGTGCTTCGGGAGCCGTCCATTGCCAAGCTCTCGGGCGATCTCAAGTCGTTGGAGGTATACCTGCTTCGCAGCGGGTACCCATTGGCAGGAGGGGATCTGGACAGCACCCTGATCGCCTACCTGCTGGATCCGGAGGGAAGGGACTACAGCCCGGCAAGGCTCGAGGCCTCCTTCCTGGGGAAGACGTCCGCAGGCGGCAACGCCGCAAACCCGCCTCCTTCAGAAGCTGGAGGTGAGCAGGCAGCCTGTCTCGATTGCCGGCGCCTTCTGGAGCTCGAGGCGCCGTTGAAGCAGCGCCTTCAGGAGAACGGCCTCGAGCGGCTGTACCGTGACCTGGAGCTACCCCTCACGTCGATCCTGGCGGCGATGGAGTTCCATGGTGTCCGGATCGATTCAGCATTCCTGCAAGAGCTCTCAAGGCAGTGGAGTCTCGAGCTGAAGGAGCTGGAGGCGAAAATCTACGCCCTGGCTGGGGAGGAATTCAACATCCAGTCTCCTCGACAACTTGGACAGGTGCTCTTCGAAAGACTGGGACTGTCGCCCGGTCGAAAAACCGCCAAGGAAAAGACGTTCTCCACCGGCATGGATGTTCTGGAGAGTTTGGCATCATCCCACCCCCTTCCGGCGGCGGTGCTGGAGTATCGCAGCCTGTCCAAGCTGCTTTCCACCTACGTGGAATCCCTCCCGAGCCTGGTGAATCCCGAAACCGGTCGCGTGCACGCCTCATTCAACCAAACCACGGCCGCCACTGGCCGACTCTCCAGCAGCGACCCGAACCTTCAGAATATTCCCATCCGAACGGAGAAAGGGCGGCAGATTCGCAAGGCCTTCGTCGCCCAGGAAGGCTGGCGCATCCTGACGGCCGACTATTCGCAGATTGAACTCCGCGTCCTGGCGCATCTGGCCCGGGACGAAGAAATGATCCGTTCCTTTCGAAACGGAGAGGACATTCATCAGCGCACGGCGGCGCAAATCTTCGGCGTCGTACCGGACTTGGTGACTCCCGGCATGAGGCATCAGGCAAAGGCGATCAATTTTGGAATTCTCTACGGCATGGGGTCGTTTCGCCTGTCCCGTGAACTGGGAGTGCCTCTCGCCTCCGCGAAGCTGTACATCGAAGAGTACTTCGAGCGATTCCCCGGAGTGCGACGCTACCGGGATGAGGTGATCGAATCGGCCGAGCGTACAGGTCAGGTCTCCACACTCATGGGTCGGATTCGCAGGGTGCCGGAGATCCGGAGTAGAAATTTGAATCAGCGCAATCAGGGCATCCGCGTGGCTGTCAACACCACGGTGCAGGGGAGCGCAGCCGATCTGATCAAAGCGGCGATGGTGCAGCTGGACGCCCGCCTGAAGCTGGAATCCTTGCAAAGCCGCCTGCTGATTCAGGTGCACGATGAGCTGGTGTTGGAGTCCCCCGAGGCCGAAGTGGATCGAGCCTCCGTTCTGGTGCGGGCGTCCATGGAAGGGTGCTACCCGCTGGACGTGCCCTTGGTCGCGGAGGTTCGCTCGGGCGCCAGTTGGCTTGAGACAAAGTAGAAAGAAAGCCCTTCCGATTCACGAGTTTGATTGACTCCGGCCCGGCCAGATCTAGATTATCCAGAGCGCCGCATTCCCGGCCCTGTGAAAGGAGCCGTCTTGTCTCAGGTGGCTGACAAAAAGGGTCACCCTTCCGCCTCTCCCTCCGCGCTGGATTGGGGGGTCCCCCCCGGCATTCTCGTGGTTGACGACGAGCCCGCCATTCGGGATCTGCTGTGCGAAGGTCTGAAGGGGCAGGGTTATCATTGCGACGTCGCTGCGAATGGGCTTGAGGCGCTGGATCATCTGAAACGGGAGCAATTCTCGCTGGTTCTCAGCGACATCGACATGCCCACCATGGACGGTGTTCGGCTGTTGCAAAGCGTCAAGGAGGCCCACCCTGACATCGAGGTGGTGATGATCACGGGTGTGGTGGACGTGGAAGTGGCTCTACGGGCGATGCGAATGGGCGCCAATGATTACCTGACGAAGCCATTCAATCTGGAGGAAGTGCGCCTCACCGTCGAGAAGGCGCTGGAGAAGAGACGCCTGGTTCTGGAGAACCGCGAGTATCAGCGGGACCTGGAATCCAAGGTGGCCGAGCGCACCGTGGAACTGGTGCTCAAGCGCCGGGAGATCGAAGAGCTCTACGAAAAGCTGCAAATCTCCTACGAGACGACTCTGGAAGCGCTGGCCGCGGCCTTGGATACCCGGGATACCGAGACCCAGGGACACTCCATGCGGGTTTCAGAGTACACGACGGTCATCGCCCGGCGAATGGGTGTGAAAGACCCGGAATTGACGGAAATCCGCCGGGGCGCCCTCCTGCACGACGTGGGCAAGATCGGCATCCCCGACGCGGTCCTGCGCAAACCGGGGAAACTCACCTCAGAAGAGTGGGAGGAAATGCGGCGACACCCGGAGATCGGCTATCGCATCCTCTCCGGAATCAAGTTCCTGGAGCCCTCGCTCCCCATCGTCATCGCGCACCAGGAGCGGTTCGACGGATCCGGGTACCCGAGGGGACTCAAAAGGGAGGAGATTCCATTGGGTGCGAGAATCTTCGCGGTGGTGGACACCCTTGACGCCATGACTTCGGACCGGCCCTACCGCAAAGCTCTCCGCTACGAAGATGCGAGAGAGGAAATCATCCGGAACTCCGGCCTGCAGTTCGATCCCAGGGTTGTTGAAGTATTTCTTTCCATTCCGCCGGAAGAGTGGAAGGCCATGCACCGCCGGATTCCCGACACGCGGGATCCCGCACGGGTCCGCTAGCCGCGTCCGGATTCCAGGCTTCGCTGCAACTTCGGATCCAGCCAGTCCCGGACGGCATCTCCCAGAAAATTGAAGCTCAGCACGGTCAGCATGATGGCGACCCCCGGATAGACGATGAGGTGGGGCGCATCGAAAAGATGCTGGCTGCCGCTGCGCAGCATGCTCCCCCAGCTCGGGCTGGGAGGAGGCAATCCCAGTCCCAGGAAGCTCAATCCCGCCTCGGAGAGAATGACGCCGGCCATGCCCACCGTGGCCTGAATGAGGATCGGGCCGGAGATGTTGGGGAGAAGGTGGAGGAATAGAATTCGCTCGGAGCGGGCCCCCGCCGCCCGGGCAGACAGAACGTACTCCATCTCCCTGGCACGGAGAATCTGGGCCCGGGCCATGCGGGCGTATCCGACCCAGCCGATCAGGCAGAGGGCCAGTACCAGGTTGCCCAGTCCCGGACCGAGCACGGCGACCAGGGAAATGGCCAGCAGAATGCCCGGGAAAGCCATCAGGATGTCGATGCCACGCATGACGAGGTCATCAGTCCACCCCCCGACGAATCCAGCCACCGCCCCCACCGTCAGCCCTACGACAGCGGAGCAGGACACCACGACAAAGCTCAAGAAAAGGGATATCCGGGCCCCGAACATGAGACGGGAGAGAATGTCCCGCCCTAGCTCATCGAGGCCCAGCGGGTGCAGGGACGTGGGTGGTGCGAAGCGCTGGCTCAAATCCTGGGCTCCCACGGAGTAGGGGGCCAGGAGGGGGGCCGCCAGCGCCAGGAATGAGAGGAAGATGAGGATGGCTGTTCCCAGCAGACCTAAGGGGTCCTTACAAAGGTGCCGGGAAAGCGAGTGCCAGATCCCAGGTGGTCTAGACTGGCCGCGTTCATCCATAACGGATTCGGGGATCAAGGATGGCGTAGGCAAGATCGGTCACGAGATTCACCAGCAGATAGGTGAGGGCGATTACCAGGATGCACCCTTGCACGAGCGGATAATCACGCGTCTCAATGGCCTGAATGGTGAGTCGGCCCAGTCCGGGCCAGCCAAAAACTGTTTCGGTGATCACCGCACCCGTCAGCAGAACCCCAGCTTGAAGCCCCAGTACCGTCACGACGGGAACGAACGCATTCTTGAGGG
>Ga0075425_100007877_pt1 | contig 11269 bp, 7 predicted proteins | sample SoiMethybrSBSTD4_FD_75300 | JGI IMG/M metagenome (GOLD analysis project Ga0075425, IMG submission 75300) | Bulk soil microbial communities from a Populus tree surrounding site in Tennessee, USA - Soil MetaG P. TD hybrid SBSTD4 | ecosystem: Environmental > Terrestrial > Soil > Tree plantation...
GCCCCGCGAATCAGCCCCTGCTGCCGCATGGCATCGGCCTCGTGAAGGAAGCCGAATGTCCGGGCGGGAGCGATCTCACGCAGGTAATTTCCGTCGGAAAGATCCACCCGAAAAGTTTCCTTTCCAATCAAAGGGTGGGGGAAATTAATGGTGTAGGAAACCGAATAGCTATCCGCCGGGTAAACCGCAATGAACTTATTGCCCTCGCGCAGCTCGATTTCGCGCTTGATCCGCATATAGGACCGTGGGCGCCGCTGCTTGCGAATTCCCGCCTTTTGAATCATCTCCACAAATGGCCGGGCGCTGCCGTCGAGAATCGGCAATTCCAGGTTGTCGAGTTCCACCACAGCGTTGTCGATCCCCGTACCGATGAACGCTGAGAGCAAATGCTCGGTGGTGGAGATCAAAACGCCTTTCTTCATCACACTTGTTGCGTAGCTGACACGAGCAATATTCCGGCCCGTGGCCTCCATTTCAAAGTCATCAAGATCGGTTCGACGGAAGACGATACCGGAACCTGCCGGCGCGGGAAGGATGCGCAGCCGCACGGGCGCGCCGCTGTGAAGACCGACGCCCTTACATTCCACCGATGTGCGGATTGTCTGTTCCGGCTTCAAGAGGGGGAGCTAGATGTGTCTGATGCACTTTAGCTTACCGGGAGCAGGGGAAATTCGTATGTGGCAAATTGGCCACACTCCGTGGCTCGGCAATCGAACACGCCGCAGTTGCGTAACCTATCCCCCTGCAAGGGAATGGGATAGCCGTTTCGAGACCCGAAGGTAGCAAAGTAGATAACGCCGAAAGCTGAAAACCGTTCCTTACTTCTTTTTCGACGGTACAGCTCCGGGCTGGTTCGTCGCCTTCGCGTCAAACATCGAGTCGCTCAAGCTCCCGTTGTAGCTCACCGAGTTCAAGAATCGCTGGTTCGACATGTCGCCGTTGTAGAAGCGGGTCACGCTATAAGGAGTCATGATTCCTTGTGTGGGACGGTACGCGTCATAGACCTCTTCCTCGGTATCCAGAAGCTTGTCCGTGGGGTCACGCCAAGTGAATTTCTTCTTGAGGGGAAGGTGAGTGTTCGTGTCCAGATAGAGCGTCACGCTCTCGTTTTTCGTGTTCATGACACTCACCTGTTCAGCTGGTTTATCAGCGGCCAGGGCAGCCCCTTCGTAGAACAGAGCAACGCCCGGTTCCTTGAGCCAACGACGCAACACCCATTCCAGGGAGTGCTCGCGTCGGCGCATGTATTCGGTGGTTGTCTTCGCATCCTGTGCCGCGGTGCCCTTGAAGGTGATCTCGTAGGCGTTGTCGCCGTTGTAGACGTAAGCGACATCGCGCTGCTTCGTGACTTCGATGCGCTCCTTGTCGGGAAACTTTACGAATCGCCAGAACTGTACGCCGGTGCTTGTGGTTTCGCCGTGATGGAAGCTATAGGTACGGCCTTGCTGGCTGATGTCCTGAACGTTCAAGTAGGCATCTCCGCCGAGTGCCTGGATTGCCTGATCGAGCAGCGATTTAGCTTTCGCAGAATTTTCCTGCGCGACTGGTTCGGACTGAGAAGTGCTTTGGGCGAGCCCCACACACGTTAAAACCACGAGAATGGCGAGTCGTCGCATGAGCCACAAGCGCTTTGAAGAACGGACCGATGAGCTGTTGCGAATAATCTTAGGTACTCCTTTCAAGCACTACTCTGGGTTAGACGCTAGCAAGACTTCCTCAGGCTGCATGTCATTCCCAGCTGCTCTCATATTTCGAGTGTCTATCCTGTAAGCACGGCTCCGCCGTTCACGTTGAATACCTCCCCGGTGATAAACCCTGCGTACTGCGTACAGAGGAACAGAATCGGGAATGCAATCTCAGCGGGCGTTGCCACTCGCCGCAAGGGAATGGTCGCAAAAATAGTCTCGCGAGTCTTAGGGTCATTCAGCGCCGGTTCCGACATGTCGGTGCCGACCCAACCGGGTGCTACGCAGTTGACGTAGATGCCATCGGCGGCGAGTTCGGTCGAAAGTCCCTTCACCATGCTGATGAGAGCGCCCTTTGTGGCCGCATAGTCGACGTGAAATGCTTCACCACGCTGGCCTGCCGTTGAACTCACCAGGACAATGTGGCCGCCCTTTCCAGCTCCTGCGTTGTTTTGCTTTTTCATCTGGGCTACGGAGTGCCGGACCAGGGAAAACACGCTATCCAGATTGACGGCCACCGTTGCCTGCCACTGCGCATCGCTCACCTGATCGACGGATGCGTCCTGCGGAGGCCAGATTCCATGATTCGCGACCAGGATATCGATCTTCCCGAAACGCTTCACCGTCTCATCGACCAGGTCTTTTGCGGAAGCAAGCCCTCGCAGATTGCAGGCCACGGCAGCGCAATGGTCGTGGCCGCACTCCTCCACGAGAGCATCGGCTTTCACCTTGGAGCTCTGATAGTTGAAAAGCACTCGCGCTCCCGCAGCAACAAAAGCTCGCACCGTAGCGGCTCCAATTCCGCGCGATCCGCCCGTGACCAGAGCGACTTTTCCTTCCAGAGAGAGAACAAGAGGCATCGAGAACTCAATTTTGTAATTGGGTAATTGGGTAATTGCGTAATTTTAGAGCTTTGGGTGTGCTCAACGGTGCTAACTCCTGAAACTATCATTTAGCATACTCGATTGCACAACCAAGGCCTTTGCATGTCGAATGGGAGGGAGTGTAACCGCAGAGTTCGCGAAGACAATCCGCAGAGAACGCAGAGATAGGCTGGGCGAGCAGGCTTCTAAATAACCCGATTACTCAATTATCCAATTCCTTGTTCAGTCGCCCAAACTCTGCGCCTTCCCCGTCTTCAATTGCCGGATCAGAACGCGCACCAGCATCCCGTCATAACGGGTACCGCTCATCTTCTCAATCTCGGCCAGCGCCTGCTCGGTAGTTTTGGCAGAAGCGAACGAGCGCTCGGTGGTCATGTTCACAAAAGCGTCCGCCAGGCTCAAGATCCTAGCCCAGAGAGGGATCTGTTCTCCACGCAATCCGTTGGGATATCCGCTCCCATCAAACGCCTCGTGATGGTGTTCGACGGCCTTCTGCAACAGCATGCTTCCGGGAATCGTCGCCACGATCTCGGCCCCGACGCGGGCATGCTGCTTCATCAGCGCGAACTCCTCATCAGTCAGCGGCCCGGTCTTGGTGACCACGCGTTCCGGGACAAAAATCTTTCCTACATCGTGCACGCGAGCGGCGTACACCAATTCCACAATCTCATCGGAAGGTAGAGCCAATGCCCGGCCAATCAGGTCCGCGTAGCGGCCCACCAATTCGCCGTGGCCCGAAGCGTGGAACTCGCGCGATTCGGCGGCTCGGGTCAATACCTCGATCGATTCCTTCAGCACCTGGACATTGCAGTCGTCGTCTCCGCCGCACAACTTGCGGAGCATGGTCACCAGTTCGTCCAGGTCATCCGGTCCGGTCTGCTCCCGTTGCAGGAACCCTTCGATATAAGTCGAAAGCTGCTGACGCTGGGTGGCGAAGTGCTCCCCCTCGCCGAACTCTTCGACCTTCATCACGTGGTTTCCGCCCTGATGCTTTGCAGCGTACATTCCCGCATCGGCCACGCGAATGATGTCTTCGGCGGAAAAGCCGTGGCCGGGGAAACTCGCCACGCCAAAACTCCCTGTGATCTTGTGTTCCGCCAACATTGCATCCTGCGCCATCCATTGCCGCAGGCGTTCCGCCAGAGCCTGCGCCTGATCGATGCCGGTCTCCGGCATCAGGATGATGAACTCGTCGCCGCCATACCGCGCGACAACGTTCGACTGGCGGCACTTTTGCTCCAGCAGGCGTCCCACCCGGGCCAGGACAAGGTCGCCTTCCAGGTGGCCGTGGGTGTCATTCACCTCCTTGAACTTGTCCAGATCGATGAGGACGACAGAAAACGAGCGTCCCGAGCGCGAAGCGCGCTTCCACTCTGAAGTCAGCGCCTCCCAGAAAAATCGCCGCGTCTTGATACCGGTCAACCCGTCCGTAATCGATTGCTGCTGCAGTTTCTTGAATACCGTCGTGTTGTGCAGAGCTGTCGCCAGCAAGTCAGCCAACGTATTCATGATCAACACGTCCTGCGGGGAGAATGCATTCTCCTCACAGCTCTCGACATTCAGGACTCCCAGCAAGGTGTCACCGTAGGCGATTGGAATGCAAAGCACGGCCCGCGAGTCTGGAAGTACACCGAGCAGGTGTCCCTCTCCCGCGCTTTGCACGAGGGCCTTCTCGCCGGTGCGTGCCACGCGGCCTACAATGCCCGAGCCCAGCGGGATCCGCTTCCCCTTGGCGTGCGCAGTGGCGCCTGCCTCGGCCCGAATTTCAATGTCCTTGGTGACGTAATCGAGAATGCCGATCCCGATATGGTCAAAGCGGAAATTCTTTTGAATTTCGGCGACGATGTCGGCCAACATCTGTTCGGAATCCTCGGTGGAGATGGCCGTTTTCGAAATGCTATTCAGGAAGCTGAGTTGCCGCGAACGGCGCTGCTCCTCCGCGAATAATCTCGCGTTTTCGACGGCCACGGAAACCTGTCCAGCGGCGGTTTGCATGACCTCCAGGTCGCGCTGCTGAAAAACATATTCCCGTTCCGTGCTCATCGCCACCATCACGCCGGCGGGTTTTCCGCCGAGGAGGATGGGCGCGCCGCAGAAACATTTCGCAGGCTCGCCTCCCACCTGGCTGGCGCCCAGACGTTCCCGCGTCTTTTCCAGGTCCGAACGAATCAGCAGTGCCTGTCCCGTGCGAATAATGAGTTCGGTGAGCCCGTTACTCGTCTTTCGCGTCCGCTTCGGAAGCACTATGTTGTTTTCCGTCTCGAGTTCGAAACGGATCTCGTCGTTCTCCTGAAACGCAATGTAGAAGTTGCTCGTATCGAAGATCTGTCCTAATTCCTGCTGAATGGTCCGCAGTACTTCATCCTGGTCGAGACGCGAGCTGATGGCCTGCCCTATCTGCGTGAGGAGTTCGTACTCCTTAGTGCGGCGCTGCGCATCGAGCATCACTACGTAATTTTCGAGCGTCAGGCCAATCTGGAGTGCCAGTCCAATCAGCAGCCGGAGGTTCGACGATCCAAATACCTTCAGCTCGGCATGCGGAAAGAGAATGACTCCAAAGTTGTGCTCGCGTGTTTGCAAGCTGACCGCCGTCAGATGACGGATGTTCTCGTCCGACAAAGCCCGCTTGAACTCATCGAACTGTCCTCCCGGAAACACCGGAAGGGGTTCGGTTAGCTCGGGCAGGTTGCGGAATGTGAAGAAGCCTCCCCGCCGATAAGCCAGCTCGCAGATGTACTCTCCGGCTCCGTTGCTCTCCAGGTTCTTCAGAAATTCCTGCGAGAAGCCCCGCTGTACCGACGGCAAAACGGTCCGCCACTGCTCGGCAATGCAGATTACAGCCCTGCGCGTGGGCAAGGGTTTGACCAATCGTTCGAGCACGGCCGTCATGCTCGGCACCAGTTCCTCAGCCGACAGCAGGCGGCGCGGGTCGACTCCCAGTGTGGAGAACGCCAGCGCATTTTCCTGCACGGCATTGCGTTCGTTCTCGAACAGGACCATCACCATGGCAATGCCCAAGAGCATTTGCGGCAATGGCCCCAGGATGTGACCGGCGCTGCCCAGGATTTCCGATAGCGGACTGCGCAATTGCCCCAAAGCCATTAACGCGGCCCACAGTGCCAGCCCGAGTGCGAGCATGTGGAAGGCGAGAGAATTCCGATGATGCGCAAAGCGGTAAAACGTAAACGAGCAGTACAGCAGAAGCAGTGCGATGGCCGCTTCCAGGCGCACATGATGCAAGGGCACCTGCAAGTTGCTCACAAAGATGCCATTCACCATGTGGTCGCGCATGTTCCACAGCGCCAGGCCGGCTCCAGCCAATCCAAGGACAACGTCGTACCATCGCAACCGGAAGCCCTCTCGCATCAGCCGTGTGGATACGAACAGACACAACGCCATCCCTACCATCAACAAAGAGGCGGCAAGGTATACCCACGGTGATGGCGCGTTGTAAGCGTTCCAGGCTTCCAGTCCGAAGTGCAGCGAGTAGGCCGCCCACCCTAGTTGCCACGCGCGAAAATACGCATGTCGGCTCTGCTCGTAGAGGTAGGTGAAAACGAGGAAAAGCAGAAGGGCAACAATGCCCGGAATGATGACCGTATTCGTAGCGAGACCGTTCATGGCGCGCAATACCGCTAGAGCTTCCGGTTAACCACAGCAGACTTCCCTGAGAATGATGAAAATGATCGTTTCACAGCGCAAGCGCGAAATACAACACGTTTTCAGTACAGGGGTGTTGAAAAAGTAGTTGTTTCCCCAACCGAGTCGTTGCCCACACCTTGACGCTGCTTTCTGCCCGCCCTTACGATGGAACCTCCCATGCCGGATTCCGTTAGCTCTATCAAAAAAGACGACTTAGGACTGCAGCCACGAGTCCGGTTCGCCCCTTCTCCGACTGGTTTTCTGCACGTTGGAAGCGCCCGCACCTTCATCTTCAACTGGCTCTACGCCCGCCGCAATCGCGGGACCATGGTGCTCCGCCTGGACGACACCGACGTGGAACGCAACACGGCGGCGTCGGCCCAGTCCATTTTCGAAGGCCTGAAATGGCTGAACCTCTCCTGGGACGAAGAATACAAGCAATCAGAACGTCTAGCGCTCCACCACAAGGTGGCGTGGACAATCTTTGAGAAAGGACATGCCTATCGCGATTTTACCCCGGCGCACACTGGCGATGCAGAGAGGTCCGGCGCACAGGGCACATGGCTGTTTAATCCCGGAATGCGGGACCTGACTCATGAGGAGAGCGATCGGCGGGCGGCCGCGGGGGAGCCATTCGCCCTGCGATTCCGCGTCCCACGCGGGACAGGAGAGGAGGTCTGCTTTACCGATGCCGTTTACGGCGAGCAGCGCAAGGCCGCCGATGATATTGAAGATTTCGCACTCCTGCGCTCGGATGGCATGCCCACCTACCATCTTGCCTCATGCGCCGACGACGCCGACCTCCATATCTCCCACATCATTCGCGGTCAGGACCACCTAACCAACACCTTCAAGCACGTTCTGATTTTTGCGGCAGCGGTTGCTCCGGCGCCGCAGTTCGCTCATCTGCCACTGCTGGTTGCCCCGGATGGAACCAAGCTCTCGAAACGCCGCCATGGGCCGGTCGTGAGTGTGACCACCTATCGTGATGCAGGTTTTCTTCCGGAAGCATTCATCAACTTTCTTTGTCTCCTGGGCTGGTCTCCGAAGAATGATCGCGAGCAAATGGGCCTCACGGAGTTGCAGGAGGCGTTTTCGCTCGAAGGCATCAACCGTGCGAATGCTGTCGTGAATTTCAAGGAGCTGGCCTCGACGCCCGAAGAAACGTTTGATCCCAAGGCTGTCTGGCTGAATGCCGAGCACATTCGTGCCCTGAACGTGGAGGATCTCAGCAACCGCCTTCTGCCGATTGTTCGGGAAGCAGGTTTTGCGGTGGACTCCGCGAAAATGCTTCGCGTGACGCCGCTCATTCGCGAGCGCATCAAACTGCTGCGCGACGTGCTCACCGCCGCCGACTTCTTCTTCGTCGATCAACTTCCTCCTTACAATCCCGCCGAGCTCATCCCACAAAAGGGAGACGCCGCGCTAGCCAAGAAAGTCTTGGAGAAAGCTCGCGACGTCTTCGCTCACGTGGAGTTCAAACACGATCCGTTGGATCAGGCACTCCGGGCAGCCGCCCAGGAGTTGGGGATCAAGGCCGGGCCGATGTTCCAACCCATCCGCGTGGCCGTGTGCGGACGGAAGAACGCTCCTCCGCTGTTCGAAACCCTCGAAGTACTCGGACGAGAAACGACGCTGGCGAGGATCGCGCAGGCGATCGAGAAGCTCTCGTAGAAACGCAACTCATCAATTTCGAACCCCGATACCACTTCTTCCTTGGGGCGGGCGGCGCTTCTCCGAAACCACTGATTGTTAATCTGCTTCTGCTCACGGAAAAAAGCTTGACAGCTTATACAATGTGACAGACAGTATGTGGCACATACCATATGTCACACGGTACTAAAAATCCGCAATTGTTCGAGAATCTTCGGCTGGAACTCCGCCGCGGATGTTTGATCGTCGCCGTGCTGGCCCAGCTTCGCACCGAGCAATACGGCTATACGCTACGCAAAGCCCTTGCCGACGACGGCCTGGCCATCGACCAAGGAACGCTCTACCCCTTGCTCCGACGACTTGAAAGCCAAGGACTCCTTGTCAGCCAGTGGCGCGAGGAGGACAAGCGCAACAAGCGCTTCTATCGCCTCTCTCCGACTGGAGAGCCGATTCTTCGACAGCTGCTAGACGAGTGGAACAACATCAACCAGTCTTTAGGCCGAATTCTTCAAGAGGCATAGTTCTCTATGACACAACCATCGCAAACCAACTCCCAAAGTCTTCTGGATCGCTACCTGCACGCGGTGCGCTTCTGGTTGCCCAAAGCGCAGCAGCAGGACATCGTCAATGAATTGTCGGAAGACTTGCATGCGCAGATCGAAGAACAGGAGTCCGCACTGAAGCGCCCGCTGAACGAGAGCGAGCTCGAAGCGATCCTGAAACGATGCGGCAGCCCAATCATCGTGGCCTCCCGCTATCGTCCGCAGAAGTATCTGATCGGGCCGGCCCTGTTTCCGATCTGGCAGTTTGTACTCAAGCTGGTGCTCGTGTGGGTGCTTCTGCCGATCTTGGTCGTGGTGATCGGCCCGGCTCTGGTTTCTGCATCCTCGCGCTGGCAGCCGGCCGTGTGGCAGACGTTCTCGATGCTCTGCACAGTGCTGATTTCCACCGCAGCGGCGATCACCATCGTCTTCGCCGTGCTCGAGCGCCTGGAATCCCGTCTCAGGCTGCTCGATCGCTGGAATCCTCACAGCCTTCCCCCGGCCCCAAGAACAGAGAAGCGTCCTTCACGGACACAGTCGGTCTTCGAAATCATCACGGGGGTTGCCGGGCTTCTGTGGTTGCTGGCCCTCCCGCACTACCCGTTTCTCGTGCTGGGACCGCTGGCGGAGTTCTTGAAGGCTGCTCCCCTGTGGCCCCGCTTCTATCTGCCCATGGCGCTGCTGGCGATTCTTGGCGTGGCGTACCAGTGCGTCGGCTTGTTTCGCCCGCAGTGGACCTGGTTGCCGCCCGCCGGTCGTTTGTTGAACACACTGCTGAGCCTCGCCATTTTGCACTTTCTCATCGAACTCTCCGCGCCGACTCAGGCCGGAATCTGGCAGCCATACGTGGTCGTGAGAGAGGGTTTCGAGAACTCGGCGCAATGCGTGCGCGTTGCGGGACTTGTAAACGTGTCGGTACTCTTGAGCCTGGTCGGCACCTGGATCGGCTTGTGCATCGCCGCCGCGGTGCAGGCCTGGCGGCTGACACGGCAAATCCGCGAGCGGATCTCGCAGGCGCACCTCCGCGCCATCTAACTCCGCACACAGACGACGGACCGTTCTTCAGGGAGGAATCGCGATGCGGGAGGGCAGGCGGCGGAACGAGCCATCCCTCGTGGTTTCTATTGACACAGAGTACTTTGCGTTGCAAAGTATAGCCATGCAAGCTCTCGATGATCCTTTTCGCCAGCCTCTGCGTAAGCGGTGGATTCCTCGGGAAATGCTCCGTGCTCCGGCGCTTGATCACAGCGTCGCGGCCGGGCCGGTGCGTCCCCGCACGGTCCTGCTGCTCAACCCGTTCTATGCCAAGGACGCCAATGCCAGCTTCGGCAAACACGTGCTCACGCCCACTCTGGCGCTCACCAGCTTCGCCGTGACCACGCCGGCGCATTGGCAAATCAGCTATTGGGACGAGAACCTTCTGGCCGGAAGGCCGCCATTTGAACCGATGCCGGAAGTCGTGGGCATCACCGTGCACCTGACCTTTGCCCGACGAGCCTTCGCATTAGCCGATTGGTACCGCGCTCGAGGATCCAAGGTGATCCTCGGCGGATTGCACGTCCTGTCCTGCCCGGAGGAGTGTGCGCCCCATGCTGACGCGCTGGCGCTGGGAGACGGTGTTCAACTTTGGCCGCGCATTCTTAAAGACATCGAGGCAGGCCGCCTGCGGCCGCGATATGTCGCGACGTACGAGAATGACTACTGCGACGATCCCCCGCCGCGCCGCTCGATTCTTCCACGACACAGTTTCTTAACGACCACCAGCCTGATCGCAACGCGCGGATGCCACAACCGGTGCGGCTTTTGCTATCTCGCCACCGACGGACTTCGCATGCCCTACCGCATGCGCCGCCCGCAACAGGTGGCCGAGGAGTTTGCTGCCAACGGAGAACCTTATGCAGTCTTCATCGACAACAATCTTGGCTCTCGCCGCGACTACCTACACGCCTTGTGTGCTGCGCTCCGCCCGCTCAACAAGATCTGGAGCGCGGCCGTCACGATCGACGTCACTGATGACCCCGCCCTTATCCGCAACATGGCGCTGGCTGGATGTACCGGCGTCTTCATCGGTTTCGAATCTCTTACCGACGACAATCTTGCCGACGCCCACAAGAAAACTCCACGCACCTCCGATTACGCCCGTCGGGTCCGCATGCTGCATGACGTTGGCATCCAGGTGAACGGCTCATTCGTTCTCGGTTTCGACCACGATCGCAAAGACGTCTTCGCACGCACCGCGCAATGGATCGAGGAGAACCGTTTGGAGTGCGCGACTTTTCACATTCTTACCCCTTATCCGTCCACTCCGCTTTTTCGTCAGATGGAAGCCGAGGGCCGTATCCTGCACCGCGATTGGTCGCTGTACGACACATCGCATGCCGTCTTCCGTCCGAAGCACATGACGCCTGAGGAGGTGGAACATGGCTATGGCTGGATTTATCAGCGCCTCTTCTCGCATGCCTCGATCTGGCTGCGCCGTCCGGATGATTGGCGCGCCGTTCCGCTATATCTGGCCATGTCGTATCTCTACAAGCGGTCGAATCGTTTCTGGCACTTGCTCATCAAGCACAATCTCGTCCATGCGGTCTGGAGTCCACTTGTGGAGATGACGCGCGTACGCCACGTCCTCTTCCGCCAACGCCTCGCGCAAAGTGACGTGCTTGTCGCCCGCCCGCGCCAGGTGGTTTCCGCGGGCGTATGAAGATGCCTCTTCCCTAGGCTTTCCCAAAATGGAATAGCCAGAAGATAATACTTTCGCGTCAGGATGCCCGTAGGCGCATCCAAGCGCTCGGGATGAGGAAAAATACCACCCGAGGTCCGATCGTCGCCCTACGGGCTTCCATTCGCGTTAACAGGGCATCCT
>Ga0075425_100007878_pt1 | contig 11269 bp, 7 predicted proteins | sample SoiMethybrSBSTD4_FD_75300 | JGI IMG/M metagenome (GOLD analysis project Ga0075425, IMG submission 75300) | Bulk soil microbial communities from a Populus tree surrounding site in Tennessee, USA - Soil MetaG P. TD hybrid SBSTD4 | ecosystem: Environmental > Terrestrial > Soil > Tree plantation...
TGGTGTTCATCTCCGGCAAGGAGAAGGGTTTCATCGTCGGCGCTGACGTGCGCGAGTTCGAGCAGCTCACCGACGAGCGCCAAGTGATCGACAGCATCGGCCAAGTCAACAGCTACCTAGATCGATTGGAGCGTCTGCCAATCCCGGTCGTTGCCTGCATCCATGGCTTCTGTCTTGGCGGCGGTTTGGAATTGGCACTGGCCTGCCACTGGCGCATCGCCACCCGCGATGAAGCCACCCGCATCGGCTTTCCTGAGGTGAAGCTTGGGCTGTTCCCCGGTTTCAATGGCACGGTGCGGTCGATCCGCCAGGCCGGTGCGTTTGCCGCCATGCCGCTGATGCTGACGGGCTCCTTCATCCGTGCCACCGCGGCGCGCGGCATGGGGCTCATCGATGAGCTCGCGCCCAGTCCGCTCAACTTGCCCTGGATGGCGCGCAAGGCCGTGCAACGCGCCCGGCGATCAAAGCCCGTGGGAGGCTGGCGGGCGCTCGCCCGCCTTTGGCCGGCGCGCGGCCTGTTCGCCAGCAGGCTCCGCTCCGAAACGGCCAAGAAGGTGCGCGAGGAGCACTATCCCTCGCCGTTCCGCCTGATCGATTTGTTTGAGACCCACGCCGGCAATCTCGATGGCATGAAACAGGCCGAGACACGCGCTTTCGCACCGCTGATGCTCGGCGAGACCTGCAAAAATCTGCGCCGCGTTTTCAGGCTCTCGGAGCTGATGAAAGCTCAGGCCCCCAAGGGCCTGGCCTTTAAACCGCAGCGCGTACATGTGATAGGCGCCGGCGTGATGGGCGCCGATATCGCGGGTTGGTGTGTTGCCTGCGGCATGGAAGTATCCCTGCAGGACGTGAACTCCGAGCAGATCGCCAAGGGCATCGGCGCGCAGAAGAAGCTCTTCACGCGCAAATTCCGCACCAGACCCCAGCGCGATGCCGCCATGGCGCGCCTCATCGCCGATCCCACCGGCGCCAATCTCTCCCGCGCCGATGTGGTAATCGAGGCGATCGTCGAGCGCTTGGAGGCAAAGCAGAACCTCTTTAAGTCGATCGAAGGCAAGCTCAAGCCGGGTGCCGTGCTGGCCACCAACACATCCTCGATCATGATCGAGGAGATTGCCGCGCCCCTCGCCGATCCGGGCCGGCTGATCGGCATACACTTCTTCAATCCCGTGGCCCAACTGCCGCTCGTTGAGGTCATCAAAGGTGCCCAGACGCACGAACAGGAGGTGGGCAAGGGCTGCGCCTTCGTCACCGCCATCGACAAGTTCCCGCTGATCGTCAAGAGCAGCCCCGGCTTCCTCGTCAACCGTGTGCTGGCGCCCTACATGATGGGGGCAATGCAGCGTCTCGAGCGCGGCGAGCACAAAGAGAAGATCGACGAGGCCGCACGCATGTTCGGCATGCCCATGGGCCCCATCGAGCTGGCCGATACGGTGGGGCTCGACGTCTGCGCCCACGTCGGCAAGATCCTCAAGATGACCCCAAGTGGCCCCAACCGGCTGGAAGAGATGGTCGCCGCCGGCAAGCTCGGCAAGAAGTCGGGCGAGGGCTTTTACGTGTGGAAGGACGGCAAGCCCGAAAAGGCTCAGCCCGAGACACCCTTTGACAAGTTCGAGCTGGAACGGCTCGGACGCGAACTCGTCGATCCGCTGATCGAGGAAGCGCGCAAGGTCCGCGACGAGAAGATCGTCGAGAGCGCCGATCTGGTCGACGCCGGCGTGATCTTCGGCACCGGCTTTGCGCCGTTCCGCGGAGGCCCGCTGCACTTCGAGGCCCACGAGGAGAAGTCGAACATCGCCCCCCTGCGTCGCACAGCTGCAGAGTAGGGGCGACAACAGGAAATTAGCCCGGCGGGCCCTCGCCAGCAGCAAACCCTGTTGCCAAGCAGCGCCCTCCCGCGGAGGAACCATGGACCAGACCTTAAGGCGTGTTGGCGTTATCGGCGGCGTGCGCATCCCGTTCTGCCGCTCCAACACGCTCTATGCCGACAAATCAAACCTGGAAATGCTGACCGGCGTTTTGCAAGGTCTTGTCGATAAATACAACCTCGCGGGCGTGCACATCGACGAGGCCATCGGCGGGGCCGTCGTCACCCACTCCAAGGATTGGAACCTCGCGCGCGAGGCGGTTTTGGGCACCAAGCTCGCGCCGACGACACCCGGCATCACCATCCAGCAAGCCTGCGGCACCAGCCTGCAGGCGGCCTCCATAATCCAAGCCAAGATCGCGACCGGCGAAATCGAGTGTGGGATAGCCATGGGCTCGGACACCACCTCGGACGCGCCGATCGTATTGAAGGAGAGGTTTGCACACCGTCTCATCGAGGCGCAAAACGCCAAGTCGATGGGACAACGGCTCTCGGCCTTCAAAGGCTTTTCGCCGGCAGAGCTTGTGCCGCAGCCCCCCAACGTGGGGGAACCGCGCACGGGTCTGTCCATGGGCCAGCACGCCGAGTTGATGGCGCAGGAGTGGAAGATCACTCGCGCCGAGCAGGATCGATTGGCCTACGAAAGCCACAAGAAGGCCGCCGAGGCCTACCGCTGCGGTTACATGGATGATCTCATAGTGCCGTTCGCCGGCGTGTTCCGCGACAACAACCTGCGCGAGGACATATCCCTTGAGAAAATTGCCACCCTAAGGACCTCGTTCGACCAATCCGACCGCGGCACCCTTACCGCCGCCAACTCCACGCCGCTGACCGACGGTGCCGCCGCGGTGCTGTTGGCCTCGGAGGAGTGGGCGGCCAAACGCGCCCTGCCAGTCGCCGCCTACCTCACCTGGTCGCAGACCTCAGCCAACAACTTCGTCGCCGGTGAAGGTCTGTTGATGGCGCCCACCATTGCCGTCTCCCGCATGCTGGAGCGCGCCCAATTGAAGCTACAGGACTTCGACTTTTACGAGATCCACGAGGCGTTTGCCGCCCAGGTGCTGGCCACGCTCAAGGCGTTCGAGGACCCAGGCTACTGCAAAACATACCTCCATCGCGCCACACCGCTGGGCGCCATCGATCGCGCCAAACTCAATGTCAAGGGCTCAAGCCTCGCGTTCGGTCATCCCTTTGCAGCCACGGGGGCGCGCATCATGGGCAACCTCGCCAAGCTCTTGTCTGAGCACGGCGGGCGCGGGCTGATCTCCGTTTGCACCGCTGGCGGCATGGGCGTGGCGGCCATCATGGAGGGCCGCAAGGCGGAGGCCATGCGCGCGGCGGCTTGAGGTCTCCAAGTCCGAGCCGTGCGGCGTCGCGATCCGCGCATCAATCCAGACCCAGGTTCCTTGCCAGCTAGCCCTTGCAGACACCCGCTTCGGAGATGCCCTTGCGCCCGAGGTGCTCCATGCACTGGCCGCGGATCTCCTTGAGCTCCTTCAACGTGTGCTCAAGGTCGGCGCGCTTGACCTGTAGGTCCTCGATCGCTCGCTCGATATGCGCAAGCAGCATCTGCGTCTGGGCGATCTGCGCTGGATCGGCATCATAGAGCTTGAGGTAGTGGGCGACCTCTTCGAGGGTGAAGCCCAAGTTCTTGCCGCGCAGGATCAACTTGAGACGGGCCCGGTCGCGCCGCGAATAGGAGCGATGCACGCCACGGCGCACAGGGGCGATGAGGCCCCTCGCCTCGTAGAAGCGGATGGCCCTGGTGGTCACTTTGAGCTCTTGGGCAAGCTCGCCGATGCTATAGAGGCAGTCGGTCCCTTGGCCTACCGCAGACGACGGCGCAGGCCCGCGTTTGGTCCCTGCCGGTGGCGGTCGTTCGCTCATCTCACCTTGGCTTTCCGGCGCTGCTCCTCCTCGGCCTTGAGCTCCTTCTTGGAGAGCTTGCCGATCATGGTCTTGGGCAGCGCGTCCCGGAACTCGATCTCGGCCGGCATCTCGATCTTGGAGATCTTGGCCTCCAGGTGTTTGCGGATGTCGGCCTCGGTTGCCGCTGCTCCCGCCTTCAACTTGATGAACGCCTTGGGCGCCTCGCCGCGGTAGCCGTCGTTGATGCCGATGACGGTCACCTCCTCGACGGCGGGATGTTCATAGATCGCCTCTTCGATGCGGCGCGGGTAGACGTTGTAGCCCGAGCAGATGATGAGGTCCTTGATGCGGTCCACGATGAAGATGAAGCCGTCCTCGTCCATGATGCCGACGTCGCCGGTGCGCAAAAAATCGCCGACGAATTGGTTGGCCGTCTCCTCCGGCCTCTTCCAATAACCCTTCATCACCTGGGGGCCCTTGACGCAGATTTCACCCTTCTCGCCCTGCGGGACTTCGCGGGTCGGATCGGCCAAATCGCGCAACGACACCACGGTACCAGGTAACGGCTGGCCAATCGAACCCTCCTTCACAGGCCCCTCGAGGGGGTTGCAGGTGACGCTGGGAGAGGCCTCCGACAGACCGTAGCCCTCCACCAGCTTGCAGCCCGTCAGCCTTTCGAACTTCTGCTTCACGTCGACCGGAAGAGGCGCACCGCCCGAGAGGCAGAACTTGAGCGACGACAGATCAAAGCTCGCGAGCTTGGGATGATTGAGCATGGCGATGAACATGGTCGGCACGCCGGGCATCACGCTGGGCTTGGTCTTATCGATGAGCTTCATGGCATCGTCGAGCACGAAGCGCGGCATGATGACGATCTCGGCACCGTAGGCGAGCGCGAAGTTCATCACCGCCGTCATGGCGAAGACGTGGAAGAACGGTAACGCCGCGAGCACCCGCTCGTTGCCCTCTACCAGGTGCGTGGCCCACGCGGCCCCCTGCCGGCAATTGATGGCGACATTGGCATGCGTGAGCATGGCACCCTTGGGGGTGCCGGTGGTGCCGCCGGTATATTGCAGCACGGCGACATCGGCCGACGCGTCGATCACGGGCGTGGCATAGCGCCCATCGTTGTTGCGAACTTCGGCGTCGGCACTGAGGTTGCCGGCCACCGTTGACTTTGTCGGATGCGCGAGGTCCTTGCCCTTGAAAAGCTTGAAGAGCACGGATTTGGCCCCCGGCAGCAGCGCCGGGAAAGAGGCCACGATCGCCCGCTTGAGCGCGCCCGCCCGCATGAGGCCTTCGACCTTGTCGAACAACAGTTTGAGATCGAGCGTGACCATCAGTTCGGTCTCGCTGTCCTTGACCTGAAAGCTCAACTCTTCGAGCGTGTAGAGGGGGTTGTAGTTGACGACCGTGCCGCCCGCCTTGAGCGTGGCAAAATAGTAAACGATGAAGGTGGGGCAGTTTGGCATCAGCAGGCCCACCTTGCTGCCCTTTTTGACGCCGAGCCTCTGGAGGCCCGCAGCGGCCCGTTCCACCTGGCGCGCGATTTCGCCATAGCTCAGGACCTTGCCCAGGAAATTGGTGCAGGGACGCGCAGCGTACTTGGCCGCGGCCTCGTCCAGCAATTGATGGAGCGGAGCGGGGGCAAACCTCTGGTGCCAGTCCACGCCCTCAGGATAGCGGGCGAGCCATTGATAGGTGCCAGGCTGGCGGGCATCGGCGGGCGCGGCTTGGGCCGTCATGGCTGATCTCCTCCCAGGGGCTTGCAGGCGGGCAGGACATGCCTCATGTCTTGCGGCGCATTGGGTGGTCGAAGCCCGCCAGAGCGCTATTGAACACGCTTTTGCGCTGCCTGGCCAGATCGCACGGCGGCGCGGGAAGCGGATGCAACGGTGTTAGGTATGGGTTTTGTTCGCCTGGCCGTTCGGCTAGACTAAATGGTCGTTTGCGTATATGTGACGCCTTGATTTGCGTTCCGGGCTGGCCCAGGAAGCAAAAGCGCGTCACAACTCAGGGTCCCGACATGCCTCTTTAGGCACGGTGGGAGGACGAAATGGACGATGTAGCGACCAAGATCATCGACATCCTCAAGAAACACATGAAGGAGCCCCGGGACGACATCGGGCTCAATACCGCCCTGACCGATCTTAAGATCGAGTCCCTCGACCTGGCGATGATCGTGTTCGACATCGAAGACACCTTCGGCATCGAAATTCCCTACAACGCCAACGAAGAAGCGGCCGACTTCAAGACCGTTGGCTCGGTCGTGGACCGGGTACGCGCCCTCATCGAGAGCTCAGGGGCAGCGGCGGCGAAGGCTTGATCTCCACATCCAGCATCGCCATGCATGGCCGGCGCGCATAGCAATAGGACCAATTCCAGATGCAGGGGGCCGCGGTACCGCACCGTGTCGTCGTGACGGGTCTTGGGGTCGTCACGCCGATCGGCACCACGGTGCCTCAGTTTTGGGAAGGCTGCCACCGCGCCCAGCTCGGCATAAGTCCCCTCGACGGCTTCGACGTGGGGGATCTCAAGATCCTGATTGGCGCCCAAATCAGGGACTTCGACCCCAAGACGCGCCTCAAGCATTTTCAGCGCGATAAGATTATCCTGCACGCCGACCGCTACTCCTGGTTTGCCGCCGCGGCCGCCGATGAGGCAATCAAGCAGTCGGGCCTGGAGGTGCCCTTCAAGGATGCCTACCGGGTGGCCTGCATCGTAGGCTCCGGCGCTGGCGGTTTGCAGACGATGGAGACGTGCTACCGCGACCTCTTCATCCATAAAAAGCGTGCTACCCACCCGCTTACCTTGCTGCGCTTCATCGGCTCATCTGCAGCCGCTCACGTCGGTATCGAGTTCGGCGTCAAGGGCCCCACATTCGCCACATGCAGCGCCTGCTCAACGGCCGCGCACGCAATCGGCATCGGCAAGGATTATATCCGCCACGGTCTCGCCGACATTGCCATCGTGGGCGCCTCCGAAAGCGTCATTAACTATGGTGTCATGCGTGCCTGGCAGGCCATGCACGTGCTCTCCCCCGAAGGCTGCTACCCCTTTGCCAAGAGGCGCAATGGCACGGTGTTGGCCGAGGGGGCCGGCATCCTGGTGCTCGAATCCATGGCCCACGCCAAGTCTCGGGGGGCAAAAATTTTGGCCGAGCTGTGCGGCTTTGGCATGACCTCCGACAGCAAGGACATGGTCAACCCCGATATCGATGGGCCGAGCGAGGCCATGCGGCTGTCGCTCGAAGACGCCGAGCTCGCGCCCGCCGACATCGACTACCTCAACGCGCACGGAACCGCGACCACCATCAACGATCGCAACGAGACCAACGCCATCAAGCGCGTATTCGGCAAGCACGCCTACAATCTGGCTGTCTCTTCGACCAAGTCCATGCACGGCCATCCGTTGGGCGCCGGCGGGGGCATCGAGGCTGTGGCGTGCATCAAGGCCATGCAGGACAACTGGGTGCCGCCCACCATCGGTCTCGACGAACCAGACGCAGATTGCGACCTCGACTACGTACCCAACCAGGGACGGGCGCAGGATGTGACCTACGCCATGTCGAACTCGTTCGCCTTTGGCGGCCTCAACGCGGTGCTGATCTTTGGACCTCCGCCCGCCTGATGCCAAGTCCGAGCCTTTGCCGGGGGCAACGCGCGGGGCCTTTGGTTCACGGATGACGAGACCAGGTGGCCGCCCGTCGGCGAGCCACCTCTGACCGGCAGCCACCTTGGAGCCATAGGCCGGTCTGCCTTGCGCACCCGGCGGGCGTATCCGCGCCTCCCCAACAACCAAACTGCGCGGGGAGAGAGCTGGCAGCCCTGGCACGGGTGAGCCACACCGCTCACCCCACCGGCGTCCAGACCACCTGCTCGATGCGTGACGCGCCCGTGGCCAGCATCACCAGCCGGTCGAAGCCCAGCGCGGCTCCACACGCTTGAGGCATATCGGCGAGCGCGGCCAGGAAATCCTCGTCGATGGGATAGCGCTCACCATAGATGCGCTCTTTCTCGTTCATCTCCGCCTCGAGCCGCTGGCGCTGCAGGTGCGGATCGATGAGCTCGCCGAAGGCGTTCACCAGTTCCACCCCGCAGGCATAGAGCTCGAAGCGCTCGGCCAAGCGTGGGTCGAAGGGGTTTGGGCGCGCCAACGCCGCAAGATCGGCCGGATAATCACTGAGGATGGTGGCGCGGCCCTCGCCCAACCGCGGTTCGATGCGCTCAACGAGCACGCGGCTGAAAATATCGGCCCACGTATCGTCACCGGCAACCCTGATACCAGCGCTTTGCGCCGCAGCCGCCAATCGCTGTCGCCGCCGCGCTCCCTCCTCGAGGGCGGCCAAGAGATCGATGCCGGCGAACCGACCGAAGGCCTCTGCGAGGCTGATGCGGTCCGGCTGCGCAAGTGCATCGGCGCGCCGCCCAGCGTAGCACAAGCTGTCGCCGCCCACCGCTTCGGCAGCGATGCGTAGCACCTGCGCGCAGTCCTCCATCAGGCGCTCGTAGGGCTCGCGCGCCCGATACCATTCCAACATGGTAAAGGCGGGATGATGCAGCGGCCCGCGTTCGCGATTGCGGAACACCTGGGCAAAGGTGAAGACGCGCTCCTCCCCGGCTGCCAGCAGCTTCTTGCACGCGAATTCCGGTGAAGTGTGCAGATAAAGGCGCTGGCGCGTGCCGTCCGGGTCCACCAGCTCGGTGGCGAAGGCAAAGAGGTTGAGCTCGTTGCCAGGCGACACCTGGAGCGCACTGGTTTCGACCTCCACGAACCCCTCGGCCTCGAAAAAGGCCCTGAGCGCGGTCCGGATACGTCCGCGCGCCAGCAGGAAGGGCCGTCGGTCCCCATGCTTATCCTGGCGCCACCAGGAGCTTGGCCGGCGAGACTGAGGCAAGGGCGCGATGCTCCTTGGCGATGCAGAAAAAGGCCTGTAGAAAGCGGCCAGCTGTTGAGCGAGCTCTTCCCCGCGGCGGCGACAAGAGGCTCGCTTCGCTCACAGATGCGGGAGCAGTTGACGGTGGTCAAGGTTATCGCAAGCTCGATACGCAAAGGCAACGTGCTCGAGATCGACGGCAAGCTGTGCGTCGTCATGAAGGCCGAGAACATCCATCCGGGTAAGGGCACGCCGGTCACCCACCTCGACATGCGGCGCATTTCCGATGGGGTAAAAATCACCGAGCGTTACCGCACCACCGAGCAGGTGGAACGCGCCTACCTCGAGGAGAAAACCTATAACTATCTCTACGAGGACGAGCAGGGCTTCACTTTCATGGAGCCCGAAACCTATGACCAACTCACCGTGCCAAGGGATATGATTGGCGAGCAGGCCATGTATCTGCAAGAGAACATGGCGGTGACGGTCAGCACGCATGAGGGGGTGCCGGTGTCCGTCGAGCTGCCCCAGCGGGTGGTTCTCGAGGTGACCGAGACCGAGCCCACCGTCAAAGGACAGACCGCCGCCTCCTCCTACAAGCCGGCGATCCTGAACAACGGCCTGCGCGTGATGGTCCCGCCCCATATCAGTATCGGCACCCGCGTCGTGGTCATGACCGGGGACGGCTCCTACGTGGAGCGCGCCAAGGACTGAGGCCCCGTTGCCGTCGCCTCAGCCAAAGCTCATCGGCTCTGCAGCGCCCGAGCTTCTCCACCGCGCCCGTTGGCCAGCCCCTCGGACCGTTCCTCGGACTGCACCCCCTGTCGCCCCTGGCCTCACCCCCCTGGCCTCACCCCCCTGGCCTCACCCCGCTGGCCCCACCCCATGGCCCCACGCCCCTTAGCCCGAAATGCGCAGCGGCCGACCGCCCTGACGGGAGCCAGGTCAACCCCGACCACGGCGGCCCACACGGGCGACCCACCGGAGCGGGCCGCGCGGGCGTCGGCCCCCCGCGATTGCCAAGCCAAAACGCCCAGGGCTCAGCCAATCCTAGCCGAGACACTCGGGCCGAGCGCGCGGAGGCGCGTTGGCAGCTCCAGCAACGGAGCCGGGCAGCGATCCCGCAATTTACGCCAAACCTGCCTGCCTCGGCCCCTGCGCTTGCCGAGCCGCGACATTGTGGGTTAGCAAATAGCTGCAATGCCACGCGGTGCGGGGCTCGTGCGGCCGTTGAGAAGCCGAAGAGGCCCCGCCAGGGAGGAAAGCATTGAACAACGAGGTCGTCTCGACCCTCGCCGCCAGGCCGTCCGCTCGCCCCGCCACAGCCGCCGTCGCCGAGAAAGGCTCGCGGCCGTTGGTGGAGATCGACGACCTCCACGTGCAGTTCACCACCTCGCATGGCACCGTTCGGGCCGTGGAGGGGCTCAGTTACTCCGTCCACCCCGGCGAGATGGTGGCAATCGTCGGGGAGTCGGGCTCCGGCAAGTCGGTATCGGCGTTGGCCGTCATGCAGCTCTTGCCCGCGGGCAGCGCGCGCATTCCCAGGGGCTCGGTCCGCTTCGACGGCCGTGAACTGCTGCAGCTTTCCGACGAGGAGATGCGTCGCATCCGCGGCCGGGAGATCGCCATGATCTTCCAAGAGCCCATGACCTCGCTCAATCCGGTATTGAGGATCGGGCTCCAGATCATGGAGCCGCTCGCCATTCACTTAGGCATGGATGAGAAAGCCGCACGCGCCCGGGCCGTCGAGCTCCTCACCCTCGTCGGCATCACCGATCCGGAAAGCCGCCTCCAACAGTATCCCCATCAGCTCTCGGGCGGCATGCGCCAGCGGGTGATGATCGCCATCGGCCTCTCGTGCAATCCCAAGTTGCTGATCGCAGATGAGCCGACCACCGCTCTCGACGTCACCATCCAGGCGCAGATCCTGGAGCTGATGAAGGATCTGTCGCGCCGGCTCGGCATCGCCATCGTCATCATCACGCACAACCTAGGCATCGTGGCGCGCTATGCCGACCGGGTAAACGTCATGTATGCCGCGCGCCTGGTGGAGAGCGGCACCGCCGAACGCGTATTTGCGCGCCCCTTGCATCCCTACGCCCGCGGACTATTGAGCGCAGTGCCGCGGCTCGATCGTGGCCGCTCCGCCAAGTTGTCGACGATCGATGGAGCGCCGCCGAACCTGCTCAACCCCCCCTCGGGCTGCCGCTTTCGCCCGCGCTGCCGCTTTGCCATCGAGCGGTGTCTCACCGATCCAGCCCTGGCCCTGGGAGAGCCGGACCATCAGGCGGCGTGCCATCGCCTGGCCGAGATCGAGGCGCTCGACCCGCCATCGCCACGGACGCAATCGACGTCAAAGTCGGCCATCAATGACCAGCCACCGGTCGCCATCCTCGACGTCAAGGGCGCAAAGAAATATTTCCCCGTCCGGATGGGCTTTCTGCGCCCACCCAAGCTGGTGCGCGCCGTCGATGATGTGACCATTGATATCCGCGCCGGCGAGACGCTGGGGCTCGTTGGCGAGTCAGGCTGCGGAAAGTCCACGCTCGGCCGCTTGGTATTGCGCCTCGACGATCCGACGGGTGGGGAGATTCGCTTCGAGAGCAGCGATTTGGCCAGGCTCGATCGCGATGCCATGATCGCGGTGCGCAAGAAAA